>ENA-ORBV01008506-ORBV01008506.1-microbial-mat-metagenome-genome-assembly--contig:-NODE-8506-length-17224-cov-4.749052_pt1 | contig 17224 bp, 16 predicted proteins | sample MGYA00237777_ERZ505514 | MGnify/ENA primary metagenome ERZ505514 (study PRJEB26160, sample SAMN06269048) | microbial mat metagenome | isolation source: Oligotrophic lake microbial mat | place...
TTTTTCAAGCAGAAGACGGCATACGAGATTCGCCTTAGTCTCGTGGGCTCGGAGATGTGTATAAGAGACAGCCGCCCATCTGAGCCATCGGGTTCCCCATTCCCAGCCAGCTTCCCTTGTCTTTTAATCGCTCGTAGAACGCCTTGTACTCGCCATATCCTTCTACGGCCTCACTGTGCCAACTGTCGTTTACCACCTTCATCATCGTCCCGCTCTGCTTCCCATCTGATGTACCTGTCTCTATCGTGAAGATCACTTGCCTGGCACTAAATCCGCTTACTTCCTTTTCCACCCCAGTCGCTTTGGCATCAAACTTCATGTTCATCGATGCGTCTTTGCCTTTGCCTACATCCTTCATATCGGCTTGCAAGTCGGCCATCATTTGACGCATCTCTTCAAATGTCATTTGCCAATACTGTTGCTTCGCCAGGTTGACGGTTGTGAATAGCTGCTTGTCAAAGTCAATGATGGTCTTGCTGTCCTTGGACACTGTCGCCATTCGCGAACCCTTAAAGAAATTGGAAGTAGCGGTTGGCTCCGGCTTCTTTCCGAAGGCCATCTTGGTCACCATCCCCTTGGTGATCCGCGTCGTCTGGTCATATCTGAAATCTGCCATCAGCAGTCCAGAAATCATCAATGCAATCGCAACAGTCTTCATGGCAACAATCTCCAAATAGAATCTAGCAAAATGATTAGCGGCGCGCTGTCGCCCAAATGGATCACTTCACTTCTGAATAATCGGCAGGTGGCTGGAATTCCTTATCCCCCACTGCGCCTTCACGATAATCTCTAATCTCAACCAGCGCATCCACGATCTTTCCGTTTACCCCAATTTGGATCCTCAGCGCTTCCGCCAGCTCGCCGCCTTGTCTCACAGCCTCAATCGACTTGGCTACCGTCGGAGTCAGCGAAACGATACTCTCCATTGCCGGAAGAAGATAGCTTAAGCCATGTTTCGCCCGAAAAGCCTCGACACTCTTCATCACAGACTTGTCTCCGGCCTTCTCTATTTTCACTTCATTGGCAATACCCCCACCCCCGCTCGGAAAGATCCGCTTCAATCCATCTACCATCGGCCCAGGGATATCGGCTGCGATCCTCTTCTGCATATCTTCGATTCGCAGCCGCTCGAAGGTCTTGTCCAAATGATCGATCAGTACCATTTTCCCTGTTGAATAATCGAGGATGAGCGATGTCTTCTCCCCACGAATCATCACCCTGCTCCCCTTAAGGATCACTTCTTCCCCATCGCTGTTCAGCTTGCTCAGCCCTGCCAGACTCGCCACCAGTTGAATCAAAACATTCGCTTTCACCCGGTAAGCCAGCTTGTATCGGGCATCACCCCACAAGCTTGTCGCCAGCAATCCAACCAGCAGCAGCTTCACCTACTTCACTTCCTTGTATCCAGCCGGAACCGCAAACTCAGACGCCGGGATCGGTGCCTCATCAAACCCTTCAGCCCGCAAAGTCATCTTCAGGTTCAACGTATCTTCCAACCCCTTGGTCTGAATCGTCATCGTCATCTCCATCAACTGACCGATCAACCCGGATCCATCTTTCAGCAACTGATTCCCTCCCGGAACATTAGCCAAAAACTGGCTCATCATCCTCATCGTCGGCGACGCCCCCGGCCCGTTCTTAGCTGCGTAAGCCAGGATTTCTTTGGCCCCCGGCGCTGTCTCGCTGACCCAAAATTCCATCAAAGCGTTCGAACTCATGCCCTTATCACTCCCTGGGAAATTGAAACTCATTTGGAGCAAACTCGCCATGCCCTTGGATTCAAAACCAGCAATCTGCTTCTTTTCGGCCAATTGGTTTGAGGTCATCTTGAACACTGCCCCCATTTGTTTTAACTGCATCATGGCCGCCTGCGCTGCCAGATCCGCCTGCCCAGCCCCATTCCTGGTCCAGGTCTGCTTGGCATGATCGATCAGTATTGTGGTCTCGGTTCCAAACTCGATGATCTGAGTCGACTTGCCATTGCGAATCATCTGGCGGACGGCCGTCTGTAGAATCTCCGATGAGCAGTCCTTCATCGCATCGGCAAGCGCACCACTTTTACTCACAATTTTGTCGCTGCTCTCGATTTCGCACCGCAACTGGTACCGAACATCTGCCAGCATTGAGCCAGAAATCACCAAAAAGACTAAAAAACTGCGCGTCAATCTGCAAGACGCGCGAGCACCATCTAACGTTCCACCAACAAGGTTCACCATCGCGACCATAATTTTCGCATCCTATTAGTAGTGATGCATCTCTCTGCGGTCAGCTATCTCAACACCCGCCCCCTCGTTTGGGGCCTAATGTCCGGTCCACAACACGGCCAGGTCCAACTCGATTTCGACCTCCCTTCCGTCTGCGCCCAGCGTCTGGCGAGTAAAGAAGTCGATGCCGGCCTCGTCCCGGTGATCGAAGCCGCCCGGCAGCACCTCACCCAGATCGGCTCTCTCGGCATTGCCTGCACCGGTGCAGTCCGAAGTATCCAGCTCATCAGCAAATTGCCTATCGCTGAGATCCGCACCCTCGCCCTCGACTCCTCGTCCAGATCATCAGTCATGCTGGCCCGCATCATCCTCGACCAGGGCTACAAGGTAATCCCTGAAACCAACGTTATGCCGCCTGACCTCGCCGCCATGCTTGGCAAGTCCGATGCCGCTCTGATTATCGGCGACCCGGCCCTGCGCCTCGACCCCAACGCCGACGGCCTCCACTCTCTCGACCTCGGAGAGGAATGGTTTAAACTCACCTCTTTGCCCATGGTCTTCGCCATCTGGGCCGGTCACAAACAGGAACCCGAACTGGCAAAGATCCTCGAAGCCTCCTACGAATTCGGCAAAGCCCACCTCTCTGACATCGTCATGGCTGAAGCAGCCGAGCGGAACATCTGGCCCGGCTTGGCCTACAAGTACATGGATAGCATCATCCAGTACGAACTCACCGAAGATCACAAACGCGGCATGAAGCTTTACATCGAAGAAGCAATGAAAATGGAGGAGAAGTACCCCGTATGACCAGAGAACAAGCCCTAGACTTCTTTAATTCCGACGACCTCATCGCCCTCGGCATGCAGGCCGACGCCGTCCGCAAGAAATGGCACCCGGAGAATGTTGCCAGCTACATCATCGACCGCAACATCAACTACACCAATTTCTGCACTGAGTACTGCACCTTCTGCAACTTCTATCGCCCGATGAATTCCCCAGAAGGCTACATTCTTTCCAAGGAAACGATCTACCAGAAGATCCAGGAAACGATCGACCTTGGCGGCACCGGGGTCCTGATGCAGGGCGGCCTCCATTCTGAACTCAAGATCGAATGGTATGAAGACCTCTGCCGCGCCATCAAAGACAAATTCGGCGACCGCATCTGGCTTCATTTCTTAAGTGCTCCCGAGATCCTCAACATCGCAACCATCTCTGGCATCACCATCTACGACACGATCGCCCGCCTCCGGGATGCCGGTCTCCAGTCGATCCCCGGCGCGGGAGCCGAGATTCTTGATGACGAAGTTCGCCATCGTATTGCCCGTCTCAAGTGCAATACCGAAGAATGGATCGACGTTCACCGCACCGCCCATAAGCTTGGCGTCCGCACTACTGCCACCATGATGTTTGGCACCGGCGAGACCATTGAACACCGCCTAAACCACCTCGAAGAGATCCGCCGTCTGCAAAACGAGACTGGTGGCTTCACGGCCTTCATCCCCTGGGCCTTCCAGAGAGAAGGCACCTCCCTCGGTCGCTTCGTCAAAGAAGAAGCCACTGCCGTCGAATTCCTCAAGATGCTCGCATTGAGTCGTGTCTACTTGGACAACGTCTGCAATATTCAGACAAGCTGGGTCACCCCGGGCCTCAAGATCTGCCAGATGGGCCTCCGCTTCGGTGGCAACGATGTCGGCAGCATCATGATTGAAGAGAACGTTGTCTCTCAGGCCGGTGCCCACTTCCAAGCCAGTGAAGAAGACCTCCGCCGCTTAATCCGTGATGCCGGCTTCGTCCCCAAACAGCGCGACACTCTCTACCGCACCTACTACTTGAACTAGCCATGAAACTCCGACTGCGCGCCAACACAATCCGCCTCCGCCTCCTTAAAGGAGAGGTGGATCATCTTGCTCAGGGCCACATCATCGTCGAGACCCTCCCTACTCCCAAGCCCTTCCACTTTGCCGTGCATCCCAGCCACGTCGTGGACCTCACGGCGACATTCAACGAAGACACTCTCACCATCGAAGTCCCACGCGACTGGGCCGCAAAATGGGCTTCGAACGACGAAGAAGTGGGCCGCTCGGCCAAGACCGGCAACCTCGACATACTGATCGAAAAAGACTGGGCTTGCACGACTGTCCGCGACTCGGCTGAAGATCGCGACACATACCCCAACCCAACTGCATTACGATAAGTAGCTTGGCTACCGAAAATACCGATACCGCATTCTTCGGGCATCCCCGAGGCCTCTCCACACTCTTCTTTACCGAGATGTGGGAGAGATTCAGCTACTACGGCCTTCGTGCCATCCTCCTCCTCTATATGGTCGCGGACCCCTCCACTGGCGGTCTCGGCTTCTCCATCGCTAAAGCCAGCGCCATCTACAGCCTCTATGCTTCGATGAATTATCTGCTTGCATTGCCTGGAGGCTGGTTGGCCGATAAGTTCCTTGGCCTGCGCAACTGTGTCCTTCTCGGTGGCCTTCTGATCGCTATCGGCAACGGCCTGATGTTCTTCCCCGGCCACGTCACGTTTTACTTAGGCCTCACAGGAATTGTCTTCGGCACGGGGCTACTGAAAACTAATGCTTCCACCATGGTTGGAACGCTGTATCGAGAGAACGACAACCGCCGCGATTCCGGCTTCTCGATCTACTACATGGGCATCAACATCGGTGCACTCGTCTCGCCATTGGTTGTTGGCTATCTTGCCCAGCGCGTCAACTGGCGCTATGGCTTCCCCGTTGCCTCGCTCTTCATGATCATCGGTATCATCCAGTTCCAGCTGGGCTCAAAGAACTTCCCCGAACGCGTCTTCAAGGCTGTTCCTCCTTCTGACATATTTGAACAACAATCCAACAAACAGTGGCTCAAGTATGGATTAGCGGCCATGGTTGCTGTTGCTGCTGCAATCTTCCTGATCTCCCCAAGCGCTGAAGGTTTGGCCGATTCTTTCGGTGCCGTGCTGCTTACGATCGTCATCGCAGTCCTTGGCTTCCTGCTCTTCAGAGCCAGCCCCAATGCCTACGAGCGCCGCCGCCTTGCAGTCGTCTGTATCCTCTTCTTCATTTCGACTCTTTTCTGGTCGAGCTTTGAACAGGCCGGGTCTACGCTGAACCTCTTCGCCGAACAGAACACCGTGCAGCTCTTCCCTTCAACCTGGTATCAAAGCTTCAACTCGGCTTTCTTGATCCCTCTCGCTCCTCTCTTCGCCGCTCTTTGGATCCGGATGGGCGATCGCCAGCCGAGTGTTCCGATCAAGTTTACGATTGCCCTCGTCTTCGTTGGCCTGGGTTATATCTGGCTCATGTTCGGTGCCCAGATGACCACTGGTGGTGCAAAGGTTTCTCCGATCTGGCTGGTCGGAACCTACTTCCTACATACCGTTGGTGAACTCTGCCTCTCACCGGTGGGCCTTAGCGCCATGACCAAACTGGCCCCCGCCCGCATGGGTGGCTTCATCATGGGCGTCTTCTTCATGTCCATTGCCAGCGGCAACTATATCGGCGGCCGCCTCGCCAGCCTCTATGAAAAGCTTCCGCTTCCACAACTCTTCGGTGGCATCGGAGCCTTTTGCATCGTCGTTGCTGTGGTCTTCGCCTTCTTCGCCAAACCCGTCGCCCGAATGATGGAGACCGAGAAATAGAGGTAATATGCGACTTCTCATCCTATGCATCGTTGCAACGGTTAGCTGGGCTGACCCGGTGCAGATCCTCACCAAGCGCTGCCTCTCCTGTCACAACCCGTCTTCAAAGATGGGCAATCTAAGCCTTGCCTCGCGCCCGGATGCCGAACGTGTTCTATCCGGTCGACTGATGGAACGAATCGAGAAAGGCCAGATGCCTCCCGGCGGTGGTCTGCCTGCTGAAGAACGCGATGAACTGAAAGCTTGGTTGGCCAGCGGAGCTCCCTGGCAGGGGACTCTGTCTCTTCGCGTCAAGGCCAATCGGAACTGGTGGTCTCTTCAACCCATCCAGTCCAAGGGCACATCCATCGACCAATACATCGAGGTTGCACTTCAAGCCAAGGGTCTTAAACTTTCCCCACCCGTAGATCGCCGCACCTTGATCCGGCGTGTCACCTTCGACCTTACCGGCTTGCCGCCCACTCCAACAGAGATCGATGCCTTCCTCGCAGATCCTGCCAGGGACTCGTATGAAAAGTTGATCGACCGTCTGCTCGCTTCCCCTGCTTACGGCGAGCGCTGGGGCCGGCACTGGCTGGATGTCATCCGTTACGGGGAATCTCACGGCTACGAGCAGAACCATGTCCGCCCAAATGCCTGGCCTTTCCGCGACTATGTCATCGGAGCTTTCAACCGGGATCTCCCGTTCAACCGCTTCATGACGGAGCAGGTTGCAGGAGACGCGCTCGATCCAGCAGTCGATGTCGCGACTGGCTTTCTGGTTGCCGGTCCACATGACACAGTCGGCAATTCAAACCTTGCCGCAACCCGTCAGCAGCGAGCCGACGATCTCGACGACATCGTCAACGCAACTGCCTCGTCCTTCCTGGGTCTAACCGTAAACTGCGCTCGCTGCCATGACCACAAATTCGATCCAATCGAACAAGCCGACTACTACCGCGTCGCCGCCATTATGAATGGCGTGAACCACGGTGAACGTGCCATCGCTTCTCCAACCGATAAGGCCAAAAGAGATGAACTTGCTGGCCCTGTCGAAAGGCAGATCAAGTCTGCCAGAGAAAAGATTGAAGCACTGACCGCTCAAATCAAGGAGCAACGAGTCTCAGCTGAAGCAGCTCTCAAATCCCGCTACCGAAGCCCTGTTTCGCCTTTCGGAACCGAAGAGAACTTCGAGCCAATCTTTGCAACTAAAATCCGCATCTCGGCTCCACTAAGTTTTCCCGGAGGCCTCGACGAAATCGAAGCCTTCACCCCTGCTGGACTGAACATCGCTGCCAGCGCAACCATCAAGGTCAGCTCTACACGCATTGCGGACGGTAATCCGGACGCCTATCATCAGCGCCACCTGAACGACGGCAGCTTCGATAAGCGGTGGTTCCCTGAAGGCAATGGGCCAGCCTTCATCACTATTGAGTTCGCCAAGCTAACCAGCATCCAGAAGGTGGCGTGGTCGACAGATCGGGTCCGTGCTTTTCAGGGCAAGTTCCAGCAGAATACGGTTTCCAGCTACAAGCTCGAAATTTCGCCCGATGATCAGAACTGGACGACCATTGCCACGGGTGAAAGCCGGCTTCCTCATCGTCCATTAGAACTGGACCGTTTGGTAACAATCGAAGCGCTCTCTCTACAAGACCGTGACGACTTTGTCGCCACGGAGCAATCCATCAAAGACCTTGAAGCTGCCCTCAAGAAGATCCCAGCCTTGCCACTGGCTTACGCCGGTAACTTCAAGCAACCCGCTGAGGCCGTTTACCTGCTGAAGGGAGGCAACGTGATGCAGAGGGGCGAAGCGATCATACCGGCCAGTCTCAGCACCCTCGCTGAATCTCCGATTGCTTCCTTTAGCGTTACGCTCGAAGCACCCGAGAAAGAGCGCAGGCTCAAGTTTGCCCAGTGGCTTGCCGACGACAAGAATCCGCTCACTCCTCGCGTGATCGCTAACCGGATCTGGCACTACCATTTTGGGCGTGGCATCGTCGCTACTCCATCTGACTTCGGCTACAACGGCGAGCGACCTACGCATCCGGAACTTCTCGACTATCTTGCCCAGCGCCTGATTGCGAATGGCTGGAAGATGAAGCCACTGCACCGCGAGATACTGCTTTCGAAAGCCTACCGCCAATCGAGCGCCCATATCCCCGAGGCTGCCAAGATCGACGCCGACTCTCGACTGCTTTGGCGCTTCCCGCCTCAGCGCCTCGATGCGGAATCGTTGCGCGACTCCATGCTCTTCGTCTCGGGAAAGCTCAATTCTCAAATCGGTGGCCCCAGCTTCCGTCTTTATAAGTACACCGTCGACAACGTTGCGACCTACTTCCCGATGGACAAGTTTGGGCCGGAGACTTATCGCCGCTCCGTCTACGCTGAATCGGCTCGCTCGATCCGAACAGAACTTCTGAGTGTCTTCGATTGCCCCGATTCATCTCTGCCGGAACCGCGTCGCGTTTCTACTGTCTCGCCGCTGCAGGCACTCTCACTGCTGAACCACAGCTTTACCACCGACATGGCCGAGGCTTTTGGAAACCAGAGCATCGAAACCGCTTTTCTGCGCGCATTCGGCCGGCCTCCCGATCCTGGAGAAGTTTTCGAATCCAGTGCACTCATTCGCAAGCACGGATTTACTGCCTTTGTCCGTGCACTCTTCAATGCCAACGAGTTTCTCTATGTCTACTAACCGACGCTGCTTCCTGACTGGCTTGGGCGCGATCGCTTACGGCGACCTGCTGACTGGCGCTACAAGGCAACCGCACTTCACTCCCAAGGCCAAGCGCGTTATCCAGATTTTCTGCCCTGGCGGCGCGTCACACCTCGATACCTTTGACTACAAGCCCGAGCTGGAGAAGCGCAGCGGCCAGCCGATGCCTGGCGGGGATAAAGACGTCACCTTTCAAGGGGCCAACGGCAACCTCATGCGGAGCCCTTGGGATTTCAAGCCCGCTGGGCAATCTGGCAAGCCCATCACTACAAAGCTCCCTCATCTCGCCAAATACGTCGATGACATGGCTTTCATCCATTCGATGAGCTCGCGCTCCAATACCCACGGCCCGGCTTGTGTTGCGATGAATACAGGCTTCGTCTTTGAAGGCTTCCCTTCAGCCGGAGCCTGGCTTAGTTTTGCTCTTGGTTCAGAGAACGAAAACCTTCCCGCTTACGTTGCTCTCCCTGATATTCGGGGCATCCCGCCGTCGGGCCCGGCGAACTGGACTTCGGGCTTCCTACCGGCAGAACACCAAGGCGTTGCCTTTAACGCGGCTGACCCTATTCGCAATCTGGACCGGCCCTCTGGCATCAGTGCCAATACGGATCAGGCCACTCGCGACTTTGCACAGTTTCTGAATACAGAGCACGCGGCCCGGCATCCTGGAGATTCTGACCTGCAAGCCCGTATCGCATCTTATTCGCTGGCTGCTCGCATGCAACTGTCGGCTCCAGAGGTTGCAAACCTGAATGCCGAATCGAAGGCGACACTCGATCTCTATGGTGCCAACAGTACCAACCCCTTGGTTGCCGCTTATGCGAAGAACTGTATTCTCGCCCGGCGTCTGGTTGAGCGCGGAGTTCGATACGTCCAACTGTATTGCGCTTCTCGTGCTTCAGGTGTTGACGGTCTCTTGAATTGGGATGCTCATAAGACTCTGAAGTCCGACTACGAGAGGCACTTGCCGATCCTTGACCAACCCACTGCGGGCCTGATTGCCGATCTTGATGCAAGAGGGCTCCTGAAAGACACGTTGGTGCTGTGGACGACAGAGTTTGGCCGTATGCCAACGCACCAGGAAGGCACTCTAGGGCGTGACCACAATCCTGATGCCTACACTGTCTGGATGCTGGGTGCGGGAGTCAAGAAGGCGGCTTCCTGGGGTATTACGGATGACTTTGGCCGACGTGTGGTCGAGAACCCCACCACAGTCTATGACTTTTGGGCGACGGTGCTCCACTTGCTGGGGCTAGACCACGAGAAGCTCACCTGGTATCACAATGGCCTGAATCGCCGTCTAACCGACGTACACGGCCACGTCATCAAATCGCTGCTCGCCTAGCCTTCTTCCATCGCAAGGTTTGAGCGAAGTTCTTCAGTCCGGTAACTGAACCAAGTTCAAGGACGCTCATGGCTGCTGCGGCATTGGCGAAGTCGACTGATTCCGTTAATGAGTAACCTCGAGTCCATGCGGCCAGGAAGGCTCCGGCGAAGACATCTCCCGCTCCAGTGGAATCGATCGCCTCTACTGGATAAGCTGGAACCAACGCGCCATCTACGACTGCGCCTTTGTCTCCCCGCTTCATTACGACATGGCCGGCGGGCAAAAGCTTGAGTGCCGCTCGCCATGATTTTGCTCCAGTGATCAGACGTGCCTCTTCTTCATTGACGAATAAGACATCGACGTGTTCGAGGCAGGGAAGTACGACTTTGCCCCACTCTCCGCGTGAATCCCAGCCTGTATCCATCGAAGTTGTCAGGCCATCACGTCGTGCCCGCTCAAGCATCTTGGGTGCAAGCGTTCGCAAGGCGGGAACGGCAAAGGGATTTGCCAAGTGGAAGTGGTGGAAGCCCTTCATGGAAGGGACTGACTTCAGTGCGCCTTTACTAGCACCTGGACGGTGTACGAAGGCTCGTTGTCCAGTCCGCTTCACAAGAGCCATCGTGGTTGGTGTTGGTAACGCTAATTTCTTAACACGCGTGGTATCGACGCCCTTCAGAATCGACAGTAATTCTTCGCCCTCAGCGTCCTTGCCGACTGCACCGACGAGCGTGACATCCACACCCAGTTTGGCCAGTGTGTAGCTGGTATTGGCTCCATTGCCCCCTACACTGCGGGTGATTTGATCCACCCATACTGTCCCATCCCAACGGATTTCTTCAACTGGCCAAGCCAGAAGATCGAGAACCAGGTTTCCCGCTACCAGGATCTTCATTCAAATATCTTCCCCAAGGGCAGGCGCCGCGTCACAGTGCCTGCTTTCAATTCAAGTGCGTCGCCAGCGAGCTTTACTTCGACCATCTCTTCGCCACTGAGTCCCCAACGGGCAAAATGACGACCGCGGCCTTTGACCAGGAATGGAACTTCGCTCCAATCCACCACTGGTTTGCGTATGGCCTCCATTTCACCGACAGCCAATTGCTTTGGTGAGACCGATATTGCGATTGCACCGCTGCCAAGCTGCATTAGAGATATCCATTTGCCCTGCTGACTTGCGGGCATCGAACAAAGACCCTTGACACAAGTTCCAACATAGGCCGAGATTTTGGCCCAATCGAAGCGGCCAGTTACGACGTAATAGCTGTTTGTTTCGCCGATTACAGCAACCAATCGATCCATGTCGCGGCGATAGTCAAAGCCGGTTTTTGTGACGAAGTCTTTGTATTCAGCCTCTTCGCTTGCCGCGTCACCGGCGATTTTCTTGATGACGGCAGCATCGGCGATGACAAAGATGCCATCGCTACTGGGCAGGTGGGAAACCTGCTCAGCCAAAGTCATCCCTCTGTGTTGACTCCAAAAATAGAGAGCCCCAAGAGCCAGCAATCCTATCGCGAACAACCAAGCTTTCACGCCTTCAGGATACGGCAAGGAAGGGTCATCATTAATTCTCGAAACTGGATGAGGTCAAGGCTTTGCGGCCCGTCGCTCAATGCCTGGTCAGGATTTGGATGACACTCAACCAGCAAGCCGTCCGCGCCAACTGCAACTGCGGCCCGAGCCAGAGGGGCTACGAGGCTTCTTCGGCCTGTTGCGTGCGATGGGTCTAGGATCACGGGGAGGTGCGTCATCTCCTTCATCGCCGGTACCGCTGTGATATCGCAGACGTTTCGGGTGTGGGAATCGAAGCTGCGTATGCCGCGCTCGCACAAGACGACATCGGGATTGCCGCTAGCGAGGATGTACTCCGCCGCCATCAGCCATTCCTTCAATGTCGCCGAAGGCCCCCGCTTCAAGAGGACTGGCTTACCGCAACGGCCCAGAGCCTTCAAGAGGGCAAAGTTTTGCATGTTGCGTGCGCCCACTTGCATGAGGTCGGCGTAGTTGGCGACCAGATCGACATCGCCTTCGGTTACCACTTCTGTCACTATCCCGAGCCCGTAGCGCTCGCGAGCAAGCTCCAGTAGTTTCAAGCCTGGTTCTCCGAGGCCTTGAAACTCATAAGGGGAAGTGCGCGGTTTAAAGGCTCCGCCACGCAGCAATTGCCCACCGCAATCTGCGATCACCTCGGCACAGGCCATCAGTTGTTCCTCATTTTCGACGCTACAAGGGCCGGCCATGACAACAAAGCCGCCATCGCCAAACGCCACATCGCCTACTCGAACGACACTGTTCTCGGGCTGAACGTCTCGACTGACCAGTAAGTTCACAACAATACTCCTGTCTGGAAATGCAAAAGGCCCGCTCGGGATTGCCGAGCGGGCCTTTTGATGAAACCAGAAAAATTTGGATTAATTCTTCATGGCATGCAAGTCCACTCGTCTGCTGGAAGCGACGTACCAATACCAGAATCGATATGAGTGGGCTAGAGCCATTGCTCCCTTATGCTACACGATTTTTTTAGTTCACACCAAATAGATTCTTGCGAATCTTCTTGTATTCAAATCTTGCTGGATTTACTGCGGTGACGCCTCCTGAATCGACAATGATGACCCTGGCCGAGACCGGGGCGTAGGCGGCCTGCGGTGCTATGGTTCCTTTGGCAACGAGGATCTTCATGCGCTCTGGATAGATTCCAACACTGATCAATTGGTTCAGGCTGAAGGGCAGAATCCTCTTCGGCGTGATCAAAACATAGTTCGGCATATCGGGGGTTGAGCCCTCTACTTCAATCACCACCGAGATGCCCATATCCCAATAGCGGCCGCCTCCGTGGCGGGCTTCGGTTTCAATGAAGCGCCCGTCGTGGATCCCTTTCACTCTGCCCTTGATGCGAACGGAATCTCCATGCATGTTGTCGGTCTTGCCTCCGATGGGCATGTCGAAGGCTCCCCCAACTCCGGCTCGAATAGCCGTTTGGACCGATCCTGAGTCGGAGATCACTACCGCCCACCCTTCGGCCTTCTGCTTCAGCAATTCGGTAAGGATATACGTGCTGTCACCTGCAGATCCGCCTCCGATGTTGTCTCCGGCATCCATCAGGGAGACCGGCCATTTGCCATTGTTCATGGCAAGATTTACGGCTTCGGCTGGGGTCGGTGCTTTCAGCTTGAGTTCTTCGCGGAGGTCCCAGAGCATTCCTGCGAGGCGCTCCGCTTCGCGTTTGGCGAGTGCGGGGTCGTTATTTGTGACAACGACGACTGCTGGGCCCATTGCCTCAATGTCGGCATACTGATAGCCGCCGGCGACGCTGGCTGCGAGTACGTTGGGATTCTTTTCGAGAAGCTTACTTGCGTCGGTGATGGCCTTGAGCGGGGCGGCATAAGTGTTGTGGAAGAGGATGTTGAGAACCATGGGAGGCTTCACCAATGCCTGCACTGGCTTGACTTTGCCAGAAAGAATATCACCCATGATTTTGGCTCCAAGCACTCCAGATTCACGGGCATCGAGATGGGGACATTCTTTATAGGTGAGAAGTGCCGTGGTGTTGCGGACGATATCTTCGGTGATGTTGGCGTGAAAGTCATGCACGACTACCAGGGGAATCTTGTCGCCAAAGGCCTTGCGGACACGCCTGACGATCTCTGCGTCTGCGTCCTGATAGGATTCCGTGACCATGGTTCCGTGCAGAAAGAGGAGGATTCCATCGAGCTTCCTGGCCTGTTTCAGTCTGTCGATCAATTCATTGGTTAGAGTTTCGAAGGCGGAATCGAGGACGAGGCCAATTGTTTGTGGCCCAGCAACCATGGTTGGGTGCAAGTCGTAATTGGAGAGCTTTGCTCCTTCAATGAATCCTGCGATCGTGTTGTTGGCCTTGATTGAGCGGGTGATCAAATCCTGACCGCGCAAGATGCCGTCAGCCCCACCGATGCCAGATTCAAAATCTTTGAGAGTGGTTTTCTGAGGATTGAAGGTATTTGTCTCGTGGACAATGCCTCCGATGCCAACGACAAGTTTCGTTTGAGCAGCAGCCAAAGCGCCGATAAAAAACAGTGCAGAGATCCACATGGCCGAAATCATAACAAATGGGAGTGCAGCTTAATTGCCAAATAAAAGAATCTTAGTAAAATTCCTGCAATCACAACAGGCGGTAAAGGAGACTTTAGTTGGAAACAATTTCCATTGGTCAATTCAACCTCGTCTACAACGCTTTCTCGTTCGCAATAGCAGTCATGGGAGCCGCGACTGCTTTCTTTTTCTTGAACCGTTCTCAGGTGGCACCTGTATACAGAACGGCCATAACAATTACAGGGCTGGTGACCTTAATCGCCCTGTATCACTACGTTCGAATATTCACTTCCTGGAATGACGACTTCAGCATTCTCAATGGTGCAATCAAGCCCACAGGAAAAGGATTCAACGATGCCTATCGTTATATAGATTGGCTCCTTACAGTGCCGCTTCTACTGGTGGAGTTGATTCTTGTCATGCGTCTGCCCGCGAAGGAATCTGTAGCCAAGGCAACCAAGCTTGGTCTCCTGGCGGCAATCATGGTGTTGCTTGGGTACCCAGGTGAGATCTCTACCGACTCTGGCACTCGCTGGCTTTGGTGGACTCTTTCCATGATCCCCTTCACATTGATCGTGATAGATCTATTCTTTGGACTTTCAAAATCCATTGAGGCCCAGCCTGAAAATGCCAGAGGGCTTGTGAGTGCAGCACGCTACGTCGTTGTTGTCTCCTGGTTGTTCTATCCCATAGTCTATGTGTTCCCGATGATTGGTTTCACCGGTAGTGACGCCATCACCGCAGTCCAGGTTGGATATACCATTTCCGACATCGTGTCTAAGGCTATGTTTGGTGTCTTGATTTACATGATCGCTGCACGCAAGTCGGAAACCGAACCGGCTTACTAAGTTAGTCTGTTGTGTCCGGGTGTGCTTGTCGAGGCGCCCGGAATTCTTTTCAGGAGTTCTCATGAAGGCCGAATATGATGTCATCATCCTTGGCGGAGGTTGTTCTGGACTTGCCCTTGCTTCGCGCCTTGCTGAATTTGGTCGAGACTGCCCGAAGACACTGCTAGTTGAAAAGCGCAAAGCCTATTCGAACGATCGAACATGGTGCTTCTGGGATGACGGGGATCGTCGTTCACAGCATTTAGCCCGGCATCAGTGGCAAAACATGCGTATTGCCACTTCACAGAAATCAGTAGAAGTCTCATGTGGAGCCACGCCTTACCTGATGGTCGCTGCGAGTGATTACTACGACCATGCCCGGGCGACGATACAAGAGTGTTCGCGAATCGAATTTCTCACCGGCACAGATATTCCAAGGCGGTTGGTTCAGCAAAGCGGAAAATGGATGGTTGGTACAGGCAGAGCCCCGATTGTCATCGATACGCGGCCCAAAATTGTCCCCAAGTCTGGAGACTCGACGCTTTGGCAATCGTTCTACGGTACCGAAATTGAGACAGAAGACGATATATTCGATCCATCTTGTTTAGATTTGATGGATTTCTCATCCAGCACGCCCACCCGCATTTTGTTTACATATCATTTGCCGACTTCTCCCCGCCGAGCGTTGATTGAAGTTACTCATTTTGGATCTGAACCTGAGGACGCCGGTCGACTTCTAAAGGATCATGAATTGGCAATCCAAAGGCGGGTGGGCAAAGCCCGATTCAAAGTAATCCGCCGCGAGGAAGGCATTTTACCCATGGGGATTCATGCATCGAGCCCAAGCCCGGATCCGACCTATATCTACGCTGGCTTAAGTGCTGGAGGAGCGCGGCCTTGCACTGGATATGCCTATCAGCGAATTCAGCGTTGGGCCGACATCTGTGCACAATCCCTTCGCGGATCCTCTATCCCTCGGTCTCATCCAGCCGACCCAATATGGCTTCAGGCAATGGATCATCTTTTTCTGACTGTTCTAAGATCGAGGCCAGACTTGGCCCCTTCGCTTTTTCTGTCTCTTTTTGAGAACACGAAAACGGACCGTATCATCCGATTCCTGTCTGATCGAGGGCAACCGGCCGACTATGCGGATGTAATATCCGCCCTCCCGGTGATGCCATTTCTGAAAGAGATTCCAAGTGCGTTCTTGAGCAAAGCGATGGAGTGGCAAGAATCCTGGGCATCATGACGGCGAGTCTCCTGCAGAGCGCGGTCTTCGTTTTGCTGGCGATACTGAGCCCGATGTTTCCCTTAGCGGATCGCAAATGGGAAATGATTGTTTTGGGTAGTCTGGTGGTTTTGCTTGGTATTCCCCACGGTGCCTTAGATACCATCTATGGGCGCAATCAATTCAAAATAGCCGGAGCCCGGGATTGGGCTCTTTTTGCCATTGGATATATGATTCCCGTTGTCCTGGTCGTCCTGGTGTGGAAAGCTTCTCCGGCAGTCTTTCTTTATTGTTTTCTTGCAATCTCAATCATTCATTTTTCCGGGGACCCTGCGGCAGGCACCCCTATTTTTGCGAGACTGCTTTATGGCGGCGCGATTGTCTTTTTGCCTCTTATTCTCCACGCTGCCGAAGTAACGGAGTTATTTTCCGCACTTGTAGGAATCGATGCAGCCGCTCAAACTGTAAATGTTTTTCGACCCTTGGCCTGGCCGTGGTTGATTGGGCTAGTGGCAGCTTCACTGATGCTGTTCTGGCGGAACCGCCTGAGCGCTTTGGAGTTCTCCTCATTGGCGTTTCTAGCAACCGTTTCGACTCCGCTTTTGGCGTTCACCGTTTATTTTTGCGCGATGCACAGTGCCCGTCATATTATGAGGAGTTATCGTTTGGCTGGTTCGCCTGCCTTGGGATCGTTCTTTAAAGCAGCCTTGCTTCCCATGCTGGCTGTGCTTGTTTTCGGGTCGCTTGGGATTCAATTTCTCGATGGCATTAGCATCGAAACACGATTCATGCAAATACTGTTTGTGACACTTGCCGCACTTACGGTACCGCACATGGCTTTGGTTGAGCGCTTTCGATATCAAATTTCGTTTGCTCCTAACGTGTCAAATCAGTTAAGCTAGCAGACGTTTTCGTATTTTCGAAAGGTCTTTTACAAAGTGAATTATTTCCTCAACGCTCCGTTCGCGCTGTGGCTCCAGGCTGGGCCAGAAGATGCCACCGGTCAAACTATACTTCTTAGTATCCTGGCCATCAGCGCATTCGGAATGATAGTAGCCGGTTATCTCGCCAGATATGTTCTTGCCAAGGACACCGGTACGCCTGAAATGCGTAAAATCTCTGACGCTATCAAGAGTGGCGCTGAGGCTTATATGAACCGGCAAAATCGCACCATCGCCGGTCTTGCCGTCGTTCTCGCACTCACCATCTACTGTCTCTTATACACATCTGACGCTG
>ENA-ORBV01008507-ORBV01008507.1-microbial-mat-metagenome-genome-assembly--contig:-NODE-8507-length-17224-cov-4.744737_pt1 | contig 17224 bp, 19 predicted proteins | sample MGYA00237777_ERZ505514 | MGnify/ENA primary metagenome ERZ505514 (study PRJEB26160, sample SAMN06269048) | microbial mat metagenome | isolation source: Oligotrophic lake microbial mat | place...
AATGATACGGCGACCACCGAGATCTACACCTCTCTATTCGTCGGCAGCGTCAGATGTGTATAAGAGACAGGTCTCGCATATCGTCTTGGCCACACAAGATCTCGTCTTCGGTGCTTGAACAAGAGTGATCCCCTTCAGTGTCCATGGCCGGATAAGCGACCTCCAAAGTGACCGGTGAAGAAACAGGTGAGTCTTTGCTCGAGTCGTCACTCGAAGGAACAACTGTACTTGATTGTCGCTCCCCGCTCAGAGAAGGAGTCCTGTCGTCGTGCCGCTCCTTAACGTTGGTGGCTTCTTCAGTGACCGCAGAAAAGGGCAGAGACGGCGAGCCATCAGAGGATACACCCGAAAAGGGACGCTTGTCAAATGACCCGGAATTAGCTGTGCCAGCTTCTGGATCCTCACCATGCGAATGAATCTTAAATCCAAGCGAACTGCCTGGAAGGGACAGATGAGATCTGCTGAAACCGCGGATCCAGTGTGTTGAGGACCTTCGTCGATTCTTCCGTTGACGATGGCGGGCCCTGTGGTGATTATCATCGTGATTATCCTGTCGGCAACACATAAAGTTCCTGAACGCGCGAAAGATATCTGGCTTCAATAAGCTGACTCCTGCTGATACGGCTCCCTGCAAATGGGACCAGGTTCCTCCAGCAAATTGCACGGACGTCGGGAGATAGCTGGCGGCCATCCAAAGCAAGACACAAGTGGGAAGCCACATAATCAGAAAGACTGCAATCAGCCGGAAGAAGTACAGCGCGATCAGCCTTCGTTTGCCCTTGGAGGGCAGGAGATGTCTTTTGAGAACATCATAGAGCACGTAGAATACATACATGATTGGGATTCCTGCAAACAGTGGGAAAAATACAGCCCAGAAGAAGACTGTGCTGATGACATCCGTCTCGATTGGTAGGCAGGCCAGCCCCCCTACCGAACCCGAATGAAAGGGGTATCTTTCTCGCTCTACAAGCCCCCACGTTCCCAGAAACCCGCAATATAAGTATACCAGCAGAGCATGAACGGTGACTCGCGTGCGGGTAGGTGCAGTGTATCGTCTGCAGTCGTGCGACATGCTCAACATGGTGTGCAGTTGATAGGCAACAACAGTGTTGAGCCATGCGTTGGCGCCAATTCCAAAGACACAAAACCAAGTCTGGAAGTTACACATCCAACTTGACCAGTATTCTTTGTTGATAGCATTCAGAAAGCAAGTCAGGGCGCATAGCAGCGAAAACGTAAAATCTGGAACCATCAGATATAGTAGGTAGAGATTGAAGGAGCTTTTCCTTGCTCTGGGGGACAACAAGATGCTTAAAAAGACGAGGAATGAAAAGAACCCAACAGCAAAGCTTATCCCCGTCCACGAGAACCAGTATTTTACCAACTGAGCGTCGGAGGGGCCAGATGCCAACCGATCGTATCGCGTCGCATTTTCGTCGAGCTCCCAATGCCTGAAGGTCGGTCGACCTTTGACAAAATCATCATCAGGTTCCATCTTGGTTTCGGTTTTGCTTCATAAGAAACTGTCGTTGTTGATGTGGCTCACTAAATCTTAAAACTGTGTTCTTGTGATGGTCTTGGAAAGGCGAGGGCTACTGTAGTACCGGGAGGTAGCTAGCTAGTAGAGTCGTAGTAGTAGCTTAGGCATTGCCATGTATGATACCAAGCAGTGGCGAAAAGAAGCCACAATTTCGCTTAATGACCAAATCGGTGGTTAAAGCGTCCTTGAAGCCCATCATTACTTAATGGGTCACTGCCTACGTAAAAGAGAACATCGAAGAATACAAATATTCCCTGCTGAAGCGTCAAAATACGAAGACCTGCTTCGCCTGGCTACCTTCTTTGGTGTTCATGTGAGAATCCTACAACCCCGAAACTAACGAACGTGCTTACAGTAGATCCCGAACACAATTTGATTACACAACTTAAAAATTTCTACTACAGTACCACCTGTACATTTTTGCGGTAGTCTAGTAGTACATCACATTCTACTAGTACCAGTACCGGTAGTACTAGTAGTTCCGTCCGAGTCCGTTTGATAGACATGTTTTTTTGAAGATAAACACACCGGTTTAACTAATTTAGGTTCTTGTGATTGTCTACTACTAGCCAAATTGATTTGAACAAAACCATGGCAAGCAAAAGGGAACTTCGAATGAGAAGTGTTGAAGACGATAGTTTTATTAGAGACATATAACTAGCTAGCTACTAGGGGATTAGTAGTTGTAGTTGCTGCTGCAGCAGACGCAAATGCCATACCAGCTAGCTAGCTACAAGTAGTAGTCTAGCCGTTGGCCAAAGGATGCACGAAACGGCATGTCCTCAGTCCCACAACAGGGAACAATGGCAATGCCCTCGCACTCGCTTGCATCATACAGCATTTGTAGGGTAGGAGCACACGGTGCAACAATTTCCCCCGATCGCGATTTCGCTACCTTCAGTCACGGTTGCCCCGTACAGTTCACAGGACGGCGGATATAATGTTTGAATGGCATTCCAGGGAGGGCTAGTCTGGTAGCGACATCGTGGACATCAATGCAACCTTGAAGGCCAACCACGAGACCTTGAAGACCCGCGTCGCGACCTTGGAGAACGTCGCCTCTCTCAAAGCCAAGCGCTAGAAGAATTGATCGGCCGGAACTCGATCGACGAAAGAGAAAGGCCAACGAAGACGCGGTGCGAACTTTTATGCATATTCTTGTTGCAGGATGGTGAGTTTGGATGCCAGAATCGGTCACAAATTCCTTTGGAAACTGGGCCGAGTTAGGAGCTGTCAATGGACGAGAATTTTTTTCATGAAGCACGATCTACATACTCGCCGGCGCGCTCACCACCGGTGGTAAATGTGAAGTCGATTCACTAAATCATGCATTTTCCAAAACTCTACCGCAAATCTTTATAAATCCATTGATTCTAGTTTACAAACATTCGTACATAGAAGTGTTGTGCAGTGAGTTCTCATACCGGTTTCTCACTTTAGGATTGATCTTCGGTCTCATTCTTTTCGTCGTCAATCAAACTTTTTGTCGAATCGTCTTTCTCAGCATCTGCCGGTGAGTCTAGCATATATAGTGTGGGTGTTGCTTGCTGCGCCTTTCGTGGAGTTGAGTTATGTAACTTTTTGTTTGCTATCGTGAATAAGTTATAGCTGCCAAATGAATATTACGACAGGCATGGTTCTTCGCAGGAAACGAAACGTTGCAAACGAATCGTTGCCAAGATAAAACCAATTCGCATAGACAGATTGAGCAATCCATCTTTCTTTGTTTCTCGTCCTTACACAACATCTCCAGGGTATTCGCCAACCATGCACACGGGGCTCGGAGGAAAGAGACCCAGTTTTTCACTACCGTACGATAGCGACTGTGCCTTTGGGTAGTGCCGAACGTTTTGATCGTTTAAAATGGCTGGCCTCCATTGATTTCCGCTCAAGACACGTACCGTTGCGACATGAGCAGGATGGATCATGGATCCGCTGTGCTTGTCGTAGTACATATCATCTTCTTCGCAGCAATTTCGCCAGTTGCCACCGTCAAACAAAAACTCTGCTTCATTTCGCATCGCATTTTCTCGGATCTCTTGCAAGTTATTCCAAAGTAATCTTCGCGTGCCTTCACTGTAGTCATACCTCGATGGTATTCTCTTTACAGCCACACTGGAACGAAACTGTACAGAACAAGCGTCATTTTGTTGGTAAGAAGGAGCCCTTATCGAACACGATGGGCCACGTCGCAAACATGATTGTAGCCCGTTGCTGTTGTTGTTGTGCCTTGCCTGGTTTTGCTCCTCCAGTACTACGACAGGGGCGCTGAAATTGTAAATCTCTGATCGTTTCAAGATTACAGGCTTGATATCTACCCGAGTCTGCTTCTTTCCATTATCGCAATCACCATAATCGGGTGCTGCTGGGCTGAGGGGGCGTTTATTGGCCATGTTTCGTCAACACTCTCTGATTATGTTTTTGTTCGAATCCCTTCAGTTGGTGAGTATTTGCTGAAATTTGTGGACAGAAGAAGCTCTTCAAGTTACTAGTATCCAATAATAGTACTGGCAGCGCTACAAGATCCAGAGCTGGGCCGCTCGTGTGCAAAAACGAGGAGCGTCAAGTGGCTAATGTGAGTGAGCCTCCAATGCGTACCGATAATGAATCAATGGGTGGGCAAAGTGCAAGTAGACGTTAACAAGATTGCCCGCTCTTTCATCGCAAAAATGTTGGCCGAAAATATAATGTGAGACGGGCGGCATCGTGGGAATAGTACATACTGTACTTACTATCACGTCTACGTGCGCCTCTACGTGCGCGTTGATTAAAGAACTTTTGGAAAAATTGCTCTGGAAGTACGTGAGGTTTTGGAGTAACAGACCTTCAAGGTCTCCTCCAGCTCATAAATTCCAAAAGGGAGCAAAAAAACATGTGTAGTTTGTACCAGTAAATGCATCAAATTCAAGTACCACATGCAGCAATTACTAGCATTTTAGTAGTGGCTCATGTGCGTCTCACAGCGAATCAGTCGACAGCGTCGACCCATTCGCTGTGGGACCCACATGGGCCCCTCATTGCCGAATGTTACATTTTTGGCCCGGGTGGACACGACATAGAATTGTTTTGTTGCCATTCTGCTGCTGCTGCTCCTGCTGCCATTTTTAATGCTGCTGCGGCCACTGAAGTTGCTGCTAGTCTGCTGTCTGTTACACAATTTTTTGCTGCGTTAATTCCTCATTAAAAATTTAAATGCGTCATTAAAAATTTACATGTGTCACTAAAAAATTAAAACATCACAAGGCAACAAACATCGACTTCGAGACCAACAACAACAACAAACCATCCAGCAAACATGTCAGTTCCAGATGTTGTTCTGAATGACAAGTAGGGTTGAGGTGATTGGACTCTGATGGCACTACCTGATTGTGCAGCGCTGAAGCAGTTCGATTTATGGAGGGGTGCAGCAGAAGCCAGTGGCGTGAAGCTGCGCTTCGCTCTTGCTCAGGAGGGGTGCAGCAAAGAGTGTCTTGATGGAGAAGTGGATGTGTGGCACAGCCAGTCCGCTCACTCCTCGCTTCGCTCGTCGCCCCCCTCCTGTGCATTGCATCCCAAGCTTGGAGACCCGGTGTGACATGTTGTGTCAACTGAATCAAATTTTCTTTCCATGTCTGTGAAAAGTTGAATCATTTGATAGAAATGTCCATTCTGCGCAATTTTGTGCACATTTGCACTAGCATGTTTTAACATGGTTTCGGATGTGACATTTTTGGCTCCGTGCTGAACTCCTTAAATTACCTAGCATGTGCTGTTTTTACACAGTGAGGGCCTGCCAAATTTTTGCACAACTGGCCCCTTTGGAAATCCTCAACTTTCAGTCATTCAACAAATTGAACGGACTGTGGCTAACTGGCAGCTAGCAGCTCTAGCGTCACAAGCCAGCTGCCCTGTGAACCACATCAATCATTGCCCTTAGCTATTGCTGCTGCAGTCCTTTCATTCTGTCATGCCAACAACATGTTGAATTGGTCAACATCATGTGTCTGGATCTGTTCGCAATTTTGTTTCATCACATGCACACATGCAACGAGAATGATAGAAAAACACAGCAAAAAACAGATTCAATTAGACCCATGGTTGATGCTTGGAAATCTTTAACATTGAGCAACAAGAATGTTCTGCAGAACTGCTATGATGATTGCAAGTCATGGCAACGACCAGAATCACCAGTCAGCTGTTCCGCAAGCCAAGCATCACCTTTGCCAATTTTCATATGAACATTTTGTTTTTCGCATCATTTTATGTTGCTCATCTTTGGTTGCAAGCTTTTTGATCAAGCAAAGCAGCGTGCAATTTGTGTTTTGAAACATTTGTCAGAAACCAATCAACAGCAATCAGAATGTCCAACATGCAGGAGACAGCAGCAGGGAAACACATTGGACTGCTGATTTTTTGAATGACTAAAATTTGAATTTTGTGTTTCCATGTTCTGCATGGACATTGTGATTTGAAACAATTCACCAAAGACTGACTTTTGTTGCTCTCTGTTTCTTTGACTTCAAAGTCTTCCAGCTGTGCAAAAGATGACATCATTGATTTCTAGCTGCAGAAGGTCAGAGTTGCATGAGAAATCTATCATCATTTGTTGAAAACAACTCAGGTTGACACACATGGAAGGATTTCTGTTGTCTTTGATCATGAAGAGCATTCCTGTCTTTCTCCAAGTCGTCTTGGTTGAAGTGATCAGTGCACAAAGATGAGTCATTCGAACACGACAACATGTTCAAAACATTTCCAGCACTGTGTGCAGACTGGTCTGTGAAGGCAGTTTGCAAATCATAGCTCTCTAGGTTTCGTGCAATGCCAAATTGGAAAGGTCTCACTCCACCCGAGCACAAGACCCAACTGGGGAACGCAGCAGCTTTTAGCACGAAACCCACAGGAGCAATCGTGCGCTTGCGCTCGCTCGCTTCAAGAAGGGAACAAAAAATGCACAAAAATGCGAAATTCTGCTGGAACTCCATGCAGACCAATGAAACGGTCACTGTTACAATTTTTGTACTCAACTTCATATGTGGTCTGTTGGCAAGGTTTACCATGCATGTTCATCCCTCAAACTCCCTCATCTTAGCGGTCTGCTGTGAGACCGAACTAGAACTTTTTCAATTGTTAAGGGTCTCTGGCGGCAAGCTAGTACAAATCATTGACGTCTGTCTTCTCATTTTTCTTCGACAGTCGGGCAGGGCACACCCCATACTACTGTAGTAGGCCATGTCAGTCAGAGCTGATAATTGATATGCCCTGGTACGGTGTCAGCTCGAGCACCGCATACCCGTGTTCCAGTGCACTGAATCACGGACGTTCGACAGTCGGGCAGAACACACCCATATCAGTTAGAACTTTTTAATTGCTATGGCCCTGCCGGCAGGTGTCAGCTCTAAGATCCAAATTCTTTTAAAGGCCTGGGCACTTTTTTAGGGGGCAGTACACGTCGCTTGGAAAAAGGATATATACTTGAGAAGTTTGTTTGCTAAATTTTTATCAATTTCGAAGTGCTGCTGTTGATCAGGAGAGAAAATCGTTTCTTCTGTATTCCAGCTAGGATCTTGCAGATCCACAGAACAAGCAATTGCCAAACTTCCGAAAAATCCAAAGAGTTTGCCAAAAAAGAATCGAACTTCACGTGAGGTGCTTTGAGAAACGGAGAAACTGGACTTCTCCAGTACTAATAATTAGAGTAAAGTGTAGCTGGCTACCTAGAAGGGCCTGTACCTAGTACGTAGTACTACTACTGGAGTAGCTAGTATTTGTGTGTTCATCCAGTGGTACACTTTGAGTGATGTGTGACACATTGCAGCTCATTTTGCTGCCCTCATTCTTCTACAGTGAGTACGTACAGCTACTAGTACTAGCTAGACTAGCTAGCAGCACAGTACGATACCGCCTGATCTCACTATTAAATTTCACCCACAAAAACCAAAATCTCTCGACTTTGCCACTGTGCTGCTCAAGTTGGTACTATTGCAACAAAAGAATCGAAATTGCACTTTCATAGGGTGATACCCAGTAGGCTTACTGTTCAGGTGAGTTATGAGAGCTGTCAAGTGACACCTTTTTTCGCTCACCTCAATTCTAGATCTACAGCTACCGCCTGATCTCACTATTACATTTCACCCACAAAAACAAATCTCTCGGCTTTTTTTCTTTTCCTTATCCTTGACTGCAGAAAAACCTTGATTTTGTTTTTTATTGATATCCACTACAGATCATCATGAAGACCACGAGCCGTTCTTCCTCTATCCTGGCGCTTGCCTTGGTCGGCACCTTGATGAGCTGCTGGCTAGTCCACGAGACCAGCGCCGATTGTTTGGCCGATCCTGCCCTCAATGATATCTTTGGAGGCAGCGCCATTCCCTCCGAAGGGTCTTGCTGTCAAAGTGACGTCTGCAACATTCCTTGTCCGGTCGAGGTGGAGAAACCAGGGCCTGGCTACGGAGTCGCCGTGGGAATCATCGTGGCCATCTCCTTCGCGTTGGGTATTGGAGGGTACTTTATGATCAAGGGAGATGCCGCCAACTACTTTGTGGCGGGACATTCGTTGAACTTGCCCATGGTGGCTATTGTAAGTCAAACTCCAATAATATTGCTGGCTCGAGCAGCCTACTGTCGCGTCCACATCTTACACAATTGCCCCTATTAATTGTGCTTTCCTTTCACGCCACAGACGCTAGCTGCTGCCTCGGTCGATTCCAATTCTCTTTTGGGAAATGTGGATCTCTCGTACAAGTTTCACTTTTGGGATGGTGCAGCGATTCCCATTGTAAGTACTGTCATACAAGATCCTGCGACCCTTTTGTGTGCTTTATCATTTCGTAAGGATACAAAATCTCTCACCAATGTATTCATTCATTCATTCATTCATTCTGCACTGACTGACTGACACAGGGCTTGGCACTCTCCTTGTTTCTCAATAGCTTCTTTCTGGCGAGATATGTCAACGACGAAGGAGGCCGGGGTTGTCTCACGCTTCCCGATATTTTGGCACGCCGTTACGGCAAGGTTGTCGAAGTCATTGTGAGCTTGACCACCATTTGCAGTTTTATCATGCTGTTGGCAGGAAATCTTGTGGGGATTGGGATCATTCAGTCTTACGTTTGGGGCATTGACGTCGCGGCCTCCATTTGGTTGGCCTCCGCCATTGTGTGGGCCTACACCGTCGCAGGAGGATTGTTTAGTGTCGCCATTACCGATGTCGTCCAAGCCGCGGTGGGATGGAGTGGAGTCGTGGTGGCGGCCTTTTGGTTCATGGCCAATGCCGATGAAAAGGCTCCCCCTCCTTCCATTGGCTTCCCGGGCTATATCTATCCCAATGAAGAGATTTGCTCCATGTACGAGGGCATCCCTTGCGTCAACATGACGGACGCCTGTTGCTACAATGCGGCGAAATGGTGTGATGCGGACGGAAACAATTGCATGTCGGATGTAAGTTATGAAAGAGAGTTTTTTTGTCTCGTCGTTCCTGCTCGGTTCATCATCTGACCACTGTTCCACAATCTCGACCTCTATGGACACGTCCAGAACGGCGCTTTTCCTGTAGGCGATGTCAATGTTCACAGCGACCAAATGACCGATCCAATGTCGTTGGCCCCATTCCCGAATGCTATCTACTGGAATTGGGCTACCATTTTCATTCTCGGATTTGGAAATCTGGTACGTATAAAACAAACGTTTGGACGGCATGAAAAAGATGACGTCTGTGAAAACTCACTCCTCTAAAATTGCAATTCACACAGGGAGCGCTTGATTTCCAGTCACGTTGCATGGCCGGAAAGAATGCCCGAGCGGCATCGGTCGGTTGCTTTTTGGCTGGCTGCTTTACCCTCTTTTTGGGAGTCCCTTTTGCCTACCTCGGCTCCATCGCTCGATACCATTATGGCCCCGATTCTATCCATGCCGAATTTACGGCGGATACTTGTTCGACCATCTTGGGACTGCCCACTTGCGCAGAATGGTAAGTTACTTCACGAATACATCAGGGATCAGAGTGTCGCTTGTTGTGTGATTTCGATTCTAATTTCATGCCATTACTGTCTCCACTCTCGTCATTAGGGTCCCCGACCCCATGGCTTTCCCCAAGCTGACAACCCACCAAGCCCCCGGGATTATTGGTGGATGGTGCCTTGTGGGTATTGTTGCTGCTTCACTTTCGACTGCCAGTGGCGCTATCCTGGCCATGGGAACGGTCTTTTCCCATAACATTGTACGCCAGTTGGACGCCATTAGGCCTGACATTGTCACCACGGATACCTTGCTCTTCATGGCCCGTTTGATGACGCTCCCCTTTGCCTTGATTTCGGCATGTCTTGCTGCCTACTACCGAGAAACAGGATATTTGTTGATTGTGGCCTTTGACATTGTCTTGGCGTCGGTGGTGGCTCCCTTGGTCGCGTGCTTTTATGTTGCCAATCCCAGTCCTCGGGCAGCCCTTCTTTCCACGCTGGCGGGCACTTTGACCCGAGTGATTATGGAATTCTCGCTTCCCAAAGACGGGTTCTTGCTTCTACCGTTCCAGACGAGCGAATTCCTCAACTATGGTCCAGCGGCCAGCGCAGATCTTCCTACCTTTGTGGACCCAGGAAACGGAACCGTCCCTCAGTGGGATCCGGAAGCGCAGCCCTGTGAACAGGCGCAGTTCAAAGATTTTACAGGAGTAGACTCGCTCACGGCCTTTTTGCTGTCCATTCTAGTGTTTGTGGGAGTTCAATTCATTGAGACTCGTCTTCGTGGTGGTGAGCCTTTGTTTGATTTTCCCGGATTGCAAGGCTACGAGAAAGACGTCGGGCAACAAAAGGAAGAGGGGCAGAAGGGTCTTGACGATACCGTCAAAGCAGGAGAAGGATTGCCAGAAGAGCTGCAAGGCGATATTTCGGAATGTTCGGCATAGTTGCCTGCTCACTGCAGCAAATCTCAAAGGAGTCCATTACATTGGTCGGCATTTCATTTTTGTATGTGATAATTTTCCTCCAGGTGGAGAGAGACCCTGTGAATTAGCTCAGAAGGTCCAATGAAGGTAATTTGATTTTTGTTATATGAAGAGTTTTTTTCCCGGGCTTCCAATCTGGAGGGTGTGTAGCTAGCGGGCATCTAAATTGTATAATCAGGCACAAGTTTTCTGGAAGGTCATCCACCATAGTTACATCATCCTCCATAAAAAAACACATGATTGTGCATGTAGGGCCCCATTTTCAGGCTTGCCATGTCCGTGGCAAGAGCATTGGCTATAAACTTCTGATGATGCTGGACTACCAACTACAAGGCTTTCGTGGTTGAAACTAGTACATACTGCCATGTTGATAATGATTGTGCGTTTATGTATGGTTTAAGAGCGTGAGTGATGCGAATAATTATAATGTGTGTGATAGTGTTGGTACTTTGCAGCGACTACAAGCTACTGGCCAGTCCAACCACAGTACTTTTTTCTTTCTTCTGTTGTGTGTACATTTTTAATTTATTTGGAATAGCAACAAACAGCTTGGTGGTGGTGGTAAAGGAGCTAAGACTGGAGTGGTGGGGGAACAATTCAGAAAAGGAAGGAACGACGAAAAATTGGTGCATCATCATCATACTCCTGACGGAGGCATGAAAAATGCGGGGGGGTGCTGGGGGCCATGGTTTGCCTTTTAGACATGAATGGCGCGAGGCGGTGAGGTTGGAGCTGTGGTTTCCGTAACGGCAGCTGCATCTGGTGCTGGAATACTGGTCAAGACGGGACTGGGATTGGTGGACAAGGTACTCAAGCTGCTGGTACTGGTCCGTGCCGTAGCATTGGTATTCATATTCATCATGGACTTGTCCGGAATGAGCGCATTGGCAACATCCACAGGATTCGATGCCGTGGGCATGCCGTCAGCTAAAGTTTCCTTTTCCACGACCTTGTCATCGTCGTCACGATCTTCTTCTTCGTTGGTTCCAATGCTGTCATCACCACCCGTGGTGGTAGCCGTGGCGCTGTCACCACTGCCACTACTGTTGGTGGTGGTGGTCGTCGTCGTGGCGGGCATTTTATAAAAGATGGGACTTTCTTCATCTTCTTCTTGCTTGTTCGATGCCATGGCCGTCCGAGCATCATCTTCATAATGAAGTCCCACATGATTGCTGCTATTGCTGCCACCCACAATGCTGTCTTGCAAAGTATTAAAGAATTGAGGTTGGACCAAATGTTCAATGCTTTGGGGTGTCAACCACACGGGCTGTGCGGGTTGGAGGTAAAAGGGATTTTCGGGTTCCGACAAATCCTTGACCGTCAACAACTCGTACATGTAATCTCCATACAAAGCCAAGGCGGCATCGTGTCGGGCCCGACCACGATCGGCACAGGCATCCGTGACGAGGAGCGTACGGTATCCGGCTTCAAAGATTCCAAAGGCCGAGTGTTGCACACAAACACTGGTGATCAAACCACATACCAGGACCGTATCAATGCCGGATTGTTTCAACAAATCCATGAGTGCGGTATGGCGCGTACTGCTCCAGGATGTTTTGGGAATGACATACTCGCCACCTTCGGGGGTGGCAAAGTCTTCCCATTCAATGGGATTCCCATTGGCCTGGACCGGACCATCACTGTGGACTTCGGAAGGAATGCGTCCTTGATGGAGACGGGCAAACTGCACGAGCCACGGACTGTGCGCGTATCGATAATCGGCACGGACCCATATAATTTTGGCTTTTTGTTGCCGGCATTGTGTGACCAAGGACCGAAGGCGTTGCGGGAAATCGGGAAAGTCTTGACGGACGGCCGGGCATTGGGACCAATATTCGGGTTGGACATCGACGACCAAGAGTGCCGTACGTCCCGCATGAATGGGCAGGGTTTTCTTTTCGTTCATGAGCAAATCATGGGGATTTTCAATGTAATTTTCATTCAAAAAGAGAGGTGCCGTCGTCCATTTCAATTCTTGATAGGGAGATGCTTCTTCTTCTTGAACTTCTTGGGCTTGCTGCTGCTGCAGTTGAGCATCATCATTGTTGGTAGAAGTAGTGGTCGTCATGATGGTATATTCTTCTTCAGTTTCGTAAGTGCAGGTGCGAGTTTCTTTGACTTTGCGATGAAAGGTTGCGTAGACAGTATTGGGGACGGGAGGTTTCGTAGTAGTATAGTTCGTGGTAGGAGATGTAGTATAAAAAGAAGCTGTATGGGTAGTATTCTTCATTTATTAGGATTGTGCTAATGTTGTTGTTGTTGTAATTGTGAGGGGGTTTCTTGATTTCATAGACAATAAGTATTGCTCTATATGTTTCTATGGCTTTTCTCTACTAGTAGTATTGAGTTTTATGAGAAGAAAACGTCAAGTCAAGTCAAGTCAAGTCAAAACTTTCCAAGAAAAATAACCACGTCTGATCAGATGTGGATGCTGGCAGAGACAACACCGGTGTCCTCTGTTGATGGAGGTGAGTGAACAAGAACTGACAAGACAAGGCAAGACTCTAGCTAGAGTAGGTCAAGGCTAGGCTTCGGTTTGCAAATATTGTATGCGCTATTTGAGATGGGATTATTGTGAAGGATCACTAATAAGCGGTGGGATTAAATGCCAATGAAGGTGGTTGGTTCGTTTCGTAACAAGCTAATAGCTAGCTAGTAGTGGGTTTGGTTAGGCGACAAAATGCCAACAAAAGCTTTCGAAGTAGAATCAATTCATAGAGAGAAGCCGAAGCTTTTTGTGATAGCTTAGCAGAATATCAGCTGCTCACCCAGTGAGTGTGGTTCGTCTTCGAAGTGTTTCGAAGAAGTTGCAGTTGGCGGTTGTGTTTCGTTGAGTGTTACGAGTAGGAGGAGTATTACTTACGAGTGCAATACACACGAAACGAATGTGCCTGGTGCCGTATGTTTGGATGGTTGTGCTGGGTATTGAACTGGTTGACTATGCATGGATATTAGCTACACGGTGTACGGTGTTTGTTGTGATGGCAGCCCCCTGATGTCAATCCCGAGTGCTAACAAGCAGTTTTATTGGTTGTTTTAGTACAGTAGTTTTGCGAATCAACGAATGACGATGCCAATGAATTTAGGGTTTGTACACGCACGTATTCACGGCAACCAGAATTTCGAACATAGAACTACCAACCAGAATTCCGATAGTAGAGAAACGAAGGAAAAGTTCTGTTTTTTCAACGAGAACTTGCTTCCGCACCACCACGCAAGAATGAAGCAATTAAGAGGACCACGTACCCCATCTTCTAAACCCATTCCGTCAAATCCGCAAAATTGATAGGTTTGGCGTTTTGAACTAAATATTTAGCTTTAATTGCTTCCGTCAAAGCCTCCAAGAATAATCGCTGATAGACGGAAGCAAGCCGGGTCAGATTTGAATTTGCACTAAATTTGCCATACTCGTATGCTCATTCACTGCGTATGGCCCAATAGAGTAGTGTGCCGCATTATCGGAGTTGTCTTTTACGCCATCAAGAGTCATCGTATCACGATGGTAGCAACCAATCCAAGCACCTAGATAAATGTGGATCCATCATTCGTAAGCAACATCAAACACCAACCAAGCATGCTTTACAGTAGACTGACTAGTCAGACAAGAAGCCTACCAACATAATACGGATCACGGAGTATACCTGACTGTATCTAGTATCTTTTTGGAAGCAATACGTAAGCAGATCCATTTTCTTTGGAATTGCTTGTGCGCACAATTAGTTTAGGACAATACAGCAACATTCCCAACTCCCAAGCAATTGAAAATTTATTTCCAATTCATTAAAATTAAAATTAAGTAATTCCTTGACCAAAAAAAAAAAGATGGACTTGACACGCTTTCCTCGTCGTAAATACACGGAGCATGAAACTCCCATTGAACACATGCCCCGTTTGACGGCAGCCGTCGCAGAAAGTGGAGTCAATTTATGGATCAAACGCGATGACATGTTGGGATTGACCGGTGGCGGCAACAAGACGCGAAAATTAGAATTTGTCATGGCCGAAGCACTGGCCGAAGGTGCTGATACCATTGTGACCTGTGGTGCCGTACAATCCAATCATTGTCGTTTGACCTTGAGTGCCTGCGTAAAAGAAGGACTCAAATGTTGTTTGGTCATTGAAGAACGCGTTCCCGAATCGTACAAAACGGATGCCAGCGGCAATAATTATTTGTTCCACTTGTTGGGTGTCGAACGCATCATCAAGGTGGGCTTGGGAGAAGCACCCGCCGCCATGGAAAAATTGGCACAAGAATTGCGTGAAAAAGAAGGACGCAAGGTCTACATTTGTCCCGGTGGAGCTAGCAATGAAGTGGGTGCCATGGGATATTGTTCTTGTGCCAAGGAAATTCAGGTACGATAGTATTTTGGTAATTTTCTGTTTGCTTTCTATTTTTTGTCTTTATTTTCTGTTTTTCTGTGCCTCAACGAAAATGAAAATGTTTCCTAACAATCACCTCGCCTTCCAATTCCTCTTTCAAAATTGACACGCCTATTTTTATTTTTTGTAGTATCAAATTTATCAACAACAATTGCCCCGTTTTGATGCGATTGTGACAGCTTCTGGAAGTGGTGGAACTCATTCGGGATTGGTTGCTGGTTTTAAAGCACTTCGTTGCAACATTCCCATTTTGGGAATTTCGACCCGTCATCCCAAGGAGGTGCAGACCGAACACATTCATGGTTTGGCCTTGAAGACTTATCGTCACGTCTTGGACGACGCATCGGCGGAATTGCCAGTCGATGCCGTGACGGTCTACGACGAGTATGTGGGACCAGGATATTCTCTTCCCACCCAAGAAATGGCCGAAGCGGTTACCTTGTTTGCTCGTACTGAAGGCATCTTGTTGGATCCCGTGTACAGCGGTAAGGCGGCGGCTGGATTTTTGGATTTGGTCCGCAAGGGAGCCTTTCCACCCGGTGCCAACGTGCTCTTTTTGCACACGGGAGGTGCTCCCACCTTGTATCATTACCAGCCGTTGGCTCCTGCCGTTTCGGCGCCCACCAACGCCAAGATGCTGAGCACACAGGAGAAGGACGGTCAGGAGGAAAAGAAGTCCAATTAATAAGCGATTCGGACTCGTTGTGTTGCGTCAAGATGATGATCTGAGTATTATACATGTGTGCATGACATTCAGTCGAAGAAAAGAGGGCATCCAGTTCCCGCATCACTGTTGATTTTCTGAATCACGCAAACGAATACACTGCTGGCTACTTTTTAGAGCTTAGATTTCATATACATGATTGCGAATGTGTTACCGTTGGTCGGGGAATGCTATGATTGTATTACCCCTTCCCACTACATAATAATAATACATAAATGCTAAGAAATAAAAATCTCCCAAACAAAATTAATACAGCTCCCACAGAACATGAGAATCCTCAACTGTTTCGCATGGCATACGCAAGTGGATTAGAATTTATTCGAATTGAAAATTATTTCACCAACATACATTCGGCAACATTCGTAGAAATCCCTATTTCTCGCATTCGCCTGATCATCACGCCCATCGAGACGCATCAACAACATCAACGGCAAAAGACAACAAACATCTCACAAAGACCAACAACAAATAAAACACTCCACGCTCAATTTCGGTCGATATTTACATTGAGATACATCAACATCAACATCAACACTGCCCACAAAACAATTAGAAAGCATTTTACACGCACGCTCAAAGATATTTCAATATTCAACAATGATGCAGTCCACACCAGCCACGAAGAAGCCGAAAAACACCGCTTCGATTGATTTAGATTCTTTGAAGGCTTTGTGGTCTCCAGATCGCTATGAACGAAGCATGAAGGGTGAGGTCAAGGCACGCAGCGCAAACGATGGGTCTCTGCAAGGTGGAGACTGGGTATTGAATGAGAAGGGCCAGGGCGCCACGCTTATTTTTGTTTTTTTTCATAGTAAGAAGTTTTATGGGCTCACTGTTGCGCATCTTGCTCCGTCGCTCGGGGATGCAATTTTTCGCTTCTCGGACAGCGAGAAACTCCCGAAGCCGATTGCCGAGGACGAGAACGGCGAGAAAAATAATGATGATGACGACGAAGGTATTTATTTTATGTTTGAGATCGGAAAAGTTGTGTCCATATCAGAATCAACGGATTCTCTGGTCTTCGAATTGAATGGCGAAATCCCTCTTTCACCGGAGAAGACAATTACTGTGGCACCAGGCTCCACCAAGGTTCTTGAACTACCGAAGGGTTTAAATCTCCCCAGGCCACCACCTCCACCACTCAAGGGAACAGATCTGGTTGGCTTTGGTGCTAGCCGTCGTGGATGCCACGGTGTGGTTGATGTTCCGTCGATGACTGTCGCCCACGAAGTGAGTAAGAGCGGAAATATTCGCATCGTCAGCCCTGACGGCCCAAACACGCGTATTACTTATCCGGGCGATTGCGGCACAATTTTCTTTGACTTGGAATGCAATGGTATCTATTTTCATCATTGTGGGGCCACAAAAGCGCCTTGGAATTCTTACGGGTATCCTCTTTGGGAGGTTATGAGTAAACATGAATTTCTTGGAGGTGCAAGCGAAAAAGCTGAGGAGAAAAATGAAGATGGAACCGAGAGCCAGGCGAAAGAAGTGGCAGAGGTTGCTTCCCCGAAGCCCCGCCAACTCGCGCAGTTTCGTACCAAGATTGTTGATAAATAAATAACTCAATGATTAATACAATTATGGCTAGGTTGAATCCTAAAACATAAGACCGATCCAAAAGGACCTTTTGCATTACTCCTTTAACTCGCCTTCC
>ENA-ORBV01008512-ORBV01008512.1-microbial-mat-metagenome-genome-assembly--contig:-NODE-8512-length-17216-cov-4.565085_pt1 | contig 17216 bp, 15 predicted proteins | sample MGYA00237777_ERZ505514 | MGnify/ENA primary metagenome ERZ505514 (study PRJEB26160, sample SAMN06269048) | microbial mat metagenome | isolation source: Oligotrophic lake microbial mat | place...
CTCCCCGTTGGATTACGCAGGACTTGCCGCTGCCGAATACGTAGCAGACCGCGCAGGGTCGATTGTCGGTATTAGCGGCCAGATCGGCGCTTCCGCCGTCGCCGACACCATCACTCTCACCGTAGCCATCAACGGCGTCGCAGTCGCAGCAGCGATCATTTTCTCGGCTGGCGGCGGTACCGTGAACGCATTCACGTTCGCAAAAGACACCGTGGGCCTCACTTTCACCCCAGGTGACCGCATCGGGCTGGTTTACACCTCGGGCGCCGCGCTCGCGAATACGCCGTCCATCGTCGGCAACGCCATCATCGAGTCCTGATCCCCACTAAAACGAACGGTGTCCCATGGCGTCACGCGTAGTCCTTTGTGATTTTGCGAACGGAAATCTTCAGCTCACGGCTGGAACCCTCATCGACGACACGCGCCCGGACATGGTGCAGTTGCGCGCCGCAGGCTTGGTCGACATGCCCGCGGCGCCCTCTGTATCCCTCGAGGCGGTCGTTCAAAGCACGATCGAAAAATACCGAGGCGTCCGCGCCTCGGGTGTCCCCCAGCGCGAAGACGATTTGATCGCGATGCTCCTGCGATCGAACGCAGGCGCATCGATGGTGCTCTCCACCAACGGGCAAACCGTGGAGCAGCGTCTTGGCGGAGGCGGAGGCGGCGGCCCTGGACCGTGGGACGCCGTCGTCTACGTCGATATCACGCGCGGAAACGATGCAACGGGCGTGCGTGGGGATGCCAATCTACCCTACCAAACGATCCAAGCAGCATTGGCCGCACGTCAAGCCGGCGATACTTTGCTCCTCGGCCCCGGCGATCACGCGCCCGCTACGCTAAACGGGGCGCTGAACGGTCTGGCCATCATCGGTATGGGCTCGGCGGTAACTAGGATCGTGAGCAACACTGCAACGCCCGCTTTGGCGATGTCGGCCGGGCAGGTAATCGACTCCATAACACTCGCCGATATTAACATAAGTAACACCAGTAACGGCAACGCCCTATCTCTCGCAGGCACAACGAACACTGTCTTTCTGCAAGGCGTTCAAACCGATGCGACTGCCCCCGCACTTGCGGCCGCAGTCGCGAATGCGGACGTACTTTACATCGACTCAACCTCATTGATTTTGACCCATGTTGCATTCGCGCAAAACGGGATCGTGCTGTTCGAGGGTTACGCAACAGGAGATGTTCAACTAAGTTTCAACTTGGCGACCTCACCTTGGCCGCGCGGCGAGTTTAGAGCAGCGCCAGGATCCAAAGTAAACCAACTGATTATTACCGGCGAGCCGGAGATAACTTTCGAACCGGGCTCGATGGCCTATGATATTTCCGGCACCCTCACGTACGGTACCCAACAGCCGGTTTTGCGGATGTATGGCGGCATTACCGGGTTTATCAACATCGACGTCGACACTACGCTCGGTGCCTCAGAGATCCGTGTCGGTACTACTGCTCTAGCAAACCTGACCGTAAACATCACAGCCGGCGCTACCCGGCAGCCGGTTATCGGTTTTGCCACAACGATAGGCGAGGTGCAATCCAACGGCCTCGGCCTTGCGGATTTCGATCTAACGTCGAGCGTTCCCGGCCCGAACTACACGCAAAGCATCGCGGTGGGCTGTACTCTCTTCATTGACCGACCCGGTTACAGCAACAGCGCATACGTTGACACGAGCTTTGGTCAAGACGCCACAGGCAGGCTCGGCATGCACAGCCGACCATTCAAAACGATCACGGCAGCGCTAGCAGCCCTCCACGCGACCGGGCTCAAAGCACCGTCAGTCGTAGAGCTTATCGGCGGCAACATTTCCGAAACGGTTGTCAACCCAACAGGGCTAGTCGACGTAACGTTTCGTGGGCGCGGTCAAGACGCTACAACCTGGAGGTCAACCCCCGGCGCTGTCCCCTACACCGGCGCAGAACGCGCGAGTTTTGAAGACCTCCGAATCATCGGGTCGAACGCGCCGTCCATGGTGGTCACGGGGACCATACTGATCCAAGCAGGCTTGCGGTTCCGCAATGTGGATCTGTCTGCGACCGGCCTTGCTTCGGCCACATTTACGCGTTGTGACATTGTTTTTGAAAGCACAACGATGTCTGGGCTGTTTAGCTACATCGATTGCGCCTCGGTCGGTTATCTGAATCACGGCAACAACCTCAACTCCACGCACACGGTCACGTGCCCAGCTACCCAGACCACTGTGTTTGCCGAATCTGGGCATTTAGGGACCGTGGTTCTGGCCGACAGCGTGATCTTTACGATGACGGGTAACGCCAGCGCAGACTCGATCAACGCGCTCGCAACAAACTCAGCAGCGTTTATACAAATCACAGGCGAAGTATTTAGCAACGCCTTGTTCTCGTGCGAGGGCGCACTAAGTCTAAACGCCGCCACTATTCACGGCTCCCTTGTTCTGGCGGGGCCAACGGTACCGGCATCCGTCTCAGCGCGCGGCGCCACGATTCTTGGTGCTATCGTCGTCGGGGATGACGTCACGCTCGACATGCGGGGCGCAACGTTCGATCCAGCATCGACTACACTCAGCGCTTTGGGTGCAATCTCGAGCGGTTACTCGTCGTTGTCACAAGGCGCCGGCAGCGCGTGGGTGGACCCCGTCAACGGCAACGACCGTTCTGGGCAGCTCGGCAACCCGCTTGCGCCGTTCCGAACAATCCAAGCAGCACTCAACGCAGTCCCCACAAACTCGACCGTTTACGCTGCTGCTGGGACGTACACAGAGGATGTTGTTTGGCCGCAGACAGATCGCGTTGCACTGGTCTCGTTGGGTGGCACAAGCGGCGGCAGTGTCCTCATTCACTCGTCGGCGGGCACGGCCTTGACGATGTCGGGCATCAACATTCTCAGCGCATATCTGACGGGGATCACCGTTCGGGGTGACGGTCTCGGTCTTCCCGCATTACTCGTCACTAACGACGCAGGTTCGCAGAATCAGATCACGTTCGACGATTGCTTCTTCTGGCATCTAGACGATCTCACGGGCGGGCTCGCGTTTTCGTTCGACTACGCAGGCGACATCTACATGACTAACTGCCGTTATCGCGGCAGCTTTTTAGTCAAAGACACTGACTCGGTCTTCGCGTGGAACCTCGAGGCAAACGCGACCACACGCGCGCTCATTCCGGTCTACGTCGGCACGCTCAACTACTCGACATCGCCGCAAATCCGAGATGGCTACGAGTTTCACTCGTGCAAGCTCGGCGCAATTACAATTCTGAACGCTCCGAGCGTTACGTTGGACGCAGCGACCACCTTCTGGGCGTTCGACGCGACGGGCATTGCCGACGTTGCCGCTGTTCGTCCAGATCTACACGTCCAAGGCACCGCATTCTTCACGCTCGAAGTGACAGTTACGGCGTCGTCGGGCGGCGTGTACGACTTCGACGGCGTTACGACATCCGCCGCAGTCACCATCAACGGCGGAAACGCCGCCGACGTCGTTACGATGCGCAACGCCAAGGTCCAGACAACGCTAGCCCTTCAAGGGTCTGCCAACTTGGACGTAACCGGCGTGGGCACGCTCGACATTGCCTATACAGGCACAGGCACGGCGAAACGTGATTTTGTTACGTTCGACACCACGGCAGGAGCGAGCGTCACGACGGTTGCAATCTCCCCACCATTCCCCGCCGGCACCGTCTACACCGTGCAAATGACTCCGAAATCGCTACAAGCGTCCCCGTGGTTCTGGGACAACCCGACCGCTGCGGACTTCGACGTTACCGCAGCAACAGCCGGCGACTTCTCCGTCACCATCACGCCGATCTCTTACTGATCGAACAGGATTCAAATGGCTTCACGCGTCGTACTTAGTGATTTTTCGAATGGGTCGTTGCAGCTCACCGCTGGAACCATCATCGACGACACGCGCCCCGACATGGCCGCCCTTCGAGCCGCGGGTTTGATCGACGCCCCAGCGGCGCCATCCCCAGTACTGACCCCGATCGTTGCTGCTGCTGTTCAACGCTACCTCGGGTTGCGTGCGTCCGGCGTTCCGCAGCGCGAAGACGACTTGCTGCCGATGCTGCTTCGCACAATAGCTGGCGCCTCTATGATTTTGACCGCGAACGGTCAAAATATAGAACAACGCCTTGTGGGCGGGGGTGGTGCAGGCAACGGAGGTTTCGGCAGTTCGATCTACGTCGACTTGATCAAAGGAGACGACAACACAGGTCAACGCGGTAACGATAACTTCCCGTTTTTGACCATCCAGGCGGCGGTCAACGCGGCTGTGAGCGGCGATATCGTTGAACTTTGCGGCGGCGCTTTCGTAGAGGCTGTGACGATCCCCGGCGGATTGGCCATCCTTGGCATCAACGGGCAAGGAAGACAGACAAGCTGGACGAGTCCACTTGGCGTAGCGGGCTGCGTTGCAACCAACACCTCATTAGTCTTTCAGAACATGTCGTGCTTTGGCGACGGTGCCCCATTCGTTGTCACCACAGGCACAGGCTTAGGCACAGAGGGTACTCTCTTTATAAACTCGGAGCTGTCAGCGGATACAGGAGCAACTACTGCCATAATTGCTACCGGGTTAAACGTTATCTATCTGGGCACATCACTCGCAAGTTGCAGCTTGTTGCACATCGACTGTCCGGTCGTATTTATTTCCAACACGTCAGGCATCGACAGTGTTCCCGAGTTCAAGGTCTCCGCTTTGGGTGCGCAGACCTTCTTCTTAGCGTCAGGAATCACCCCGAAGTTGGTACTTGAAGGCGATATCACAGCCCGCTTTTTATCCAATACCGACCTAAGCGATGTCACCACTCAAAGCCTCGCAGCCACCGCATTTCTTCAGTTTGCGGGCTGTACGGTCAACGGGGATGTCGTTTTCGAAGCCGAGGGAAGTCTTGCTTTCCGTGGGGTCACGTTCAACGGAAACTTCCGCATCATGGATGCTGTCATCCCGTTCAGCGTGGATGCCTTGGGCTCAACCCTCCTAGGTAACGTTGTAATCGGCGCGAACGTAACTTTGGCTTTGGCGCTCGCGACGTTTGCTCCGGCCGCAGTTAGCGGAGCTGGCGACTACACCACCAACAAAACGGCGGGCAGCCTTATTGCCATCACAGGTGCGCTTCAAAGCATCACGTTCCCCGGTGCCTTGGGCTCGGCGTCTTACTCGCTCCAAATCACGTGCTCGGACGAGACTTCTTCTGGCTCGCCGGTGATCTCGAATCGGTCGACCACAGGGTTCGACATTCAATACGGCTCAGCAGCCGGCACCTTCGACTACGTCGCAGTCACGGTGTGATAAAAAGCCGCGCCTCGTCGCTGTAGGGATAGTCTCTCCTCTCACCCTCGGGGTAAGCTCCAACCGCCATGGTCCTCTTCTCAAAAAGCAAAACCGACCAAGCAGCCACCCCAGCGAATCAAGAACGGGGCGGCGTCGGGGACCTAGGGAGCAATCCAACCCCCCTGGAGCTCGCGATCCCGCTGCACGGGATCCCGCTTGCGTCTTTTGCGCAAAACAACCGCTTTTACGCCCTCGATAAACTCGAGGCGTACTACCGGGCGACCCAAGACGAGCACAAGCGCTACGACTGGGACGGACGTTTCGCAGGCTACGACGACGCAGCCCAAGTAGCCCCTGGCTGGGTCGTGCCGTACAAGTCGCGCCAGCCATCTGCTCGATACGATCTTGGCCGCGTCATCGTCACGCGCCTCACGTCCCTGATCTTCGGCGCAGATCACTTCCCCGAGCTCCGCGTCGAAGGTGACGAAGAGGCAGAGTCGTTTGTTCGCGCGCTGTGCGAAACGAGCCTGCTTCCCATGCGAATCGCCGAAGCCCGCGATCTTGGCGGCTCGGTAGGCTCGGTCGGCATGTCGTTCGCGTTCGTCAACGGACACCCGCGCGTCGAAGTGCACAACGCAAAGCACCTGACCGTCCTCCGCTGGAAGGATGAAAACACCTGGGAACCCGCGGCCGTCCTCAAGACCTACGCCTACGTGCGCCGTGTGTTCGACCCGGGCACCAACCGTATGAAAGATGTCACGTATTATTACGCTCGTTACTGGGACGAGGCTGTGGAAATCGTGTGGGAACCTATCCGCGAAGACCTCGCCAAGACGACCGATTGGGGGCATGCAAAAAAGAGCGTTGTCGCCCACGGCTTCGGTTTTACGCCGTTTTATTGGATCCAGAACGAGCCCGACTCGACCGAGCCCGACGGGTTTTGTGACTACGAGGGCCTCTGTGGAAACTTTGACGAGCTGAACCAACTTTTCTCCGCAGCCTCGAAGGGCACCAAGGCCAACTGCGACCCGACGCTGGTCATCCACATGGACCCGTCGATGAACGGAGGCTCCGTTCGCAAGGGCAGCGACGCCGCGATCTATTCCGAGAAGGGCGCCAAGTACCTCGAGCTTTCGGGCACCGCGGTCGAAGCAGCGATGAAGATGATGAAGGAGCTGCGCGCGGCCTCTCTCGACGTTGCGTCGGTGGTGCTGGCCGATCCTGAGAAGCTCTCGGGCGCCGCGCAATCGGCCGCAGCGATGGGGATTTTGTACCAACCGATGCTTGCTAAGTGCAACATCCGACGCGAGACGTACGGCAACGGCGGCATCAAAGATCTGCTACTCGGTATGCTTCGGGCAGCGAAAACGATCCTCGCGCGTGCGCCCGGAAACGGCATCGACGCCGAGGGCAATCCCACACTTGAGCAGCCTGCGATCCTTCTCCCCAAGCGCGTAAAGCACAAGGACGTCGAAGAGGCAGTCAGCGATCTTGTTGAGGACCCGCTCACGGGGGGCTTTTTGGTCAAGAAGAAGAAAGAGGTCGAATACGTCGACCAAACGCCTGGCGAGCTCGAGGAGCTTACGCTCAACTGGCCCCCATACTTCTCCCCGACCTGGGCCGACATCGACGCGGCCGCGAAAGCCGTCACCTCGGCCAACGGCGGCAAACCTGTCATCAGCCAGCGCACGGCCGTTCAGGCGGTGCAGACGCTGTTCGGTATTCAAAACGTGGACAACGAAATGTCCGAGCTCGAGCACGAGGGGAAGAGGGCAATCGCCGAAGCCCAGGCGCTCATGCCGCAGAACCCCGACGACGAGGGCTTCGGCTCGGAGAAGTAGCGCATGCCGACCCAAGCCGAGGCAATCGAGGCTGCGGACCGCATCATTCGCTCCACGGTACGTGAGGCAGAACGCCTCGTTACGCTCGACACTCCGTCTGGGCGTGCGACCACGCGCAAGCTTGCACAGCTGATGCGCCGGGCCGATCGAGATCTGGCTCAGCGCCTTCGCGCGCTCGACCTGGTCTACCGAGGGACCGGCCCCGACAGCCGTTTCACGCCCGCACAGGCGGCCGCCTTTCGTCACCAAGCAGTTCTCACCACTCGCTACGTCCAGGCCCGCCTACGCGGGCTCACAGAAGACCAGGCGATGCACCACATTGCCTCGGGCATCTCGAGCTCGACCAATGTCCTTGCCGCGCTCGAACAGCGCTTCGAGGGCATCTTGCAACCGCTGCGAGTGCGCGAGGCGGCGGTGATGGACGGCATCGTTGCCAACGTTCGTTCCAGCTCGCTTGGCGCGATCGAGACAAGCGTCGATCGGTACGGTCGCGCAATGGTCTCCCGGATCGAAAACACGCTAGCCACAGGGCTCGCCGCGGGGAAATCGCGCGCGCAGATGGTGCGCGAGCTCGTGGGCATGCACGGGCCGAAAGGTCCCGTGTCCATGGCCGCGCATCATGGCCCCGACGGCCTTGTTCACCGCACGCGCGTCGAACAGATCGACGAGGGGTTGTTTGTCCGCCACGAATACTGGGCACGCAGGATCGTGCGTACCGAAACCGCACGCGCCTATAACGCGGCCAAGACCGAGACCACGCGGGAAATGCGCGAGCAGTTCCCCGATCTCAGGCAGAAGATCTTGGCGACCTTCGACAAACGCACCGCCTACGACTCGGTATACGTCCACGGGCAAGTACGCGCTCCCGGGCAAGACTTCGAGGACGGCGCAGGCCGCCACTACGTCCACCCCCCAGGACGCCCCAACGATCGCGAAACGATCGTCCCGTGGCGCGATGGCTGGCCGGACACCCCTAATACGACTCCAAAATCGCCCGAAGATGTCGAACGCGTGCGGAATGAACAGGGACCGAAAGCCCGGCGCATGTCCCCGCCTGTAGACACAACGGGCGGCCAGACACGCACCGCCCAACGTCCCCCACCACCGCGGGACATTCTTGGTGAACTTTCGGCAGGCACGATCCGATTGCGTACCTAAAACGGCACGTCCGGCGCTACTCCGGCTATTACGGAGACGACCGTCTTGATGCGATCGCTTTTTTCTTCGACGAACTCCGGGTGACCCAACTGGACGCGAGCAAAAAGCCGTGATGAAATAGCTCCATGGCTCAATACGACAAAGACGCAGTCCGAAATAAGTTTCCTTCGACTGAGCAGCGCGAATACGCCGAGCAAGTCTTCGGCGGATCAGCGTGGCGCCAGTCTGGATCGCTCCCGCAACAGCCCGTTGGTCTCGAAGTAGACGCAGCTCCGGGCAACGCAACGCCTTGGAAAAATCTCAAGACGGGTCGCTAACGCGCGCCGTGCTAGACAGCGATGTGGGGCCGTGCTCAACTTCGACCCATGGCAAACACACCATTGTCTGGCAGCTCGAACGCAGCGATTTACAACGACTCCCAGTCGGGTCCTGAAATCCTCGTCCCTACGCCAACACAAGGCGGAGCACCAGCGGGGCGCTTTTTTAGTGAAGCAGAGCTTCCGATCCGTTCGGTCGACAGCGGCAGCGGGTTCAAGGAAGGCTTCTCGCCCTCCGACAACCAGAGCTTCACACCGATCCCCGGTTCCGATCATGGCTCCCCACTCCCGCCCTCGAATGGGCGGAAGTAAGCCTCCTTCCTTTTCGCCAGGAGATCTTACGTGACGATGCTTACCCTCCGAGGCTCGCTCGAAGTCGCTGACGGTTGCTGCACGACCGGCTGCGGCGCTGCTGCGGGCCGTACGATCGAATCGCTTGGGCTGCGCTGCGGCTCGGGCGGATATCAGTCGATCGTCCCAGCGGTTGCATCGCCTATCCAGATCTCCACGGCTTCGGGCGTCTTCGTTGACCTCGACGTCCTCGGCGACTTCCTCGCCATCGAGTTTTTGTATGCCCTCACCACGCAGGCCCTTATCCTGCGCATCGGCGCGGAAGAGGCGTCTGTAACAGGTGTTTCGGGCGTTTTCCCGACGCTTTTCGCGGGCGGCGAAACCCTGACGTTCACCCTCGACGGCGCCCCCGTTTCGGTATCGTTCACAGCAGGCGCGCAAACCGCAGCGCAAGTAGCCGCGGAGATCAACGCTTCCTGCGCGATGCTCGGTCTCCCAACGCCGCGCGCGACCGTCGCGACCAACGGCCAAATCACTATCACAGGTGTTCTTACGGGTCCGCTCACGGGCGAAATCACCATCACGGGCGGCTCGGGCGCTGTCCAACTCGGGCTCTCGGGCCTTTCGGATGTCGGTGCAGGCGCCGACGTACCTGTTTTTGGGACGTTCATGTGTGAATTTCCCCGCTACCCCAATGCACCCGCACGAATCCAGGTTTCCGGCGTCGGCGGCATCTCGCTGATCGCCGCAGGCAAGACCACATAGGAGAATAGAACCCATGTCACGCACGCTCCAGGCCGTACTGAACGAGGCCAACCCGAACAAGCTCGATCCGGCCTTCCAAAAAGTTGTCGTCGGCGATGCGCTCGCGCTCATCCCACGCATCTTCTCGGGAGCTGTCACATCGGACACACTCGTCCTCCCTACCAACGCCAAAGCAATCGCTATTCTCAGCGCGTATGCAACGGCGGCGGGCACACCCGGCTACCGCACGCCAGTAGCTCAGCTCACCGCGCTCGCCGCCACGACTTGTAAGGTCTCCCCAACGGGCGACATTCTTTTCTCCGCAGGTACTGCTGTGACCGCGGCCGAAGTTGTTTACATGTCGGCCGAAGGCCAAGTCATCACCGAGACCGTTGACGTGGTCGCTTCGGTGGGCACCCTGAACTTTAACCGCAGTGCGACGACCTTGCTCTCGGCGAACGTTCTTGTGGGCGCCACCTTGGGCCCAATCCCAACGATCGTTCTTCGTGGCACGGCTGCCCCAAGCGCAACAGAGTGCGCATTGTCGGACGTCGGCAACACGATCGCGTTCAACGCAGCAGACGTCGTCACCGGCTCCGTGTCCGTCTCGTACATTGCCTTCCCAGGTAGCGGCACGAGCTCACAAGATTCGCTCGCAGATCTTCTTGCATCACAGGTCGATTTCTAAACGCCCCCCCGCGGGTTTTCTTGCCATATTTTGTTGGGTTGTCGCACGAGGCCGAGGGTTGATCCCCCTCGGTCTCGTGCGCGCTCCTAAAGATCTCCATCCTCACGTGGACGCCCAACGGTAATCGGGCGGGAAGAGGACCCAAAACATGACCGACGCGCAAAAAACAGTGGAAGAACAGAACCAAGCCGCCGCGGGTGCCGCCGCAGGTGCACCGGCCAACGACACCCCGCACATCGTTTTCAAGGACGCTGACAGCTTCAACAAGCGCATTGCGCAGGAAGCCCGAAAGCAGCTCCGTGAAATGGGGATCGACGATCCTAGCGCTGTGAAAGAGATGTTGTCGAAGGCCACTGAGCTCGCGGCGCAAGCCGAGGCACAGAAGAAGGCGCAGATGACGGAGATCGATCGCGTGCGTGCGGAGGCAACGGAATCCGCTGCTCAGCTCGCTGCGACTCAGGCAGATCTCGTCGAAGCCAAGCTCGAAGCCAAGCTCAACGCCGCGTTTGGAAAGTTCGGCATCAAGAACACAGGGTATGGCGCCTTCAAGGTTCAGTCCGAGCTGAAGAAGAACGCAGATCTAGACATCGACACGTACCTCAGTCAGCTTCTCGGAGAAGAGACAGAGAAGTATGCACTCGGAGCAGCGCAACCTCCGGCTGTTGCGGCACCTCCTGCAAACGTGCAGGTCCCGCAAACGACAACGCCACGCGCAGGCGTGGCACCAGTCCCGCCTGTCGCTAACCAAGCACCGACAGCGAAGCTGGCGAAGGATCTGTCACCGTCGGAATGGACGGCTTACAAGCAAGCGAATAGCATCCCCGTCTGACGAGCCGCTCAAACGGCAGTCCAGATCAATATCAGCCCCACCCTACGCTCACGTCTGGCGGTAACAGGACGGTCTCGGGAGCTGAGCGAACCATAAAACCCGCTCACCAGGAGACCTACCGTGACCATTAGCACAGTTAATCTGGGCATCCCGCCCGACATCATCAGCGCAATTCAGCAAGGCACGCTGGAGCGCGTTTTTCATGACGCCCTTTACCCTTCGTTGCTTTACCGCGCGGAGGCAATGCCGGAGCGTTGGGAAGCGAATCTTGGCGAAACGATGACGATGTCGCGCCCCGGCCTTATGGCCGTCAGCACGACCCCGCTCATCGCTGGTCAAGACCCGCTGCCCGGCAGCTACGATCTCGAGCAGTGGCAGATCGAGGCCCGCCAGTTTGGCGGAACCATCGACACCCACATGCCCACGAGCTACGTGGCGATCGCGTCGCTGTTCTTGCGCAACACTGTGCAGCTCGGTCTCAACGCGGGGCAGACGCTTAACCGCCTCGTTCGTAACCCTCTCTATCGCGCGTATGACGGAGGCAACTCCGTCAACATCGTTGCAGTAGCAGCGGCCGCGACGCAGGCGATTGTGGCGTCGATCAACGGGTTCACCGAGAACCTGTTCAACGCCCGTCCGACGCCCGTTTCTTCGGCGAACCCGCTCGCGGTTTCGTTCGGAAACGCGGAGCCGGCCAACACGGTCATCGGCGCAGTGCCTTTGAACCCTGCGGATCCTTTCGGCCCTGGCATCGTTTCCTTCGGCGCCGCTCTTTCGGTGGGTCTTCCCCTCCGTACTGGCGTCTTCGCAGGCAACCGTGCACGCATCATCCGCGTTGGCGGCGGTGCAACGGTCGACGCGATCACGGCAGCGAACATCCTCACTCTCCAAGACGTCATCAACGCGGTTTCGCGCATGCGCGAGAACAACGTTCCGCCTACGGCGGACGGGTTCTACCACGTCCACATGACGCCAACGGCAGAGGCGGAAATCTTCGCTGACAACCAGTTCCAGCGTCTCTTCCAATCGATCCCAAGCGATTCGCCTTACGCATCGTTGGCAATCGGTCAGCTCCTTGGTTGCCGGTTCTACCGCAACCGCGAAGCTCCGATCTCAACGAACGTAGGCACGCTCATCGACACCTCGGGCGGCGCAGGCTCGGCTCGAGCGGCGAGCGAAATCGGCGCAGAAGTCATCAACCAAGCAGGCGTTGGCATCCAGCGCACGATGATCGTCGGCGGCGGATCCATCTACGAGAAGTATCTCGACGAGTCGAAATACATCTCGGAAGCAGGCGTCACCGGCAAGGTCGGCGAGTTCTCGGTGGTCAACAATGGCTTGTCCATCATGACCGACCGCATCCGCCTCGTGCTTCGCGCACCTCTCGACAAGCTGCAACAGGTGGTTTCGCAGACCTGGAGCTGGTCGGGTGACTTCGCGATCCCAAGCGACGCCCTCACGGGTTCGCCAGCTCGATTCAAAAGAGCGCAGATTATCGAACATTCATAGGCACACTTAAAGTTTTATAAGAAGAGACGTTATGCTCTTCGAATGAAACTAAAAGAATGCAAAATCTGCCAAGGGGCTCACGGATACACCAAGTGTCCTGAGCCCCTTCGCTTTTCAAAAACGCCTCAAAAAGAGGGAGAAACATCCGAGAAATACGCTAAGCCATGATCGCGGCTTTGTACGTGCTAGACGGCGATGCTCGCACCACATATCCTCTTTGCATGGCGAAGAAGAAATCCCAGAGCGAAGAGAAGCGTGTCGAAGTTCAGATCGAGCCCGTCGACAGCTCCGACCTCCAAGAGCTTGTCGAAAAGATCCAAGAGGCGAGCGCCGAGAACCCACCCGAGATTTACTTGGTGGCCGTTCATCCAGAAGAGCTCGAAGCTATTTCCGCCGCTGAACCAGAGCTCGTCGTCGAGGCACCGCCCGTGCGTGTTACCCCGGTAAACGTGCAGGAAGTGGCCGCAGCGATCGCCGAAAAGGCGCCTAAGATCCCCGCGCCGCAGCACTACAAAGTGAAGCGCCACGCCGTATTTGTGATCGAGGGTTGCGTAACGCAGCTCGCGGCCGGCAGCGTAATCAGCGCCGCCACGCACAGCATCGCCGAGTGCCACGCGCAGGGCGTGCCGCTCGAAGAGTGCGAACCGTACGTCCATCAAGCCATCAACTGACGGAGGGCGCACATGGCGTTCAGCAAAACCGAGCAAGCCAGGATGCTCCATTTCTTGAGCTATACGAACTGGCGCAGCCTCGCGGCGTCCATCCAGCTTGGTTTCCCGGCGGCTTCACAGCCGCTGTTCCTCTTCTACTCTGCCGTGGAGCGCATCGCCTACGAAAGCGAGCCCACGATCCGGCAGGATTTGTGCGAGCTCGAATCCATCGAAGCGCAGCTCTCGAGCGCGCGTAGCCGCTTCAAGGCCACGCAGCTTGGGGAGCTCAAAATGAACCCACAGGAAACGTCGATGCTCCGCAACGAGCTCGTCTTCTGGGTGCGCCGCCTTTGCGACGATCTGGGGATCTTCCCCAATCCGTATTCGCAGATGATCGTGTTCGGCATGGGCGGCGGTATCAACGCCATGGTGCAGGGCTGATGTTCACGAACACAATGCGCCTCGAAGAGTGGTGGAAGCACCTCTCTGATCTTCGGGTCACGCGGATTTCGTTCGAGCATAAAGACGACGCCCTCGAGATCGACATCGAGCGCGACGGCGATCCAGCTCGAGCGCTTGTTGTGCTACCGGGCTCTGCGGGCATTGGCGAGATGATGGAAATCACCCATTCGCTGTTCAAAAACAAGTGAGCCACGACGAAAAAAACCCCCGCTTCCCAACACCGAACGACGACGGACGCCTTCGTCCGAATCCGGCGCCGGGGCTCTCGCTTGTCGAAGATATGGGCGGCCTCGTCGATGATCTTCGCCAGATGTACACCGACTTTGGGCTGCGCCCTTATCGTGTGTTTGCGGTCACTTACCGCTGGTCCGGTGGGGCAATCGGCCACGGTGAAGCGTGCGTTGAAAAGACGGTCGAGTTTCTGCCCACGCCCGAGCTCTCGGTCGGGTCCGTGCGTACCGAAGCCCGCACAGCAGGCACCGTTGAACGTGGGGCAATCCGCCTCAGGGGTGTGTCACCTCGCTACACCGAAGACGAGATCCGAAACTTGGCGGGCTGTGCGGGCTGCACGGACGTCGGCTGCCAAGTCTTCATCGAGGTCGTCATGGACGCACGCGACAGCACTACAAAGCGTCGCCGCTTCACCGTTCGTGGCGTTCCAGATCGTCGCGCGGACAATTTCGACTGGGAAGTCTCGCTAGATCGCCAAGACAACGATCGGCAGCGGGACGGTTCGCCCCCTTATCCTGCGAGGACGTGGGGGGGCTAAGTGTCTTCTTATCGGCTCAATATCAGCGAGTTCCAGCAAGTTTTGAAGAACCTCCCGGCAGCGGTAGAAGGATCCGTCATTCGCGGACTCCAATCGGCCACGTTGCGCATGGTCGGCGTCGTTACGGACGAGATCGACAACATGCAGCTCGTCGACATGGGCGATCTCCGCAGATCCGTCACAGCCGACATGTCACCGCGCGGCGGCCACATCGAAGTGAAATCCCCTCACGCAGCGCCGATCGAAAACGGCACGCGCCCCTTCATGCCGCCGATCAAACCGCTTGAAGAGTGGGTGAAGCGCAAGGGCTTGCACCTCCGAACGCGAAAAGAAGACTCGAACGCAAAAAGCATCGCTTGGGCTATCGCGATGAAGTTCAAAAAATATGGAATGAAACCTCGCCACTATTTCAAAACGGCGTGGCAGCAGGCTCCCCAGATCGCGCGCGAGGAAGTAAATCGTGAGCTCGCAAAGTTCTCGTGGGATGATGTTGTGTGACCCGAGTGTTCCTTCCAACCCCCGTGCCGCCCGTCGCCAGATCGCTGACGTACGATCCGCGCACGGCAGCAGCGGAAGCACTGCGGGATTACATCGCATCGCTCACGTTTTTGCGCGCTGGTGGCACAGCGCCGGACACTTCGTTCCAGCTTCGTGAGGTGCACGAAGAGTGGCCCGAGCCGTCCGAACGCCTCAACTACCCCGCGGCGGCAATCACCGATGCGACGCCTACGCCTATGGGCGCGCATAACTTCACGCCCACGCCGCTTGAAGAAACCAGGCATATTTACGGGGAAAATACCGTTGTTTGGAAGCTCGCCGAAGCGCAGATCGATTTCCAAGTCGATTTTTTCACCGACGACGCACCAAGCCGCACAGCGATTGCTGCGGCTCTCCCGCAAGCGTTTTCACCTGCAAACGATGAGCGAACGGGCGTTGTGCTCTGCGGTCCCGCGCGCTACCTCTGTTTCCCTGTGCGCGCGTCGCTTGTGAACTATCGCCGGATGGATACAGAGGCGACTGTGTTCCCTCGCGAGCGAAGACTGATGGCGATCGTGCGCTGCGAAGTAGACGTCATCTCTCTCAGGTGCGACACTCCGCTCGATCCTTTCGTCCGCGTGACGGCCATTGGCCCAGACGTCGACCCTGGCATTGAACCCCAGGCCCCTCTCCCCCCGAACTGTTGATCCTCCACAGGAGAACTGCACATGGCTGGCTTTGTCCGTCGTTTTTCGTCCTTCCCCACGCTCGCAGAGCTCACGTCGATCGAATCGGTTGACATTATCGATCTGCAACCGCCCTCCCCCACCGTTGGTGTGGGAACAGGCACGCTGCTTTTCGTCGGCGAGATGGAGGATGGTCCTTTCGCAACGGGCGAAAACGCAACCTACTTCGTCGGCGACCCGGGCGTTTCGGAGATCTACTCCAGCCAGGATCTCCGAAATAAGTTCGGCGGGTTCGGCTTCACCTACGGGAGCACGAAGTACAGCAACCCATGCGCACGCCGCCACCTCTCCGAGGACTGGAACGGCAACGGGTTCATCCACCTCAAGTTCTTGCGCCCCGCGCGCTTGATCATCGCTCGCGCGGATACGTCGGTCGGCGAAGTCACCCTCGCACCCCTCGCTTCCATCGTCGGTGGTGCAGGCCCGTTTGCCCTCACCGTGGGCATGCAAGTGGACATCACGACCTCGACGGGCGGCCCCGCCAGCTCGACGGCCATTACAGCGGCCGCGTCCGTTGTTACGGGCGTTGCAGGCACGTACCCGACCTTGTTCGCCGGTGGCGAGCAAATGTCCATCTCGGTTGACGGCGCCCCAGCCTTCACCGTGACGTTCATTGCGGCGGATCAAACCGTCGGCGACGTCATCACCCGCATCAACTTGGCGGCGGGCTTTGCGCTCGCAACCAACGCCGCTGGCGAGCTCAGTCTTACGGGCAGCATCCAGGGCACGGATGGCGACATCACCATCGCCGATGTAACGGGCACCCCACTCGCGACGCTCGGCATGGTCGCCGGTTCGACCGCCGGCACCGGCAACGTAGGCAACCTTGCCGCTGTCACCGTCACCGAGATCGCCGCGCTCATCAACGCAACGGCCGCACTCATTGCAATCAACGCAGCGGCCGACATTACGTCTGCGGGCTTGCTTCGCCTCTTCGACGAACTTGGAGGTGGCGACATTCTCGTTGCAGCAACCGCGATGGCAACAGCCCTCAGCCTTTCGCCCATCGGCACCACGGTGGCTTCCGGCACGCACGTGGCCGGAACCATTCCGGCCGGCACCCGCGTTCGCAACGTTGGCGGCACCGAGTGGGTCACCATGCAGACCCTCACCATCCCAGCAGGCACCGCCTTGATCCCGCAGGTGGGGCCGTTCACCGTCAAGGTTCGTCCGGCAGTGGACAACGGCCTCACGCTCGGCGCGGTGGCCGCCACGGTCACCACGCTCTTCGATCAACCGGCGTTCGCCAACCTCTCGGTGACCAATACCCTCGCGCTCACGGTCCATGGCAGGTTCGGCGACCCGCCGCCGCCGCCGGGAGCGCACGCCCTGCAGATGGCGTTCCGCGTCCCGCCGCAGGCGGTGGCCGACTGCGCGGCGGCGCTCGCCGCCAGGGGAGTGGCGCTCGTCTCGCCGCTGACCGACCATCCCTGGGGCCTGTCTCTTATACACATCTGACGCTGCCGACGAATAGAGAGGT
>ENA-ORBV01008514-ORBV01008514.1-microbial-mat-metagenome-genome-assembly--contig:-NODE-8514-length-17209-cov-6.064616_pt1 | contig 17209 bp, 17 predicted proteins | sample MGYA00237777_ERZ505514 | MGnify/ENA primary metagenome ERZ505514 (study PRJEB26160, sample SAMN06269048) | microbial mat metagenome | isolation source: Oligotrophic lake microbial mat | place...
GTGCGCGGGCACACTTGGAGCCGCAGCGCTCAGCCTTGCCAGCGCACCCCAGCGCACCCCAGCGCAGCCCATTCGGGCGCGTCCAACTGCGGTTTCTAGGATTAAGGATGCTCTGCATAACTTCCGCCATGCGCGTTCAAGTCCTAAACGGGATGATTTGCGCGCCAACACCGCTTTCCTGTGCCCGAGGCACACGCAAGCGGTTTGGTGGGCAAAGGGCCCGTTTTGGCTCGAACCCCTGTGGGGGCGTGGTTTTGCGGGCGATCCGCCACGGTGCAAAATCAGGCAAGGCCTCGGCCTGGCCTTGGGTTTTGCGCATTGCGCCTCATTGCGCAAAACCCACGCCACGCACGGCGCGGGTTGTGCAGAGCATGCTTGGGCGCGCCTACGAAGCAGACCCCGCACTGACCCGTTGATGCCCCATTCCGCAAGGCCGCCCATGAACGACAAAACACTCAAACTGCAAGCGCTCGATATTCACAAACGCTTTGGGTCCAACGAGGTGCTGAAAGGTGTATCCCTGGAGGCCCACGCGGGCGATGTAATCAGCATCATCGGCAGTTCAGGCTCGGGTAAAAGCACGATGCTGCGCTGCGTCAACCTGCTGGAAAAACCCAACCAGGGACGAATCCTGGTGGCAGGCGAAGAACTGCGACTGGCCCCTGACAAAAATGGAGAGCTGCAGCCAGTCGACGTCAAACAGCTGCAGCGCATGCGCACCAAGCTGGCAATGGTGTTCCAGCATTTCAACCTCTGGGCACACCTTACGGTAATGCAGAACATCATCGAGGCACCGGTGCATGTGATGAAAGTCAACCGCGACGAAGCGGTGGCACGGGCGCGCAAATACCTGGCGCTGGTAGACCTGGCCAACATGGAAGACCGCTATCCGGCCCATATGAGTGGCGGCCAGCAGCAACGCGTGGCGATTGCCCGTTCGCTGGCGATGGAGCCCGAAGTGATGTTGTTCGATGAACCCACCAGCGCGCTCGATCCGGAGCTGGTGTCCGAGGTGCTCAAGGTGATGCGCACGCTGGCCGCCGAAGGCCGCACCATGGTGGTGGTAACCCACGAGATGGGATTTGCGCGCGAGGTGGCCAACCACCTGATCTTCCTGCACAAGGGAATGATCGAAGAACAAGGCGTGCCGTCCGAGGTGTTGGCCAACCCGAAAAGCGAGCGGCTCGGGCAGTTCCTCTCGGGTAGCCTGAAGTAACGCCACACCCTGGGCCCAAGGCATGGACCCGCTCACTGTGTCGAATGCACCGAACACCTTGCAGGCACTCAACCAGTGGGCACCCGTCGTCTGGCTGAAAGTCAACCCCTACGCCTATCCAATGCTCGAGGTGGTGCACATAGTGGGCCTGGCGCTGGTGTTCGGCACGATATGGATCGTAGACCTGCGCATTCTGGGCGCCTTGCGGGCTTTCGATGGGCAGCAGCTCGCCAGGCAGATCCTGCCCTGGACGCTGGCGGGGTTCGGGCTGTCGGCGGCGAGTGGCCTGACAATGTTCATGACCGCTGTAGGGGATTTGATTGCGAACCCCGCCTTCGTGCTGAAAATGGCGCTACTGTTGTTGGCTGGTACGAACGCGGCAGTGCTGCATGCGCGCGGTGCGCTAGACACCCGCAGCCGGTTGACTCGCGTCCAGGCACTTTTTTCGATCATGATCTGGGTCGCCGTGATCACCTGTGGCAGGTGGATCGGCTACCTGTAGCAAAACAGAGAGGATTCCCATGCAACGTCGTCACTTTGTGCTTTCCAGCGCGGCCATGGCGGTCGCGGCCTTCAGCCAGCGCAGCTTGGCACACCATGGCTGGTCCAGTTTCGACGAGGCCCGGCCGCTGTACATCAGTGGCCGCGTCAAAGCCGTCAAGTGGCAAAACCCGCATGCCGAACTTGTTGTTACCGTGCCCGCCGACGCGTCACTGCCAGCCGATCTGGGACGGCGCACCGTGCCGGCCCAGACCAGTCCGGTGGATGGATCCAAAATTCTTGCCGCCGCCGCCTTGCCCAGGAAACGCGGCGACTGGACGCTGGAGCTCTCACCCATGACCCGCATCGACGCATGGAAAGTTCCTGAACCCAAGGTCGGAGATTCCATCGCAGCCGTGGCCTTCAGCTTCAAGGACGAAAAAGGCGAGGCGTTTGCCCGTGTCGAGTACCTGATCGTGGGGGAACGCCTGTTCGGGTTGCGCTCCAGTCCCGCCTGAATCCCGAACCGCAGCGGCACTGTGCACCAAGCCGTGAGCGACAGTTGATGCGCCGCTATCTGCCCGCACCCGTGGTCGGTGCCATTGCGACCCTGCTGCTGTTGGTGAATGTCTTCTTCTGGGTCCCGCTGCTGTTGTGTGTGGCGCTGGTCAAACTGCTGCTGCCGATAGCAGCGTGGCAGCGCCTGCTGGCCCCGTTGCCGCTGTTCATCGCCGAGGCATGGATTTCATGCAACAGCGCCTGGATGGGGCTAACCCAGCGTATCGAATGGGACGTCACGGGCATCGAGGGGCTCAATCCGAACAGTTGGTACATGGTCAACTGCAACCACCAGTCCTGGGTCGACATCCTGGTGTTGCAACACCTGCTCAACCGCAAGATCCCGCTGCTCAAGTTTTTCCTGAAACAGCAACTGATCTGGGTGCCGGTGATGGGGCTGGCCTGGTGGGCGCTGGATTTTCCGTTCATGCGCCGGCACAGCGAGGAGTTCCTGAAGAAACACCCGGAACACCGCGGCAAGGACCAGGAAACAACCCGAAAGGCCTGCGAGAAATTCGCGCTCGTGCCCACCAGCGTGATGAACTTCCTCGAAGGCACACGCTTCACCGCGGCCAAACACGCGCGCCAGCAATCGCCCTACACCCACCTGCTCAAGCCCAAGGCCGGAGGCATGGCGCTGGCGCTCCATGCGCTGGGCGACAAGTTTCAGGCCATCCTGGACATCACCATCGTCTACCCGCACGGCACGCCGACCTTCTGGTATTTCCTGCAGGGCCGCCTGCGCAGGGTGGTGGTACGCGTGCGGCTACTGCCGATACCACAACATCTGGTGGGTGCCGACTACAGCGGCAACGCCGAGGTACGGCAGCAATTCCAGGCCTGGGTACAGCAGCTGTGGCGCGAGAAGGACGCCCAGATCAGCCTGTTGCGCAAACGCGCATGAGCCCTGCCGGGAGGTGTGACCCGGTCGTACGCGCCACGGCGCTGCGCCGATCGTCAGTGTGTGGCAGCCGCATCGCCCCACAACTGCTTGAGCCGGGCATCGCGGCCGCACCCGGTGCGGTAGTAGTTGTAACGCACCGGGTTCTTGCGGTAGTAGTCCTGGTGGTATTCCTCGGCCGGGTAGAACCTATCGGACGGCAACACCTCGGTGACGATGGCCGCCTGGAACGGCTTGGACTTCTGCAGCGCGGCGCGCGAGGCCTGGGCGATACGCAGCTGCTCGGCATCGACCGCAAAGATCGCGCTGCGGTACGGCGATCCGACGTCACAGAACTGCCGGTCTTTCGTGGTCGGGTCGATGGTGCGCCAGAAATGCTCGACGAGTTGCGCATAACTGACTTTTGCCGGGTCGAAAACGATCTCCACCGCCTCGGCGTGCCCGGTCGTGTTGGAAGACACTTCCTGGTAGCTCGGGTTGGCGGTCTTGCCGCCGGTGTAGCCGGAGGTTGTCGACAACACGCCTGGCAGCTTGTCGAAATCGGACTCGACGCACCAGAAGCAGCCGCCAGCAAGAATGGCCCTGGAGGTGGGCCCGGTGGCAATAGCTGCGCCCGTTGCAGCAACTGGCACGCTGGGCGCCAGCGTAGGCGCAGTGCGGGTCGGCCCACAGGCCGCCAAGGCAGCCATGGCGACCAGCGCCGACAAGCATCGGGCCAACCGCAGGGACAGTGAACAGGTCATACCGTTTCCTTGGAATTGCGCGCACACAGGCGCATGGAGGTGCGGGAAACCACACCGACATGTCTGGGTCGGCGCGACAAGGCCATTCTTACCACTTTGAGGATTTCGGTGCTTGGGCCCGGTTTTGTGGCGCCAGCCCTATCCCGGCGACACGCGGCTGTCAACCTTGGCTGCACGCCGGACTGGCGCGACAGCGCCGCGCAGGCGCATTAGCATGGCCGCATCGGGTCGCGTGCCAGCTCGGCAGCGCGCCGGCCACCTGGGACATCGCATGCAAGCAGATCTGCTCATCCGCGGCGCGCACGTGTTTGACGGCACCGGCGCGCCGGCGCGCGAGGTCGACGTCGCAACGCGCCAGGGCGTCATCGTGTTGGTCGGAGACGGCACCGATCTGCAGGCGGCACGCGTCGTCGACGCCGCCGGACTGGTCGTCGCGCCAGGTTTCATCGACATCCACACCCACTCCGACATGAGCCTGATGCTCGACGGGCGCGGCCAGAGCAAGGTCAGCCAGGGTGTCACAACCGAGGTCACCGGCAATTGCGGCTTTTCCCCATTCCCGATCAATCCCGGGCACATGCAACTGCACCTGGACCTGCTGGCCGGCATCGGCGACGACGCCTTGCCCCTGGCCTGGACCGACCTGCAGGGTTACCGCGAGGCGGTCGAGGCGCGTGGCATCGCGCCGAACATCGCGCCACTGGTAGGCCACGGCGCCTTGCGCATCGCGGCCATGGGTGTGCGCACGGGTGCGGCCAGCGCATCGGAAATGGCGGCGATGCAGTCGCTGCTCGACACCCAGCTCGACCAGGGCGCCTATGGCCTGACGACCGGCCTGACCTACGTGCCATCGCGATACGCGCCAACCGAGGAACTTGTTTCCCTGTGCGAAACACTGGCGCGGCGCAAGCGTCTGTACGCGTCGCATGCGCGCGACAAAGACCTGACCGGCGACGACCACCGTTACGGCCCGCTCAACGAGGCGCTGCACCTGGGACGCAGCACCGGCGCGCGGATCCAGTATTCGCATGCCGCGATCAACACGCCGTCCGAATGGGGCACGGCCAGCCTGTGGACCGAGCGTTTCGACGCCGCGGTGGCGCAAGGCGTCGATGCGGCGTTCGATGTCTATCCGTACGACGCGTCGAGTTCTGCACTGACCCAGTACCTTCCGGCCTGGGTGCAGGAAGGCGGCGTTGCGGCGATGCGCGAACGGCTGTCGGACGAGGCCACGATGGCACGTGCCGAGGCCGATTTGGCGCAAGGCTGGTCGGCCAACCGCATTCCGTGGTTGTGGGACCGCGTGGTGCTGGCGCGCACCGATGGTGTGCTGGGCGCCATCGAAGGCAAGACCATCGAGGCCGCCGCAGCTGCGGCCGGCATGACGCCGGCACGTTACACGCTGGCCTTGTGCCGCGAAGGCGGCAACCGCATCATGGTGGTGCTGTTCTACCGGACCGAAGAAGACATGCGCACTTTTCTGCGCTGCAAGCATTCGGTGATGGGGTCGGACGGCTCGGCGATCTGTTTCGACCAGGGCAGCCGGCAACCGCATCCGCGCAACTTCGGCGCCACCGCGCGGGTGCTGGGCCGTTTCGTACGTGAGTTGCAGGATCTGGACATGGCCACGGCGATTGCCAAGATGAGCGGCCGCGTGGCCGAGCGCCTGCGCATGACGGATCGCGGCACACTGGCCAGCGGTATGGCCGCCGACATCGTGGTATTCGATCCGCAGGAGGTGCGCGACCGCGGCACCTACCTCGCACCATGCCGCAAGGCCAGCGGTATCCGCCATGTGTTCGTGAACGGCGAGGCCGTGGTCACGGACGGCGAGCAGACTGCGGCACGTCCCGGCCGCGTATTGAGGGCGTCATGACACAGACCAAGAACCCGCAGGCCGACGCTTCGGCCAGCGCCCGATCGCAGCCCCGCGCCCTGCCCGACTGGTTGTCGCTGCACGGCCAGACGGCTGTCGTCACCGGTGGCGGCACCCACCTGGGACTGGGCATGGCGACCGCACTGGCCGAGCTGGGCGCGAGCGTGCATCTGCTGGGTCGGCGTGCCGATGTGGTGCAGGCGGCCGCCAACGCACTGTTGGCGCGCGGGCTTGCGGCCCATGCGATTTGCGCCGACGCGGCCGACGAAGCGGGCATGGAACAGGTGGTGCAGGACATCGTGCGCCAGCACGGACACATCGACATCATGGTGTGCAACGCCGGTGGCGGCGTGGGCACTGCGATGGCGCCGCACATAGCGGTGCAGGACCTGGACGCAACGATGCGCCAGAACCTGACGACGACACTGGTGTGTGCGCAGAGCGCGGCGCGCGCGATGATGGCCCGCAGGCGTGGGGCCATCATCACGATCGGGTCACTACATGCGACGCTGGGTAGCGATCCGCGGCTGTACGCCCCGGGCTACAAGCGCTCGACCCAGTCCTACCACGCTGCCAAGGGCGCGATTCTCAACCTCACGCGTGCGCTGGCCTGCGAACTGGCGCAATACGACATCACCGTCAACTGCATCAGCCCGGGGCAGATACCGAAACCCGAGCTCAACGCGTTCACGCGCGAAAACTTCCGCAATATGGTCCCTCTCGGGCGCCTGGGCGAACCGAAGGACCTCAATGGTGCGGTGGCGCTGTTTGCCTCACCGGCCGGACGCTGGATCACAGGCCAGAACCTGACCGTCGACGGCGGCTGGTCGGCCTGGTAAAGCGTCACCGGGGCCGGCACTCGCGGCAGCAGGTGCGCTGCGGCGAGAAGTTACTGGATCAGGGACAGTTCCGAGACCGGCAGCAGGCTGCGGCCGCCACGGGGCCACTCGACCATCACACCAGCGGCGGTCTGGCCGATCACATAACCGTCCGTGCGCCGGATCGAGCCACCGGGCACATGGTTGACGCGCTCACCCGGCTCGAAGCGGGGCTGGGTGAACAGGGACTTGAGAAACAGCAGGATGCTCATGATTGGGAACTCGGATGGAAAAAAATAAAAGGCATTGAAGAAGGATCAGCTATGGGCCCGCAGCCATTGGCGTTCGCGGGATTCCAGTTCGGCCGCCGACTGGGAGCCGGCCAGATAGGCCTCAACCGCGCGCTGCTCCTGGTTGTCCGCGCGCTGGCCGTAGGCCGTGTGCAGAGACCGCAGGGCGCTCCAAAGAAAAAAGATATGGTTCATGGTGCTTGTGACCGACCGGCCAACGGGAGGGCGCGACGGTTTGTTTAAGTGTGATACTAGGGAAAACCCCTAGATCGTACGCCAAATGGTGCACCGCAACAGAGCCGGCTGACGAATCGCCCCTGCACCACAAGGGGTCATAGGCCCTGGCTGCCGGGTGATCGGGCCTCGACATCCGGCAGCAGCCTGGTTGGCACGTGTATGGTGCAACCGGCAAAAAGCCAGCTCCAACGCCAGGCTTTCGCGACTGGGGCTACGCGGGGTCCGCGTGCAGTTGCGCCAGCGCCTGCGTTATGGCGGCCTTCTGCGTCGGGCGCACCAGTCTGGCGATCTCCTGGCCATCGCGCAGAAATACCAGGGTCGGCCACAAGGTGACCTCGAACGAGCGGCCCAGTTTACGGCCGCTGCCATCCTCGACCTTGATATGTGTCGTGTCTGCAGAGTCGGCCATGGCATCTTCGAGCAAGGGTTGCGCGGCGCGGCAGTGGCCACACCAGGGCGTGCCGAACTCCAGCAGTACGGCGCCCGCCATGGCGTCGACGTCTGCGCGCGTGGGCCCATCGCTGTAATCGCGGTTCATCGCGAAAAGCTCAGACCGTGAGAGGCAATCGATTGGGCCCACGACGACCCGAAGCGCCTGGAGCTGGTTGCGGGATCTTGCGTGGGCTCAAGCGATTGCCTCTCACGCTCTAAGTCCAGGTCTGTGACCGTGGTGCTCGCACCGTCGGTCATTACCGACGCAATGCCGCCGTTGGCAGCGGCCCGGCTCTCGTATTGCCGGCTGTGCCGGATCACCTCGCTGTTGCCGACCGTCAATATAAGGACGAATGGGCCCATGTCGTTCTTGTTCGATTCGTGCCATCCCGCCATGCGACCTCCCATGGATTGTTTCTGGACGACAAATCGTAGCAGCGCAAACGTCCATGGAGAGCACGCCCACCCCCCACTGCGAAAGTTTTACAAAGGCTTTGTATGGCGACGTAGCGAAAGACCGTTCATTACAGTTGGGCCCTTTCGGCGTTAGGATGGCCGCAGGAGGCGCATCCATGACCCCTGCACCCGTTTTGCGATTGCACGTGCCCGAACCGTCCGGGCGGCCCGGGCACGAGACCGACTTCTCGTATCTGCATCTGTCGCCAGCCGGCGTCGTGCGGCGCCCGCCGCTGGACGCGACCCCTTCGAGCACCAGCGACCTGGCCTACAGCCTGGTGCGCGTGCTCGATGACAAGGGTCAGGCGCAGGGGCCCTGGGCACCCGAGATCGGCAAGGAGCAGCTACGCGCCGGCCTGCGTGCCATGCTCAAGACCCGCGCCTACGACGCGCGCATGATGATTGCCCAGCGCCAGAAGAAGATCTCGTTCTACATGCAGTGCCTGGGCGAGGAGGCGATCGCCGTCGCGCATGCACAGGCGCTGCAGCCGGGCGATATGAATTTCCCCAGCTACCGCCAGCAGGGTCTGCTGCTGGCACGCGAGGACATCGACATGGTGGATCTGATCTGCCAGCTGATGTCCAACGCACGCGACCCGCTCAAGGGCCGCCAGTTGCCGGTGATGTATTCGTACAAGCGCGCCGGCTTCTTCACGATCTCGGGCAACCTGGCGACGCAATTCATCCAGGCGGTGGGCTGGGCCATGGCCTCGGCCATCAAGGGCGATTCGAAAATCGCCTCGGCCTGGATCGGCGATGGCGCCACCGCCGAATCGGATTTCAACACCGCCCTGACCTTCGCCCATGTCTACCGCGCCCCGGTGATCCTGAACGTGGTCAACAACCAGTGGGCTATCTCGACCTTCCAGGCCATCGCCGGTGGCGAGGCCACGACGTTTGCCGCACGCGGCGTCGGTTGTGGCATTGCGTCGCTGCGCGTGGACGGCAACGACTTCCTGGCCGTGTATGCGGCCTCACTATGGGCGGCCGAGCGCGCGCGTAACAACCTGGGCCCGACGCTGATTGAATGGGTCACCTACCGTGGCGGCGCGCACTCCTCGTCGGACGACCCATCGCGCTACCGGCCGGCCGACGACTGGGCGCACTATCCGCTGGGCGACCCGATCGCACGGCTGCGCCTGCACCTGGAGCGCCAGGGCGCCTGGTCGCAGCAGGAGCACGAGGCGACGCAAAAAGAGCTCGACTCGCAGGTCGGCGCCGCGCTCAAGCAGGCCGAGGCCTATGGATCGATGACCAGCGGCCAGATGGCGGACGCGGCGACCATGTTCGACGACGTGTTCGAATCGGTGCCCAAGCACCTGCAGATGCAGCGCCGCCAGGTGCAGGGGGGCTGAACATGCAGATGACGATGATCCAGGCATTGCGCTCTGCGATGGACGTGATGCTCGAACGCGACGACAACGTCGTCGTATACGGGCAGGACGTCGGGTATTTCGGCGGCGTGTTCCGCTGCACCGAGGGGCTGCAGACCAAATACGGCAAGTCGCGCGTATTCGACGCGCCGATCTCCGAGGGCGGCATCGTCGGCTCGGCAATCGGCATGGCGGCGTACGGGCTGCGGCCGGTGGTCGAGGTGCAGTTTGCCGACTACTTCTATCCGGCCTGCGATCAGATCGTGTCCGAGGCGGCGCGGCTGCGTTACCGCTCCGCCGGCGACTTCACGGCGCCGCTGACGATCCGCATGCCCTGTGGCGGTGGCATCTACGGCGGCCAGACACATAGCCAGAGCCCGGAGGCCTTGTTCACCCACGTCAGCGGCCTGCGGACCGTGATGCCGTCCAACCCATACGACGCCAAGGGCCTGCTGATCGCCTGCATCGAGAACAACGACCCGGTCATATTTCTGGAACCCAAACGCCTGTACAACGGCCCGTTCGATGGCCACCACGACAAACCCTCGGTTCCCTGGAAAGGCCACCCGCAGGCCGAGGTGCCGGAGGGCCACTACACGGTCCCACTGGATACCGCCAGCGTATTTCGCCCCGGCAAGGACCTGACCATCCTGACCTACGGCACCATGGTCTACGTCTCGCAGGCCGCGGCCAGCGAGACTGGCATCGACGCCGAAATCATCGACCTGCGCAGCATCTGGCCACTCGATCTGGAGACCATCGTCGCGTCGGTGAAGAAAACCGGCCGCTGCGTCGTCGTGCACGAGGCCACACGCACCAGCGGCTTCGGCGCCGAACTCACGGCGCTGGTGCAGGAACACTGCTTCTACCACCTGCAGGCGCCAATCGAGCGCGTCACGGGCTGGGACACGCCCTACCCGCACGCGCAGGAATGGGCTTATTTCCCGGGGCCGGCGCGCGTCGGCGCCGCCCTGCAACGCACGATGGAGCCATGATGGGAACCCATACCGTCAAGATGCCCGATCTGGGTGAAGGCATCACCGAAGTGGAGATCGTGGCCTGGCGCGTCAAGGCGGGCGACACGGTGGCCGAAGACCAGATCCTCGCCGACGTCATGACCGACAAGGCCACGGTCGAGATTCCGTCGCCGGTGGCCGGAACGGTTCACACACTCGGCGGCGATGTGGGCCAGGTACTGGCGGTCGGGGCGGCGCTGATCACGATCGGCCAGGATGGCGACGCCGCTGCCCAGCAGCCGGTACCGAACCGGGTCGTGTCACCTGCTGTCACGGTCCCGGAACCACACCAGCCAATGCCGGTGGCGCCGCCACCGGTCAAGCCCCCCGCAGCAGTTCCACGGCCGCCCGTCGTTGCCGAAACACCTAAACCGACAACACCAGCGGTCGTTCAGACTTCCAGCACAGGTGCTGAAGTGTCCGACAAGCCGATTGCCTCGCCCGCACTGCGCCGGCGGGCCTGGGAACTGGGTATCGACCTGCACCGGGTGAGCGCCAGCGGCGCGGGTGGACGTATCTTGCAGGGCGATCTCGACGCCCATGGCGCCAGCCAAGGCGCGACCAGACCGGACGCGGCACCGGCGCAACCCGGCACAGCCGCACGCAGCGGCGTCGACGAACAGCAGGAGATCCGCGTGATCGGCCTGCGCCGGCGCATCGCGCAAAAGATGCAGGACGCCAAGCGCCGTATCCCGCATTTCAGCTATGTCGAGGAATGCGACGTGACGGAACTGGAGTCACTGCGCACTGCGCTCAATCAACGCCATGGCGCAACCCGTGGCAAGCTGACGGTGCTGCCGTTTCTGATGCGCGCCATGGTGCTGGCGATCGCCGATTTTCCGCAGGTCAACGCCCTGTTCGACGACGAAACCGGCGTCATCACGCGCCACAGCGCGGTTCACATGGGCATTGCCACCCAGACCGATGCCGGCCTGATGGTTCCGGTGCTGCGCCACGCCCAGGATGGCGACCTGTGGTCCCATGCGGCCAGCGTCACCGAACTGGCGCAGATGGTGCGCGCCGGCCAGGCGACGCGCAAGGAACTCAGCGGCTCCACCATCACGCTGACCAGCCTGGGCGCCTTGGGCGGCATCGTGTCGACTCCGATCATCAACGCACCGGAAGTGGCCATCGTCGGCGTCAACCGCATCGCCCTGAGGCCGATGGTCGTGGGTGGTGTCTTTGTCGCGCGCAAGATGATGAACCTGTCGTCCTCGTTCGACCACCGCGTTGTCGATGGCCAGGACGCGGCGAAATTCATCCAGGCGGTACGGGGTTACCTGGAGGTTCCGGGAACACTTTTCGTCGCATAGACCAGATCGGGTTCGACGGCGGCTGGGGCTCCACTTCCCGCTGCCTGCGCATGCAATCTGGCGATAAGCGCCCTCGCGACCTTGAGTACCGTGGCCAGACTCGGGTTTCCGTCCGCGTTCAAGGCGCGATCCGGACTTTTTCCGCCCAGAGCGTGAGAGGCAATCGATTGAGCACCCCGGCCCGCATGGCAAGACCGGCGCGACGGGCCGTGGCCCGAAGCGCCTGGGGCTGGTTGCGGGGTCGTGCGTGGGCTCAAGCGATTGCCTCTCGCGCTCTCAGCGCAGGCCAAAGAACGACAGGACGGCAATCACGACGACAACCAAGCCGACAATGTAAATAATGCTGCTCATACTATTTTCCCTTTCTTGATGACAGAAGTTTTCGGGCTGAATTACGTGCCCAGCCATCGCCCGGTGCACGTTTTGCAGATTACCGTGCCGCCGAAGCGCTTGTCCGTGTGCCAACGCACATAAGCAGCGATCAAAGTGAGGGGCGCCACAAAGGATTGCCATGACAGATTTGCCCAAGTCCGGTGACGCCGGTCGGCCTGCGAGACGCGGGGCGCTTGTCCTCAAGAAGACCGCTGGCCGGCTGCTGGACTGGTTCGTGTTCCAGTCGCTCGCCGTCAAGTGGACGATTCTGGCGATGGCGCTGCTGATTCCCGTCACCGCCGTTTATTCATTCACCTTCGTCCGCAATCAAGCCGCCGTGGCGGAGCAGGTCAAGGCAATGGCGGTTGCCAGCAAGCCGGGCGATGGTCCGTGGGCGTTCAACCATACGCTGCCGGTGGTGTTGGGAAGCGGTTCTATGCTGGGCTTCCTGGACGCGAACCCGGTGCAGCGCATTACCGTGGTCTACGAACCGCTGACGTGGAGCGTATCCGAGCGCATTGTTCTGATCGAATCGCAGGGTCGCAGCCATGCGTATTACCCCAGCGACATGGAGACGGCGATATTCACTGACAAGGCGGCCACCGCAGCGTGGGGCAGCAAGCTGGTTTTTGTACCGCGCAGCGAGCTGGGCGCCGACGCCCTGGAAATCTTCGAGCGGCTGGACTTGCGCTTCGCCGGCGCGCGCCCACTGTCGGAGAAGAACAGCTGGAAGGCCGGCGTCAGCGGCGCGTTGTCGGCTGCGCTCACTTTGGGCCTGCTGGCCTTCCTGTATTTCCAGCTCAGGGTTCAGTTCAAGTCGCTCAAGTTCATCGAACCGGCGCAGGTGCAGGGCTCCATCGACGACCTGGTGGGCATGGACGACATCAAGGCCGAGGTGGCCCAGATCAAGGACCAATACCAGCGCCGCGGGGCGTATGCGGAATACGGCATTCACAAACCGTTCAACGTCATGTTCAGCGGCCCCGCCGGTACCGGCAAGACCAAGCTGGCCAGTTACCTGGCCAAGGAACTGCGGCTTCCGATCCTGTTCCACTCCGCGACCAACCTGGAAACGGGCTATGTTGCCGGGGGCTCGAAAACACTCAGCCGCATCATGGCGATGGCCAAGCGGCGCAAGCAGTGCATCATCTTCCTGGACGAGGCGCAGGATCTGTTCATGAAACGCGGTGGACGCCGCAAGTTCGACGACGACACGGCGAACACGCTGCTGTCGGTGCTGGACGGTGTGCGCACCAGGAACGAGGCCGAGATCATCTGGATCGTGGCCAGCAACTTCAACAGCGAAACCATGCAGATGGACGAGGCCATGCTGCGGCGCTTCCAGATGAAGGTGGACTTCCGCATGCCCAACCGCGAAGAGCGGCTGGCGATCGTCAGCCACTATCTGCAGGAGCGCTCCAACAAGGTGCTGCCCGACCTGGACCTGCGCCACCTGGTGGACGTGACCGAAGGCCGCAGTCCGGCCGATCTGGAAACCATTGTCAACCAGGCCGGAATAAGCGCCGTGCAGGCGGGCCAGATGATAGGTGCCGGCACCCTGATGCAGGCCGCCGAGCGGGTACTGGTCGGCAACGTCAACACCCACACCACACAGGACCGCGAGCGTGACCGGCGCATCATCGCCGTGCACGAACTCGGGCATTTCCTGGTGGACCTGGAACACGAACGCACACTGGCCCACGGCAACTGGGAGGGCCTGATCGCCAGCATGAAAACCATCAAGATATCGCTCAAGGCCAATCCGCGCACCAACGCATTGGGCTTCGTGTTCCACAAGCAGGGCACCAACCTGCTCAAGACCAAGGGCGACATCGAGCACGACGTGCGCGTGCTGCTGGGCGGCATGGCCAATGAAGAACTCTTCTTCGGCGAGCAAGGCACGACCAACGGTGCGCACAACGACATCACGCGCGTGACACAGCTACTGCACCACGCCGTGGGCGAGATGGGCATGTACCGCAAGACGCGCCTGAACTTTGGCGCGCTCGGCAAGGACAAACCGGGTGGTGGAGCCGCGCCGGATGCGCAAACCCGCGAAATCATGGAAGCACAGAGCGAGCGTCTGTACGGTGAAACCAAGGTCGTGCTGGCGCGGCACAAACCTTTGACCGAGCGTCTGGTTGGCAAGTTGCTGGAGGCCGGGGAAATGAGCCTCAGTGAGGTCCTGTTGGAGATTCGAAGGTACGAGCAAGACACTCAACGCGGCTGACGCGAACGCCGGTGCGCCCTGGCCTCCGGCAGGAGGCCGTCGAAAAGCCGGGACAGGTGGCCCAGCGTCTCCTTGGCTTGGGTCTCGCCCACCTGCTCGGCCAGTACCGTCATGATGTCGCTGCGGGCATACCACAGGGTCTGGATGTCTTGCGCGAAAAAGATCCGGCGCACCACCATGTGGTGGCGCTCGTCCAAGCCGCCAAAGCGCATGGCATCCAGCATGGCCATGCGTACCCGCTCGATCCGGCGTTGGACAGAAAGCGCGGCCGAGGCCGGAGCCTGGCCCAGCAGGCCACGAATGGAATTTAATGTAGGTTCAAGCCAGCGCATGTGTAATCGCAGCCCGGCATGCGTACACACGAGGGCCCAGTCAAGCGACCAATCTTAGCCCCCGGCGGGGCCCTGCAGAGCCCGGATGAGAGCAATGAAGACCCACCATTTCCTTGCCGCCCGTGGCCGGCCGCAACGCTCAAAGCGTGAGACAGGCTGGCGCGACGGCGCCACCCCGGGATAGACACTGCCGCCACCCTCGACCGAAAGCGGCTCCTGCTGCAGGACGGCATCGGCAAGCGGCCGGGAATCGGTGGTCACTCAGGCGCCTTGACAGCCCCGGGCATGCCCCAACTGCGCAGTGCACGCATCAGGGGCCGCTTTTTTGACTGGTGGCTTTGCATGCGCCTGAGGATGTCGTCGAGCATGCGCATCGCATCGACGACATGCGGCCCCTTGTTGAGCATCACGCATTCTGCACGCTCGCCCATGGCGGCGTCGGTGATTTCCGCCCTGGAGGGCAGACCGGTCTGTGCCAATTGCTCCAGCACCTGGGTTGCCCAGACCACCGGCATGTGCGCGGCCTCGCAGGCCCACAGAATTTCTTCCTGGACTTCGGCCATGCGCTCATAACCGCACTCTACGGCCAGGTCGCCCCGCGCGATCATGACACCCGCGCACCGGGCTGCCATCGCTGCCAGCAGCATCTCGGGCAAATGCTCGAAGCCGCGCTTGGTTTCAATTTTCAGGATCAGACCCACCTGCGGCGCGCCAAGGTCTTGCAGGCGCTGGCGCAGCGCATGCACATCGTCAGCCGACTGGGCGAAGGAAAGACCGATGATGTCGGCGAGCTGCGCTGCCACGGAAAGATCTTCGATGTCCTTGGGTGTCAAGGCGGGCAGGTCCAGCACGGTATCGGGCAGATTGATGCCTTTGTCTGGCGCCAGCTTTTCTCCGGTATCGCGCGCCTGGCTGATCTCGACCTCGACCCGCTTCATTCCTTGTCGCACAACAACGGCGCCGATACGGCCATCGTCGAACCAGATTCGCTGTCCCTTGCGCAGGGCTGGCAATACCTGTGGCAGTGTGCAGACGATACTGGCCATCTGCATCCGCTTGCCTTTGGGTTTGACCCTCGCCGGGTGACCCAAACCCTCGGCCACCAATTGCACTCGGTCACCACGATGCAGGTGCAACAGACCACGCGGCGCGGGCAGATCGGTCAAAGTCGTATGGCGCTCGCTTTTGGCTGCGCCTTTGAGCGAGGGTCGGCTGGTACTGGTGAGATACACGGTCTTCTGCGTCTCAAGCAGCGCCCCTGCCGCGCTGCATTCGATCACTGTAAACAAGCGCTTCGCGGCGCGCGCATCAAGTACCGAAACACGATCCCCCACCTGGAGTTTGGACAACCAGTCGGGGTCCGCCGCAATGACGGGCCACGCCGGCAGCGGCACGGGTGTCGGCGTGCCCCGGGGTCGTAGCGCAAGGCGTCCTGGCGCAACGACGTGACCCAAGGCATCACGCTCTGGCTTGATCTTGACTACAGCAACCCCTCCCTCAATCTCGCCAGTTCGCAGCTTGGGGCCACCCAGGTCCATCAGTATCCGCACTGACCGACCGGTATCGCGTGCAGCCTGGCGCACCAGCGTGCACATCCCCGTCCAGGCCGCGCCGTCATCATGCGCGCAGTTGATGCGGGCAATGTCCATCCCCGACGTGACCAAGGCCGTAACCAAGGTCTTGTCATGTGCGGCTTCGCTAGGCAGAGTCACCATGATGCGCACGCGCCGCTCCGCCGAAGCCGGCCCGAACAAGGCCTCGGCGTGACGGGCCAGCAACTCGCTGCCGCTGTGCGAACCGGTCGGTTCGTCATGCTGGTGCGGTTCCCATGGGCGGTTGGCGAGCCGGTGCAGGATACCCAGAACCTTGTCAACGTTCGCCAGGGCGTGTGTCTCGGCCCGCCCGAGCGACGACACGCCGATCTCGCTCAACCGCTCCTGCAACCGCCGCAGATCGAATCGCCGCATGGCCAGGTAGTGTGCGAGATTGATTGCACTGGGTTGCTGAGCCAGCTTGAGACTCGCCAAAAGCGGTTCCAGCTTTGTTTGTCGCTCGAGCATGGACTTTCGAAGCGTCCAGAGCTCAGCGATCAAGGCATCGCAGGCCGCGATGTTCCAAGGATCGGGCGCTTGCCGGGTTGCGGTTTTCGTCATCATCGGAGTTCCCCTTTTTCAGATGGCCGACGGCGACCCATAAGCGGCGTGTCGGCACAGGCCAAATCTGGCGGCAAGCTTGGGCCTGGTCTGTGCGTTAACGAACCCGGGCTGGTGTATCTGAGCGGCACATCGGTGTCTGGTTCCGCCATCATGGGTGTGCTGGCAAATAAAGGTTCAGACTCACGGCACTTCACACCCCTGCCAGGCCGTCCCATGTCCGCTGCTGAAATAATGCCGCGATGATCTTGAGCTGGTCACCGCAGTTCGAACAGTGTTCGAAGCGCCAGGAGCTGGTTGCGGGGTCTTGCGTCGGCTCAAGCGATTGCATCTCACGCTCATGAGGAAACGCCGGGCCGCTCCCAAGTTTCCTCACACCCCCTCGGGGGGCCTGGCGAAGCCAGGGCTGGGGG
>ENA-ORBV01008515-ORBV01008515.1-microbial-mat-metagenome-genome-assembly--contig:-NODE-8515-length-17208-cov-6.676726_pt1 | contig 17208 bp, 16 predicted proteins | sample MGYA00237777_ERZ505514 | MGnify/ENA primary metagenome ERZ505514 (study PRJEB26160, sample SAMN06269048) | microbial mat metagenome | isolation source: Oligotrophic lake microbial mat | place...
GGACGGGGCATGGGGAGGCGCGAACCGTAGCCGGAGAGAAGCGCAGAGCAAGCGGCGAGGCGTCGGCAGGGCGCGAAAAAGGCGGGCGATGGACGCGACGCATCGGGAGCCTGCTGTGGGAGCGAGCTTGCTCGCGACTCCGGATGCGGAACGTCGAGAGCGAGCGAGCTCCCGCAATTTTCCCCGGCGAAAATCCCGGCTTAGAAATACAACGGCGCGCTGAGGCGGTAGGTGCGGCCGACCTGACGGATGGCTCCGGAGAGCTTGTCGCCGTCGGCGAGGTTGAGGCGGATTTCGGAGGGCGTGGTCGCCGCCTGTAACTCGAGCTGAATCCACGCGCCAGTGGAGTGACCGGGCTCGAATGCGACGGTGGGTCCAGCGGACACGGGCTTCGGGCTGCGTTTCGAGGAGGATGGCGTGGATGCGCGCTTTCTCCACGGCGGGCAGAGAGCGCGACTGCGTTTGAGCTCTGGCCGAGCGGCGGTCTGGAAGGACAGAACATCGCAAAACCGCTTCCGATACCAAGCGCCCCTCGCTTTTGCCCAAACCCACGGGCGCGACGACCGTGCCGCCGCAGCGGCCGGAAGGTTAAATGCAAAGGATTCTTGGGATCTTGAGGCTACCAGCCTGCAGCTAAAGCTTCCCCGCCTCCAAGAAACTGAAATACCCCGTGCGGTTGAAGATGATGTGGTCGAGCAACTCGATGCCCACGATCGCGCCCGCCGCCTTGAGCTGCGTTGTGATTTCCAGATCGCTCGCCGAGGGTTCGAGACCGCCGCTCGGGTGGTTGTGCGCCACGATCACACCCGAGGCGCGATCCGCCACCGCGTCGGCAAACACTTCCCGCGGATGCACCGGGCTGCGATCAATCAGCCCGATCGACACCACGCGAATGTTCAAAATCTCGTTCGCCCCGTTGATCGTGGCACAGAGAAAATGCTCCTGTCGGCGGTCGGCGTAGTGCCGCACGTGCGGGAGCAGATCCGCCGGCGTTGCGATCTTCGCGCCCTCGGGCTTGATCCGTCGCCGCGCAAATTCGATGGCCGCGAGGATCAGCGCCGCCTTCGCCTCGCCCACCCCGGCGAACTGCCGGAGGTCTTCGCTCTTCACGTCCAGTCCCTTTTCGTCGATCAACCGCGCCAACTTCCCGGCCAGCGTCATCACGTCCATCTCCGCCGTGCCTTTGCCGAGCAACACCGCCAGCAATTCCTGATCGCTCAGGGCTTGGGCCCCTTTGCCGAGCAATTTCTCACGCGGCCGATCCGCCGCCGCCATGTCTTGGATGGATTTGCTCATCGGGTCAGGCGGCAAACGACAACTGGGTCTGGATGACAGTCACGGCCATGATGTCGAAGATTCCGCCCGTGTCCGTGTATTTCGTGTCCGCCAATTCGTCGTAGCGGCCGCGCGCATCGTAGGTCTGTTGGATTTCTCCGTTTACCTGCCCGCGGTAGGCGCCTTCGAGGTAGGGACGGTCGTTGCGGTGCGCGTGCACCGTGCTACGGATCGTCGGGTCGGCAATTTTCTCTTCCGTCACCTGCCGGATGTAGAGCGCCTCCTCCTCGGTGATCTGATAGTCGAGCCGCAGCTGCGCGATCATCTCCTGCACCGTCGCCTTCACCGGCGGAGGCCCGGCTCCCTTTTTTCCTTTGCCCGGCAGGAGTTTCACCGGCCCTCCGCCCGTCATCACACCCTGATATTTGACCGTCGCCTTGGTCACGACCGTGGCGCGGATTTGCTTCATCAGGTCCGAAACTCCGCCCGTCTTGATGAGCTGCGGCCCGATGAATTCGGCAAACGCGACCATCGCCCGGATGTCCGCCCCGTAGCTGAAGAAGCAAGTGAGGAAATGGAAACTCTTCACGAACCGCGCCAGCAGGTAAAAGAACGCTTTGCGTTTTTCCGAGTCCGTGAGCTTCGCTTGAAAGCGCGTGCGCAGCGCATTCGCCTGAAACTGCACCTGCGCATCCGTCCCGCTCGCCACCAGCGCGAGCAGGTCGCCCGCGTCCTTTTGCGTAAAGACGCCCGCCGCGAGAATCTCCGCGTGCAGCTTGAGGCAAAGCGCCTGATCCGGTTCGTCCGCCTGAAACGGCGTGCCTTTCCGATACTTCGCGAACGCCTTGAGGATCTGCGTGGCGTTGTTCGTGAAATCCACAACGACCACGTCCGTTTTCCCGTCGTGGCAGCGGTTGAGCCGTGAGACGGTCTGCACCGCGTTGCGGTCGATGACCGCCTTGTCGAGAAACATCCCGGCGAGCAGCGGTTGGTTGAATCCGGTCTGAAATTTATTCGCCAGGACCATGATGCGGTAGTCCTCGCCCTTAAACCGCTGCTCGATCGTTTCGCCTGCGTGGAGCTCGTTCACGGCGTGCTCGCCGATGGCTTGGTTCGACCCCGGGTGCACGAAATCCGTGAAAGCGTAGAGCACTTTATAACCGGCCCCGCGCTCTTTGAGTTTTTCGCGGATGATATTGAAATACCGCAGGCCCGCCACGCGCGACGACGTGACGATGAGCGCCTTCGCGCGCCCGCCGACCAGCGGCTTCACGTCTTTCTCGAAGATGCGCAGCATCACCTCGGCTTTGTATTGGATCAGCCCGTCGTCCTGAAACGCGACGGTCTTGAGCGCCTTGGCGACGATGCCCTTGGGATAAAGTTTTTCCTCCTCCGGCGGCGGGACGATCGGGCAATGCAGATTGTAGAGCGTCTTGTAGGAAATGATGCTCGCCGCCACATCCACGATGTAGCCTTCCGCGATGGCTTCCGCCTCGGTGTAGGCGTCGAACGACTCGCCGAACAACGCGACGGTCGCGGGCGACGGCGTGGCGGTGAAGGCGACGAACATCTGATTCGGGTCGTGCTCGCGGATCACCTTCGCGATCTGCTCCTCGGGATCGGGTTCCGGCGCATCGGCGTCCGGCTCGTCCGCCTTGCGAAACGGCAGCCGGATCGCCGCCCCCGTCTGCCCCTCTTGGCCCGTGTGCGCTTCGTCGATCAGGAAGGCGACGCGGAGTTTTTTCAGCTCGGGCTTCGCCTGCAACTGCTCCAGCACCCGCGCCAGTTTCTGCTGGGTCGTGATGATGATCGATTTCCGCTCCGCAAGAAATCGCGGCAAGTCCTCCGCCTTCCGCGCGATGCCCGCGATGGCTTTCAGGTGGGTAAAACGGTCAAAGTCGTCGCGCACATTGGCGTCGAGCGATTTTCGGTTGGTGAGGATGAAGATCACGTCCACCAGTTTCTCGTTCGTGCCGGGCTTGAAGAGGCTGTGCAATCGGTCGGCCAGCCAGCAGATCGAGAGGGTCTTGCCGCTGCCCGCGGAATGGTCGGCCAGATATTTCCGGCCGATGTCGCCCTTGGCCGCGAAGTGGGCCGTGAGGTCCGCCGCCACGCGGCGCACGAGCCGGCTTTGGTGGTAGCGCGGAAAGAGCGTGAACGCAGCCCGCGCCGGCCGGTCCGCCTCGGCTGCCTCCGCCGGCACGCGCACGAGGAAGAACGACAGCGCCTCCAACAATTGTTCCTGCGCCAGCACCTCGCGGTAGAGGAATTCCACCGGATATTCCTTCGCGTTGGTCGGCACGTTGGTCAGCCCCATGTTGTGCCAGTGGAAATTCTTTTGGGCCCGCGGATCGGTCGCCGCCATCGCATCGGCGGTGTCGGCCGCGAGGTAGAGAAACGGGTGCTGGAAAATTTTCTTCGTGTGGTCGCGCCGGACGAACTGCGCCACGGCGTCATGCACGGTCTGGTTGGCCTCGTGCTTCAGCTCCAGCGCGACGATGGGCAGGCCGTTGAGGAAAAAGACAAAGTCGATCTCTTGGTTCCCCTCGCCGAAATAGAAATGCGGGCGAAACGTGATCCGGTTCTCCGCATACTTCGCGTTCGCGACGCTCTCCGCCGAACGCGGCTTCGGGTAGAACAACCGAAACTCCAACCCGCGCACCTTGAGCCCCTGCCGGAAGAGCAGCCACAGCGGCGTGTGCGCCAGCTCCTTCCGCAGCGCCTTGAAGACTTCGTCCCGCGCATCGGTGCCGTAGTCCTCCGCCAGCTTTTTGATGGTCTCGGCCTGCGTCGCCTTGAGAAAGGCCCACAGGTGATCCTCGGCGATGGCGTGCTCCGGGTCCGTGATCTCCGCCTGCTCCAGCACGCCATACTTGTGCTCCCGGACGAAGTAGTCCGCGAGGTGCTGCTGAAAGGTCAGCTCGGGCGGTTTCTTGCGCTTCGCCATCGTCAGAATTTTTCGGCGTCCATTTACTTCGAGCGTGAGGCGGCGGCAGGTGCGGTGCAACTGCTCGCGCGGCGCACGTCCTCCGCCGCAATCCGCCGCCGGCCGGTGACGCACTCGTGGATCAGGGATTTCCGGTAGGCGGTGAGCGTGGTGATTTGGGCTTCGAGCGATTGGCGAAGCGCTTTGATCGTTCCGAGCCGTTCTTCGATGCGCTCCACAATCACCGTTTGCTCTGAGACCGGAGGCAATGGGATGTAATTTCCACCGATCTGAACGTAGTTAATATTGGGCTGCGTCGTTACCACCATTGCACGCAAGAGCACCGGTTTCATCGCGATCAGGAGATAATACAGGTAGTCTCGCACCAAGCGGTGAGTCGGAACAAAGCCAACAATACTGTCTGGGAAACACGCTTCAAAGGACGTCACCGCAACCTCGGCAATTTTGGCTCCGGTGATGGTCATGACAACCGTTTCGGCCGGAAACAGTCTGGAAATGCGGAGTCCGTCTTCGTTAAGCGTCTGGGCGAACTCGGTGATGAACTTGTCCGCCGATGAAATGCTGCCGGTTTGGATAAAAGGGTAAGGCCCATCGTAAAACGCGGGATCATTTCGCGGGCGGTGCGAAAATTGCCCGCGGATCATCTGAGTGTGACGCTTCAGCTTCGCCACGCTCCAGTGCGTCGGAATCTGAGGGAGCCATTCGCAACCGGAAACCTTCTGAACATTTGGATCGAGCCCCTTGGTGACGGCGTCTTCGATGATCGTTCGCCTGAGCGCGTCGAGGGTTTCGAGCTGGCGGCGTTTGGCGGCCACCGCCGCGTCAATCGCCGCGCAACTCGCATCCAGATAGGCCGCGATGCGTTTTTGCTCAACAAGCGGGGGCAGAAACAGGCGGGTATCTTTTAGAAAACGCGTCGCGACGCGTTTCTGTCCCGCCGCACCAACCATGTTTTCTGCCGCATATGTCCGATAAACAGGGTTGAAAGTGGCGTAGTAGAGAAATCGTCCGTCGATTTTTTCACCAGGCCGAAGCACGTGAAATTCCGTGCTCCCAAAAGCGTAGCGGGTGGACAATTGCTGCACATATCCGCCTTTCCCGTTTTCCATACACGGAGTTATCTTGGCGAAAAGCACATCGCCCTGCTCGAAAAGCGGTAATCCCGTCGAGATATCCTCCGTTGGCTGATGATTGGACAAGTCAATCACGCCATCCTCTGAAACGCATTCCATCGGGACCACTGTGCAGAACTCATTGGGTGCAGGCGGAGTCCGAGAATAGTTCGGTGAAAAGATCGCAACATTCCGAATGCGGCTGCGTTTCCAGTCGCTCGGCATTTCTGCGAGCCAGAGATCGTTTGTGGGTAACGCGCTCATCCCTCGCTCTCCATCTCCGCCCGCACGATGCCGGCGAGCTGTTTCGCGGTGGGGAGCTTGCCCTTCAGCTCGCCCGGGAGTTTCGACTGCAACGCGTAGGCCGCCACGCCGATGGGGTTCGTCTTCGCGCGGAGCGCATACTCCACCTCCACGTCGTCCTTCTCCGCGCAGAGGATGATGCCGATGGAGGGCTGGTCGCCGGGGCCGCGCTCGGTGTCGTTGAGCACGTTGAGATAAAAATCCATCTTGCCGGCGAACTCCGGCTCGAAGGGGCCGACCTTGAGGTCGAAGGCCACGAGGGCTTTCAGGAAGCGGTGGTAGAAGAGCAGGTCGATGAAATACTCCTTGGTCCCGACCGCGACGCGGTATTGGCGGCCGACGAAGCAGAAGCCGTAGCCGAGCTCGAGGAGGAAGGCCTGCAGGCGGGCGACGAGCCGGTCCTCGAGTTCGCGCTCGCGCACGGCGCGGCGGAGCCCGAGGAACTCGAGGTTGTAGGTGCTCTTGAGCATCTCGTCGGCCTGCTCGGCGAAGTGCTCCGGCAGCGCGAGCGGGAAGTTGTGCGTCTTCTTTTCAGTGACGGCCCGCGCGTAAGCCCCGGCCTTGATCTGGTTGAGGAGGACATTGCGCGACCAGCCGAAGCGGGCGGTGGCGCGGAGATACCAGAGGCGCGCGGCGGGCTCGGTGAGCTTGTTGAGAATGAGCAGGTTTTGCCCCCAGGGAATTTCTGCGACGAGCTGTCGCAGAAATTCGACGGGGTCCACCTCGGCCAATTTGGCGACAGGCTGTCGCCGTTTTTCGCGTGCCGCCAATTCTGGAACAGCCTGTTCCAGAATCGCAGCCGGAGAAGTGCCCGCCGCCGTTCTGGTCACAGGCTGTGGCCAAATTGGAGTGCTTTTACTCCCGGCCGACAATTTGGCGACAGCCTGTCGCCAAATTGCGGCGTCGGAATAGGTCAGATAAAAGCGCTTCGTATCGCGGAGATTGCGGGGGGAAAAACCGATCATGCCCGGAAACGCCCGCTGTAAATCTCCGGCCATCATTTCGACGACCGCCTCGCCCCAGCCGAGCGCCTGCTGCTTCTCCACGATGCCGCGCCCGATGTCCCAATAGAGCAGGATATGCTCGTGGTTCACCGCGCGCGTCGCGGTGAGGCGGGCGACGGCCACCCGCGCTTTCAGTTCTTCGATGAAGCGCCGGTAGTCCGGCGAGACGATCACGGTCGGGTCCGGGGTGGTTTTCATCGGGCGAGTCCCTCCAGCATTTTCTCCGCTGCCTTTTCGAGCCGCCAAAATTCCGCCAGCAACTCCTGCGCGGGCGCGGGCGGCTGGTAGCGGTAGAAATATTTGTTCGGCAGGATTTCGTAGCCGAGGATCGGCTGGCCGTCTTTTTTCGTCTCCTCCCAGCGAATGATCGGCTTGGCGATTTCCCGTTTCAGAAAGGCCGCGATGTCCTCGCCGTGCGGAATATACTCGTCGTCCTGCACGTAGTGGCGGTGCGTCCACTCGACGGAAAGCGTCTCCTCGGCCTCGGCCAGCGCGGCGGCGAATTTTTTCGCGGCGTTGTCCTTCGGCGTGAGGGCTAGGGTGACGGTGTGCGCCTTGCCCTTGGTTTTCACGCGGACGCGGAAGGTCAGGTCGCTCGCGTGAAACTCCTGCTCCTTCCTCACGTTGGCGGCGGTGAACGCCTTTTCATAGGGTTCGGTGATGATCGCGGGCTGGTCGTGCGCATCCGTCTGCCAGAAGACGACGCTCACCTTGTGGTAGGCGAAATCCTCGCGCGGGAAAATCTTCACGTGCCCGTCGGCGTAGTCCTTCGCCCATCCCCGGGTGTAGCGCGCCTCGATCCACGCGCGGTGGGCGTCGGTGATGCGGTGGCGTTTGTTGCCGAAAGATTTCGGCTCCGGCTCGAATTGCCGGCGGGCGTCGATCAGCATCACGCGGCCGCGGTGGCTGGCGGGCTTGTCGTTTCGCAGCAGCCAGACGTAGGTGAAAATGCCGGTGTTGTAGAAGAGCTGGTCGGGCAGCATCACGATGGCGTCGAGCCAGTCGTTTTCCAAAATCCAGCGGCGGATCTCGCTCTCGCCGGAGCCGCAGTCGCCGTTGGAGAGGGGCGAGCCGTTGAAAATCACCGCGAGGCGGCTGCCGCCTTCCGCGGGCGGGGCCATCTTGGCCAGCATCGTTTGGAGGAAGAGCAGCGCGCCGTCGTTCACGCGCGGCATCCCGGCGCGGTAGCGGGTCGGCGCGAGCTTGGCGGCCTCCTGCTCGTAGCCATCCTTCCCGCCCCAGGTGACGCCGAAGGGCGGGTTGCTCAGCATGCGGTTGAAGCGCCACTTCGATTCCGGCCACTGGTCGCCCGGCTCCTTGCCGTGCGGCTCGTGCGGGATGAGCGAATTGCCGAGGCAGACCGTGGCCTGCCGGTCGTTTTTGATCAGCAGATCGGCCTGACACACGGCGTAGTTCGTCGGCGAAAGCTCCTGGCCGTGCACCGTCACATATTTCTCCACACGGGCGCGCTCCTCCGGCGTGTCGGCGCGTTCGAGCAGGTGCTCCTTCGCGACCGACAACATGCCGCCCGTGCCGCTGGCCGGATCGTAGATCGAGAGGTGTTTCTCCGGGATGGGAATATCCAGCAATTCGACCATGAGGCGCACGACCTCGCGCGGCGTGAAATGCTCTCCGGCCTCGTCGCCGCTCTGCTCGGAAAAGCGCCGGAGCAACTCCTCGTAGATGTAGCCCATCTCCAGCCCGGAGAGCCGGCCGGGGCCGAGATCGAGTTCCTTGTATTGGTTCAGGATCGGGGCAAGCCGGTTGTTCTTCACCATCAGGGTGATCGTGGCGCGGTAGTTAAAATGCTCGATGATCCCGTCCACGTTGGGCGAAAAGCCGTTGATGTAGGCGCGGAAGTTTGCCTCCAACAGCGCGTGATCCTCCTCGTAAACCTTGCGCAGCGTCCAATCGGTCTTGTTGGAGAACGGAGACTGCTTGGGATTCAGCTCCAGTTCCTTCACGAGCTTCACGAGTTCGGCTTCGGTCGATTTCGGCCGGTTCTTGCGCACCTCGACCGCCTTCTTTTCCCGCCAATCAAGCAACACGCACTCCAAGCGCCGGATCACGATGATGGGCAGAATGACGCTCTGATACTCGTAGGATTTGAACTTCCCGCGCAGGCGCTCGGCGGATTTCCAGATGTCGTTGGAGAGGTTGTCGAGTTTGGGTTTGTCGAGGGAAAGGGCCATGGGAAGGGAATCGAGGCAGCAGGCAGGCAACGACCGAACGGGGTGCAATCCCGCTACGAGCGGAAGCTTCAGGGAAGGACTCGGCGGATAGGGATGAGGGGAGCGGGGACCATGAGCAGCAGAGGAAGTAAACAGCGGGAGGCGCGCGGGATGCCAAGCGGTTTAGGTGAAATTTTTCTCCGCACAGGCGCAGGGATAGAAAGGCGAACGCCGGTGGAAGCGAAGAGCGCAAAAATGTCCAGACGGTGCTCATCGAGGGGGTTGGGGTGCCGAGTCTGATGGCGACCGGACCAGGCGATCAACGCGGGTAGTCCCGCGGAGCGCGGGCGCACTGCGCGCTTTGCTTTTGCCGGTGTGCGGCGCATGGTCGGGCGCTTATGATGCAACCCAGCGAGGCTCCGGCCGCGCATCCCACACTTCCCGACTTCAAGCCCGAGACGATCCGGGGGACGGCGGGCTACTTCCGTGTCGGGCAGACGCGGGCGGGGCAGTGGTGGTTTATCGACCCGCGCGACGAGGGGTTCTTCAGCTGCGGGGTCAACGCGGTCACGCGCACCGGCGGGACACGCACCGAAGGCGCCGAGCCGGCGGACGCGGTGGCGACGGCGCGGGTGCGGCTCAACGCCTGGCGCGTCAACTCGCTCGGGGTGGGAGCGTGGGCGGATCTTTGCGACCGGAGCACGGCGGACATCGCGCTCGTCGAGTTTGCCAAAGTCGCCCCGGAAACGCTGATCAAGGGCCCGGGCGCGCGCGTGCCGGACGTGTTTGCCCCGCGCTGGATCGAGGCGTGCGATCGGGCTGCGGCGGAACGATGCGGTCCGCGGGCTCTCAGCCGCGACCTGATCGGCTATTGCACCGACGACGAGCTCGGTTGGGCGCAGCCTTCTCACGAGGGCGACGCGGGCGGGATCGGCGCGATCCGCGCCGGCTGGCCGACGCTGTTGCAGATCTGCCTGAGCTTGGAGCCGAGTTTCCCCGCCTATCACGCGGCGTGGGAATTCACGCTCGCCGCACACGGCGGGGAACTCGCGAACTTGGCGCGCGCGTGGGGCGCGGAGCTGCCGAACAAGCAAACCCTGCGTCAGCTCACGATGGCCGAGCAGGGCTTGGTGAGCGCGGGGTATCTTCGCGACCAGGAGCGTTTCGCGCGGGAGTTTGCGCGGCGGTATTTCGCGGTGACGGCGGCGGCGATCCGGCGGCACGATCCGCACCATCTCGTGCTCGGGTGCAGGTTCGCCGGCGGGCCGGGCGCGGCGATTCTGGCGGAGTGCGCGTGGCCGGGCGTGGACGTGCTCTCGGTCAACCCCGGCGGCGAATCGCTGTGGGCCGGCGTCGAGGCGGTCCATGGCGCGCAGGGGATGCCGGTTTTGGTCGGCGAGTTCGGCTGGACCGGCGAGGCCTTCACCGGAGCGGCGCGCGCGGACGAACCGCGCGGGCAGACGACGGTGGAGCGGATGCTGGCGCGGGGGCGGGCGGCGCTGGAGCGGGGCTTCGCGCATCCCGCGCTCGTGGGTTACGCTTGGCCGCAGTGGGCGGACCGCGACGGGGACCGGCCGCCGTTTGGCGGGGGCCTCGTCCACGTTGACGACGGCGAGGCGCGCGAGCATACGGAGTTGTTGTCCGACCTAAACACCCGGGCCGCGGCCCTCCGGCTCGCGGCCAACGTCCTCGCAAAACCATGAAACTCCTCCGTCTCTTCCTCGGCCTCGGCGCGTTGGCTTTCTCCGGATGCGGCCATCTGGATCTCACACCCGAGGGTGATCCCAACCGCTTCCTCGCGGGCACGGTGAACCTGCGGATGCCGATGGATCTGCCGGCCGCCGCGAGCGTGTTGGTGCGGGTCGTGGACAACAGCCGGGCGGACGCGCCGCAGATCCTGGGCGAGCAGACGAGCGAGCGCGTGAACGCGACGCCGGTGCCGTTCCGGGTGGAGTTCCGCGCGGAGGATGCCGTGCTGCGGCGTGGTCTGAATGTGGAGGCGCGCGTTTCGTATGGCGGCAGCCTGCGCTACTACACGGCCAAGGCGGTGGGCTTGAACCTCGGCAACTACGACCGGCCGATGGTTGTGGTGGTGGACCCGGTGAAGCGTTGAGGGCACGCGCGGCGCTTTTTCTTGCCGCGTCCGCCGGGCGCGGGCCTCATCCGGCTGCGCGCGCCGGAGATTTCCGGAGGACCGCAGCTCCCCATGCTTAAACCCACCCTTGCCGATTTCCTGAAGGCCCGCGTCCGCACGATCCGCGGGTGGCCCAAGCCCGGGGTGAATTTCCGCGACGTGACGACGTTGTTTCACGATCCCGAGGCGTTTCGGGTGATGGTCGAGGCGTTCGCGCTCGACTGCACGCAGCAGCGGATCGACCTGATCGCGGCGGTCGATGCGCGCGGCTTCATCATGGGCGGGGCGCTCGCCTACCAGCTCCACAAGCCCTTCGTCCTCGTGCGGAAGAAGGGCAAGCTGCCCCACAAAACCATCTCCGCCGACTATGCCCTCGAATACGGCACCGCGTCCGTCGAAATCCACGCCGACGCCTGCAAAGCCGGCGACCGCATCCTCATCCTCGACGACCTGATCGCGACGGGCGGCACGCTGCTGGCGGCGACGCAGCTTTTCCGCCAGCTCGGGGGCGACGTCATCGGCGTGGCGGGCATCATCGATCTGCCGGAGCTGGGCGGAACGGCGAAGTTGCGCGCGGCGGGACTCAACGTCCATACGCTGTGCGAATTCACCGAAGCAGAGTAGGCCGAGGGATCGGCTCCGTCCCGTTCATCCGCACTTTTCATCCGATTTTTTTCCATGGCTCTCACAATCTGGACCAACACGAAGTTCGACCCCGCGGTCACCCAACTCCTGCACGATGGCACCCGCGCGCATCGGCTCGTCACGGCTCCGACCGCGAGCGCCTCGGTGCTCACCGCGGGGCAAACGGACACGGCGCTGGCATCGGCGGACATCGCGTTCGGCCAGCCCGACCCGGCGGACTGCCTGCGTTATGCCAACGTCAAATGGGTCGAAGTCTCGACGGCGGGTTACACGCGCTACGACACGCCGGAGTTTCTCGAGGGGTTCCGCGCGCGCGGCGCGACCTTCACCAACGCCTCCGCGGTCTTCGCCGATCCCTGCGCGCAGCATGTGCTCGCGATGATGCTGGCATTCGGGAGGCAACTGCTGCCCTCGCATCGCGACCAAATCACCGACCGGTCCTGGCATTATGCGGAGCGTCGCTACGATTCCCGGCTCCTCACCGGCCAGACGGCGGTGCTGCTGGGCTTCGGGGCCATCGGCCGGCGGCTCGCGACGTTGCTCGCGCCCTTCGGGATGACCCTCTACGCTCTGCGCCGGCAGACCCACAGCGAGCCCGGGGTGCGGATCGTGCCGGAGACCGAGCTCACGCGCGTGCTGCCGCTGGCGGACCACGTCATCAACATCCTCCCGGCCAACCCCGCCACGGAACTCTACGTCAACGCCCGCCGTCTCGCCTGCTGCCGACCGACGGCGAAATTCTACAACGTCGGGCGCGGGTCGACGGTGGACCAGCCGGCGCTGGCCGAGGCGTTGCGCTCCGGCAAATTGGCCGCGGCTTATCTCGATGTCACAGAGCCCGAGCCGCTGCCGCCGGAGCACGAACTGTGGACGACGCCGAACTGTTACATCACGCCGCACACGGCGGGCGGGCGGCACGATCAGGACGAGACGATCGTGCGGCATTTTTTGGCCAACCTCGTTGCCTTCGAACGCGGCGAACGCGGCGCGATGACGGACCGGGTGGTGTGAGGTGATGCGCGTTGACCTCAACGCGCTTCTCCGCCGCCTGTTTTTTTGGAGAGTGCTCGCGACCGGCGCCTTGGGGTCAAGGCGCTCCACCGCGGGTCCGTTCCGCCCAACCCGGAAAAAATTTAGCCATCGCCGGGAATAGTTTTCGGGCATAGGCCCTCTCATCCCCGAACCGAGACGACTGGCCGTCGCCGGAACCGCCCGGTTCTCAATCCAAAAAAACTCAGTCCCTAAATGAACAAGTCCACCCGTCTCCTCATCACGACCGCCGCCATCGCCGGTCTTTACGCCGGCGCTCTTACCTCCCGCACCCAAGCGGCTCCCGCCGATGCCGGGAAGCCCGAGGCGAAGAAAGACGCCAAGGCCACCCATGATTGCAAAGGAAAGAACAGCTGCAAGGGCTCCGGCGGCTGCGGCACGAGCGACAACGGCTGCAAGGGCAAGAATTCCTGCAAGGGCAAGGGCGGCTGCTCGACCGCGATGAAGACCGACAAGAAGCCGGACGCGAAGCCCAAGGCCTAAACTTTGATTTCGAAGGATCGCGGCCGACGCTCTTGTCGGCCGCGTTTTTTTTGCCCAGCTTTCTCCCCATGCCCGCGAACGCATTTAACGGCCAGACCGACTACGGCATCGGCATCGGCCTGCGGGTGCCGCACTACCGGCACATCCTCGCCGAGAAGCCGACGGTCGATTGGTTCGAGATCATCTCGGAAAACTTCATGGTCGACGGCGGCCGCCCGCTGGAGGTGCTCGACCGGATCATGGAGCAATACCGGGTCGTGCAGCACGGCGTCTCGATGTATTTCGGCTCCGCCGACAAGGTCGACCGCACGCACCTGAAGAAGCTCAAGGCCCTCGTGAAACGCACGAAGACCCCGTGGCTTTCCGACCACCTCTGCTGGGGCAGTGTCGACGGCACCTATACGCACGACCTGCTGCCGATGCCCTACACCTTCGCCTCGGCGCGCCGCACGGCGGAGAAGATCCGCCAGGTGCGCGACTTTCTCGAGGTGCCCATCTGCGTGGAAAATGTCTCCAGCTACGCCGAGTATCACGTCTCCGAGATGACGGAGTGGGAATTTCTCTCCGAGGTCGTCGAGCGCGCCGACTGCGGAATTCTCCTCGATGTGAACAATATCTACGTCTCCGCGCAGAACCACGATTTCGATCCCTACGCCTACATCAACGGCGTGCCGCACCATCGCGTGGGCCAGATGCACGTGGCGGGTCACACGAAATTCGAAAAATACATCCTCGATACCCACGATCATCCCGTGCTCGACCCGGTGTGGAAACTCTATGCCCACGCCACACGGCTCTGCGGTGTGACGGCGACGCTGCTCGAATGGGACGACAAGATTCCGTCCTTCGACGAGGTCCACGACGAGGCGCTCAAGGCCAACGAATTCATCGCCGACGCGAAGCAGGCGCGGAAAAAGAAATGAGTCGCGCGCGGCCAATCGCAGGAACGGCGCCGGTGGGTCCGGTCGGGCTCAAGCCCGCGCCCGTCCACGCGCCGCGCCGACTGGCGACGACGAACGATGTGGTGAAACTCCAACGGTTGATGACCCACGTCTTGGTCCGCCCGCTCACCGCGAAAAGCGGCATGCAAACGACGTGGACCGACGGCAGGCCGATGGCGGACGTCGTGGGGGAATTCATCAAACCCAACGACCGGCTCACGGCGTTCGAGCGGCTGCAGCTCTACAACCGGATGTATTGGTTTCGGATCATCGATGCGTTTTACGACGATAATCCCGGACTGCGGGCGTTGCTCGGGGATAAAAAATTCCTGAAGCTCTGCGAGACGTATCTCGCGAAGTATCCGTCGCGGTCGTTCACCCTGCGCGATCTGTCCTCGCGGCTCGCGGCCTTCATCGCGGAAGCGCCCGAACTCACGGCGCCGCGGACGGCGCTCGCGCTCGATGTGGCCCGTTTCGAATGGGCGCAGACGCTCGCGTTCGACGGCGGCTCGCGCCCGAGAGTGGAAGCGGCGGAGATCGCGCGGACCCGGCCGACGAAACTGCGGCTCGCGCTCCAACCCTATCTCACCCTGCTGGCGCTGAATCACCCGGTGGACGACTATGTGCTGGCGGTGAAGCACCGCGAGGCGCTGCGGGACGCGGCGAGCAACACGAGCGAGACCGCCACGCGCCGCGCCCGCCTGAAGCGCATCACCGCGCCGCCGCGCGGACGCACCTACCTCGCGGCGCACCGGCTCGACAACCAGCTCTATTACAAGCGGCTCGGGCGTCCCGCCTTTTTGATTTTGTCGGCGCTGCAGGAGGGGCGACCGCTCGCGGCGGCGGTCGCCGCCGCGGGGAAGCGCGTCCGACCCGAGCAAGTGCGGGCATGGTTCGCCCATTGGATGGAGCTCGGCTGGTTTTGCCGCCCTTAAAAATTTCGTTTTTCCCGGGCATAAATATCGGCGGGCGTGCATCTCACCCGCATGAACCTCGCGGCGATCTACAACAAACTCGCCGGCGTGCCCGCCACCGTCGGCAACCTCATCCAGCCGGTCGTGCTGCTCCTCATCCGCGGGTGGTGGGGCCGGTCCTTTTTCCTGACGGGCAAAGGCAAGCTGATGAACCTCGACCGCACGACGGCGTTCTTCGCCTAACTCAATCTGCCCCTGCCCAAGCTGAACGCGATCATGGCCGGTTCGACCGAGTGTTTTGGCGGCTTGTTGCTGCTCGTGGGGCCGGGTTCGCAGCTCGTGAGCGTGCCGCTGATGATCACGATGGTCGTCGCCTACGCGACGGCGCACAAGGAAGAGCTGGCGGTGATTTTCTCCGACACCGACAAATTCACGGGCGCCGCGCCGTTCCTGTTTCTGCTCGCCAGCGTGATCGTGTTTATGTTCGGCGCCGGCCGGTTCTCGCTCGACGCGATCTTCGCCAAGAAGTCGGCGAAGTAATCAGACCTTCACGACCTTGGTCCCGGCGATGAGGTCGTGGAGGCAGCGGCGGTCGGCGCGGAAGATGAAGCAGTAGTTCACGATCGTGAAAACGTTGCCGATCATGGGGACGGCGCCGAGGATGCCGGGCACCAACGAGCGGAGGAGCCAGCCGTAGACGAAGCCGGGGTTGCTCTCGTCGGCGGTGCGCACGATGCGGATGCCGAGGACGCGCTTGCCGATGGACTGGCCGCGCATCGAGATCATCACGACTTGGACGATCAGGAGGGAAAAGGTGAACAACAGGAGCAAAGAAAGGCCAAGCAGCAGCCGGCCGGGATTGATGTCGGAAAAATCCGGTTGTTGGCCGCGACTGGCGGCGAGCGCGGCGTTTAGGAACGAGCTGCCGAGGACGAGAATCCCCGGCGTGGCCGCGGCGAGCCCGATGAGCGAATCGAGGGCGACGGCGGCGAGCCGGGTGCCGCGCTCGGCGAGCTCGGGTTCGGCGGAAGTCGGAGTGGCCGCAGTGAAAGCGGGGATGGAAAAGGATTCGGCGGGAGGCGCCTCGGTCTGCAAAGGGGGCGGAGCGTTCAGGGGCAGGCCGCTGTTGAAATCCGGAAAATCGCCGAGGCGGCGCCACTCGGTCTGGCCGGCGGCTTTGGCCTGGGTGTCGAGATTGGCGCGGCCGGATTGAATCCACGCGCGGATCTGGCCGGCGGAGGCCGGGCCGTATTCTTTGCCGTCGCCGCCGAGGATGGTGAACATGGCGGGATGCAAACTCGCGGCACGGCGAGCGTCAACGCCGCGAGGGGCGGAGGACTTCGCCGGCGGTGACGATGAGCGAGGCGCGGTTTTCGACGCCGAGGCGCATGAAAATGCGTTCCATGTGCTTGTCGATCGTGCGCGGGCTGGTGCCGAGGATGAGGGCGGTCTCGGCGTTGCTCTTGCCTTGGGCGACCCAGTAGGCGACCTCGGCTTGGCGCACGGTGAGGCCGAGCGCGATGAGCGCGGCGGGGCCGGGCGGGGCGTGCTCCTCCTCGAGGACGAGCATGACGGTGTCGTCGCGGCCGGCCTCGGCGAACCGGCGCACGAGCAGCGCGCCGTCGCCGGAGGCGGTCGGGAAGCGTCCCCCGGCGGCGAGGGACGCCGGGCGGCCGGCGGGAAAGAACTTGGCGAGAAGGGCGTGGGCGAGGCGGGTGCCGAAGAGCAGGGCCCCCTGGCGGTCGAGCACGAGGACGGCGCGGTCGAGGGAGGCGGCGAGTTGTTCCTCGGCGTCGAGGCGCACGGCGACCTCGGTTTCGAGTTCGAGGTTCTTGGCCTCAAGGGCGCGGCGGGCGGTGCAGAGAGCGAGTTGGGCACGGACGCGGGCGACGAGTTCCGGGACGTGGACGGGTTTGGTGACGTAGTCGGCGGCGCCGGCGGCGAACGCGCGGACCTTCTGCTCGGCGGCATCGACGGCGGTGAGAAAGATGACGGGCACGGCGCGCCATTGCGGGTGCGCTTGGAGGGAGGCGCAGAAAGTGAAGCCGTCTTCGCCGGGCATCATGACATCGAGCAAAATGAGGTCGGGGACGGTGCGGGCGAGGACCTCACGGGCGGCGGCCGAGCTTTCGGCGAGGAGGACGCGGATGCCCTCGGAGCTGTCTCTTATACACATCTGACGCTGCCGACGAATAGAGAGGTGTAGATCTCGGTGGTCGCCGTATCATT
>ENA-ORBV01008518-ORBV01008518.1-microbial-mat-metagenome-genome-assembly--contig:-NODE-8518-length-17204-cov-9.491738_pt1 | contig 17204 bp, 14 predicted proteins | sample MGYA00237777_ERZ505514 | MGnify/ENA primary metagenome ERZ505514 (study PRJEB26160, sample SAMN06269048) | microbial mat metagenome | isolation source: Oligotrophic lake microbial mat | place...
GTGCGCAACAGCGCGAGTATCACTGCCGCATTCGTGGTCAACGTCCCTCGGGCGTCCTCGCGAATATCGCTCCTATCGAAATCGAAGTACACATTCCCGATGACCGCCGGACGCATCTCCGCAAACTTGCCGTCCGCCTTTCGCAAAACCCGCCGGGCACGGCCGTCAAATGGTTCCACGACGACGATTCCTTCCGCCGTCACGTGTTCCACAATACCCGGCCCGGATGCGGCTGAGTCGAAGCGCGCTCCCGGCCGCGCCGCGGTGGTGACCTGCACCCAGCCCGAGCCCGCAAAAGCACCGGCCCGCGCAAAAACGCTGTCCGTGAAGCTGGCATTCGCAGGCTGCCCCGCCGCTGCCGCGGCGACCTCCACAGCGAGTGCCGATAGCGTAGTCCCCGCCGGCGCCGCCAACGCTGGCGGCGCCGCCATCTCTCGCCACTCCGGGCCGGTGGAAACGGACGCGAAGCGCTCCGCCCCCAGGAACACCAGGGCCGCCGCCGCCAACCCCAGCGTCAACAACGCCTCCTTGCGTAATCCGAATAACGGAACGCCATCCGGATACAGTAACCGCTTCAACCACCCCGGCGCTTCCAGATCGCGCGGGTCCGGCTTGCGACCGTAGAGGAACGATAGATATACGTAGTCCCGTTTGCGCTTCGCCGCCGTTCCCGCTCCCGGCTTCACCAATTCCAGGCCGCCGCTTTCACCAGCCGCGGGTGTACTCTTGTGTCCAACGAACCCGCGCAGCAGTTCCAGCACGCGCTTTGCCTCGCTCTCCTTCAACTCCCGCACCAGGGCCAGGCGCAGCCACTCGGGAATCCGCCCGTGGCGGAACCAGGGCAACCGCACCAGTCGCGCCAGCGTCTCTTCACGGTCCGCGGGTATCAGGTGCAAGGCCAGGTGGAGCGTCAGGTTCCAAGCGAGCGCGGGATAGACCGCGCACGCCAGCAGGCAGCGGTAGCCGTTTCCGCCGAGCCAGGCGCGCAACTGCCGCAGCAGGGATCGCACTTCCTTATCCGTGGCCGGCGGCGCGCCCGGCATCCAACGGGCTTCGCTGTCCTCCAGCGCCAGCGGATAGGGCGCCAGATATTCTTCCGCCACCTGCTGGTCCTCCAGGCCCGCCAGGCCCGCCACACTCGCAGCAGTGACACCGAAGCCCAAGTCGCGCAACTGCACTTCGTCCTCGGCGGAACCCGTCGTCAGCCGCACCACCGCCCGCTCCGGCCACCGCGCCAGGGCCTTCAGCCATGGAGCCGGCTCCCGTGTGATGGAATCGAAAAAGCGCTCCGACGCGGCCAGCACCCACAGTTCGTGCCGCGGATGCAGCGCGGCCAGCTCCGGCAGCCCCACCCACGCCCGTTCGCCGCCCGCCGCTTCGCACACCCGCGGATCGCCGGCGAAAAAGTAGCGGTCGAGCCACACGCCGCGGCCGGCCAAACGGTCGAGCAAGCAGGCCCAGAAGCGAGCCTGCTGATCGCGTCCGCTCTTGCGCTCCACCAGCACCAGATACTCGCGTCCCACCTTGCGCTCGAGTTTCACCGGCGTGAACAGGCCGGCCCGCGCCGCCGTGCGCAAAATCGTCGCCTCGGCGGCAAGTTGTCCCGTCGGCTCCGGACGCCGCTTACGCAGCTCGCGAGCCAGCGCGGCCACATCCAGGCGTTCGAAAAGTTTGTCTTCTTCCGATCGGGAATGTACGGTTACCGGCTTCAAATCAAGTTCGGCCTCGAAGCTCGCGAACTTGGCCCGCCGCTGTTCGTTCCAAAAAAGCACGGCGAGAGCGCCGAGGAAGGGGATCGCCGCCAACGTCAGGCTCAGCCACAGCGGATAGCGGCGCACCGTCTGCCCGGGATGCAAGGTCAGCACGCGCCGGGCCGCACGGAGCGGTCCCACGCGGATTTCGGTCTGGGCCTGCTCAATGTAGGCGGGTTCATAGTCGGGATGAACGACCAGCACGCGGAACGGCCCAGCGCCCATTTGAATGCGGAAGCGGCCTTCGGCGCCGGTGAGCACAGTCCGGGGCTGGGCGGCGGCCAGATCCGCGGGCGCCCAGACTGTGGCGCCGCGCAGAGGAAGTCCTTCGGAGGTTCGGACCTGGGCCGCGTAGAGAACGTCCGTGGTGGCCGGGACGGGCTTCTTTTCAAGGGGAACAAGAAACGCCGGCGCTGGCGGCATCGGCGGATTCGGAACCGGGCCGAATAGCTGCTGCAACCGCCACCCCGCCCCACCGAGGAGCACTAGCAAAAACGCCGCCGCGATGGCCTCTCGCCACCTCGGTCTATGGCCCTTCCGGCCAACATCCAGCTTCTTTGGTTCGGCCACCGCCAACCTGGCCTGGAACCGCGAATAGAACTCAGCCTGCTGCTCCTCGTTCCCGCAAACCAGCGGCGCGATAAGAGTCTTCCAACGCTGCCGGTCCGCCGGCAATTCCCCTAGCTCCAGCAGGCGCAACAGCATCTCGCGCACCGCCAACTGCTCTCGCGGGCCGGTGGCGAACCCGGAGGGCAATGTTTCCAGAAACGCGAGCACATCGCCAATCGCTACTGGTTCTGCCATCCCTCCCACAAATCCTTTGACCGCTTCTGGTCGCGCTCATTCTTCAACAGGGTGACCAGACTGGGAATCACCCGCTTCGGCTGCTCCTTCAGCCCGACCTGCGCGTCCGCTCCACGCTCGCGCAGATAGAGAATCCAATCGAGCAATTCCGCCGTCGCCGGCGCTTTCGCCAAGTCCGCCGCGCCGCTTCGCAAATAGATAAAGAACGCAATGGCGCCGGTCAGCAGCGGACTCCCGCCCTCCGCAAATTCCGGTAACCGCGAACCCACGATCTCATCTAGCCGTCCCTCGGGAAACGGAATGTGATAGTACACGCACCGCCGCAGAAACGCCGGCGGCAGATTCTTCTCCGAATTGCTGGTGACCACCAACACCGGTTCCAATCCCTCCGCCGTCTGCCTCTGCGTGTTCCCCAGTTCGGGGATCCGGAAGTAAAGCCGGTCAATCTCGTTGAGCAGATCGTTGGGGAAGTCGCGCGGCGCTTTGTCGATTTCATCGATCAGCACCACCGATTGTTTGGGCCCCAGGTGGAGCCAATCGGCGGGGATAATATCGGTGACGCTCGCCGCCGGCAGCGTATGCAGAATCGCCGCGCCCAATGCGTTGAAGTGGATGAAGCCGCGCGCGTCCGGCGCGGCCTTGCCGTCTTCCTTGGCGTGGAACCGGCCGAGGGTGTCGTAGGTGTAGAACAGGTCCTTCGCCTCGCTGGTGGATTTCGCCTCGAACGCCAGCGGCTCCCCATAGCCCAGCTTCCAGGCGAGATACGCCGCGCACTCGGTCTTGCCGGTGCCTGGTTCGCCGGTCAAAAGAAGCGGTTTGCGCAGGACCAGCGCCACGCGTAGAGCGTCGGCCAGCCCGGCATCGGGCAAATAACCCTCGGGCTTCCAAGTCTTCCGGCGGCTCTTCGGCAACACGACAGGTTCGGGCGCATGGGATTTATTCTTGTTCTCTAAATCCTGAAACCAATCGGCGTGCTGGATGCTCATGCGGCGGTGCCCTTCTCGCGGTATTGTTCCATCAGCCTTAAAAGCTCCCGCGCTAGCTGCCCCATCGGCATCGGAAGGCCCTGCCGTGCCTGATAAAGGTTTAGAATGTCGGTCACCAGGCCCGGGTGGGCGCCCGGCCGGCATCGCCGCCTCACTTCCTTAAGCGATGCCCAACTCACAGCAAAGTCCGCTGGAATCTCGGGCATTGTAATCACGGCCGACGGAACTTCAGGGACCTGCCGCAATATCTGTTCGATTCGGCTAGCCAAGCCTTCGTCCGGTTTCCATTTGATAACGGAGATCACTTGCACTAGGACGCGCGTGGCCGGCAGCGTCCACGAGGATTGGCGTAAGTCTTCCAGAAGATCCTGCAGAATCGCATCCTTGCCGCTCCCCCAGTCGACGGTCGTCGTTTCCCAGACGCTCAGCCCATCCCGCAGCCGTTTATCCAGGGGCAGCGCCACGCTGGGCCGCACCTCCTCCAGTAAGCTGCTGGCGGTTGTGGGCCAATCCGGCAGTTGGATGTCGTGAACCGGCGCGCTCTCCGGCAAGCCCAGGGCCTGCGGGAGGTGCGTGCGGTGAGTCCGGAGCATGAACTCCTCGGCACAGTCTTCCGCAGTACCCAGGAGAACCAGCACCGCGGGCCGCCGCAGCGGACCCGGCTTCAAATCTTTTAGCTTCCTAATCGGTTCGGTCCAGTCACAAAGATAGGGCAGGGCTACCGGTATGGGAGCAGCGGCCCTGCACGCCGCACCCGCCCCCGCCATCTGGCCGTTTCGAATGGCATGTCGCAGCTTCTCCACGATCGCCGCGAGCATGCCGTCTCGTTCGGTGTCCTTAGCGCTGCAGACCGCGTACTTTCGATCATGCAGAAACTGCACCGATAGCAAACGCGAACTCTCCGGCGGATTCCACTGCCGCCACATCACCGGCGTTATCCAACATTCTTTCGCGTCATGCCGCTCCCAAGCGCGAGGCAGCTCATGTTCGCGGATATAGGGCACAGAGTGGAACGACGCGCTGGTCAAGGGCAGGAAAATCTGGCTCGCCATCAGCCGCGCCTGGATCTCCGCATTCCACTCGGTACCGGCGACGATCTCCTTATCCCACCAAATCTTGATCAGGCCATCGTCTTCCAATCCCCTGAGATGGTCAAGGAACACCTGAAATAGAAGACCATCGCCCTCATCGCGGCGGGTATAAGAGATAAATACCTTCAATGGCTTGACGAAACTCATGGAATTCCGTCATTCTATCTTAGTCTTCGCTTCAATGCGGCTCGTCAAATCAAATTCCACGATCGTTCCCCAAGCCATTTCCTTCGAAAACCACCACTGCTAAGGCTCCAATAAATCTTTCAGTTAGCAGTTCTGCCCTTTGTGCCGTTCCTATGGGGCCGAACCGGTTTTCATCCTTCGTTGTGAAAAAAACGAAGCCGCCGTTATGGCGTTCACGTGAGCCACTTGCAAAACTCCCTCAGACCTGTGGAAAACCAATCGGCCCAACTAGGTATTAAGAGGAACTTCCGTTAGAATTGAGTCTTGATTCAATCTCAAATGAGCCATCTTTCATCGGAGACGAGAAAGCTCATGCCGCCCCCGCTCTCCGCCCAACTCACGCAATTCGACCACATCCTGCAGCAAGAACTGTTCCCGCGTCTGGAGCCAGTCCTAGGTCCGATTTCCGACCGTGGCGCGCTCTTCATTGCCGTCTGCGCAATGGTTCCCATTGCGAAACTCCTGCCGTCTGGCCGCTGGAACGGCCGCCCCAGTAAAGACCGGCAATCGATTGCGCGCGCCTTTCTGGCCAAGAGTGTTTACGGCTTCGTCCACACCCGCCAGTTGCTCGAAGTCCTGGCCAACGATGCCACCCTTCGCCGGCTCTGCGGCTGGAATCATGCCAGCCAGATCCCGCACGAATCGACCTTTTCGCGCGCCTTCGCCGAGTTCGCCAACTCCCAACTAGCCACGTTCGCGCACGAGGCTCTGGTCCGCTCCGCGCTTTCCACACAGTTGGCCGGGCACATCGCCCGCGATAGCTCCGCCATTGAAGCCCGTGAACGCTTTGTCGGTGCCCCAAAGCCCAAAGTCAAAGCCAAAACGAAGAAAACAAAGAACGAAAAGAAACGCCGCAAGAAGACTACATGTAGTAAGGAAACCCAAGCCCAGCGCGCCTCCCGAGACACGCGCATCGAAAAGCAGTTAAAAGCCACGACCGTCGAGGAGATGCTAAAAGGCATCCCCACCGCCTGCGATCTCGGCGGCAAGAAGGGCAACAACGGACAGACGAAATGGTGGCGCGGCTACAAACTGCATCTCGATATGGCCGACGGCCAGATCCCAATTACCGCGCTCCTCACCGCAGCCAGTGTGCATGATTCGCAGGTGGCGATTCCGATGATACACATGACCACCGATCGCATCACCTATCTTTACGATGTGATGGATTCCGCCTATGATGCCAAGGCGATTCGGACGGCCAGCCAACGGCAGAACCACAAGCCGATCATTCACACCCATACGCGGCCGAAACCGAAAACGCAGGTGCCGTCCCGTGTGGAACTTCCGCCGGAATGGGATCCCGCCGAGAAGCATCGGTACAAAACCAGAACGATGGTGGAGCGCGGCTGCAGCCGGCTGAAGGATCAATTCTTCAGCAGCCAGATGCGGGTACGAGGCGCGAAGAAGGTGATGGCCCAATTGATGTTCGGCGTGCTGGCTCTCACGGTGGACCAGCTCTTGCGGTTGCATCGTTAGCGGTCCATTTCCATCTAAAAACAAGCTCTAAAACGGAAGGCTTTAGACCCGTATTACCTCGATTTATGTTTTAGGGGCAAAACCGGCCAACACCCTCCCAGACTACGCAGCCGGGAGCCACATACCACACCGTGCAAGCGTTTTTTGGAAAGTTTTGCAAGTCGGTCACGCCGGACTGAAATCTATATTTACCTCCTAATCAACTACTTACAGACATCATACTCGCGATTGCTATTGCGCCACCCGCCATCCTTCGGGCATGAGAACACTTCTGTTCGTCCTTACGGTTCTGGCGTTGTCAGCCGGGCAGGATCCCGCCGCGGCCCGTTCCGCCGCATCCGCCTCCGCCCGCCGCAGCGATTGGCGTTCCGCCGAATCCCACCAGCGCCAGGCGCTACAATCTTGCCACCCCTGCGCGCCCGGCGACCTCGCCATACTGCGCGCCGAGCTCGCCGGTTACCTAACCCTTGGCGGATTTCCGGAGGCCGCCATCCCGCTGTGGAACCGGTCCCTGGCCGAGATCTCCGCCAACAGCCCTCTTCGGTCCACCGCCTTCCTCGGCCTCGGCGTCGCCCTTCACGCCGCCGGACGCGTCCGCGAAGCCCGGCAAGCCTGGACAAACGCCTGCCACTCGCCCGCCATCGACCAATTGCAGAGCGCCGCCTGCCGCTTCAATATCGCCGTCGCCCGCATGGATTCCGCCCCCGTCTGGAGCGAGATGGAAGAACTCCTCCCCGTTCTGCTTACTATTGACGGCGCCATCAGCCGCGCCACCGTTCTCCTTCAAACCGCCCGCGCCGCGCAACTCGCGAATCAGCCCAACCGCGCCCTCGCTCTCCTCGATCAAGCCGACGCCGTCATCGTCTGGGAACTCGACGAAAGCCACCCCTTCCGCGGCTCCGTCTTCGACGCCCGCGCCCAAATCGCGGCGAAAAACGGCGACAACAAACAAGCGAGATTGTGGAGGAACAAAGCGCGGAAACTGCCCCAGGCCAAGGGATGGGACCGCGGGACGGTTTCGATCGATGAATTGAAGGGGAAGCGCTGAATGGCTTCCCCCGCGATCAAAAAGCTACTGCCCTAAAATGTCGTAGGTCGTCGTCCCGGCCACGCGAACTTTCTCATACTTCGACATCCATACCTTGTGGAACGGCGCCGCCGTGTACTCCTTCAACGTTTCCGGACCCGTCATCAGCATGCAGACTCCATGCTGCCGCATCAACCGATTCGCTTTTGTGTCGACATCCTTCTCACCGGCCGCCAGTTTCTTCCGCGCTTCGGCCGAAACCGTAAACTGCGCCAACGGTCCGCGCAGCTTTCCGTGCCAAACTTTCTGGATGCCGTTGAACTCCGACGGCCATTTGTCAGTCGCTTCCGCGAACGCTTTCCAATCGGCATCGGTCGCCTCCGGAATCACCGTAAAGGCAAAGCAGTGCATCATGCCCTTTTCCCCGGCCGCAGCCAAGCCGGAAGTCAGCAGAATTGTGGCGGCCGCAGTCAAAAATAGTTTCATGTAGTAAGTGGTCTCCTGTTGTGAGATTCTATCAAGCTCTCAGCCGTTACCGCGAGCGGGTACTTCAGCCGCGTCAACTTTCGGCAGCCATTTGGCGAGTTCCGCTTTCACTGGAGTGAACTTTGGCTCCGAAGCCAAGTTCTTCCATTCCATGGGATCCTTCTCCCGGTCGTACAGCTCTTCCGTCCCGTCGCTGTAGCGGATGTACCGCCACTTCTCGCTCCGCACCGCATGATTCGCTTTCCCAAACGTCGTCAACGCCGGCCGGTCCCATTTCGCCTTCGGATTCACCAACAACGGCCTCAGGCTCACTCCCTCGCACTCTTTCTTCGGGGGCAGCCCGCACAGATCGCTTAGCGTCGGAAACACGTCCATCAGGCTGACCGGACGGTCGCACCGCCCGCCCGCCACCGAGACGCCCGGCGCTTTGATCATTAGCACGTTGTGCGTCGCCTCTTCCCATAACGTAAACTTCCGCCAGTGTAATTTCTCTCCCAGGTGCCAGCCATGATCGCTCCACAAGGCCACGACGGCGTCCTTCGCCACCGCACTCTTTCCGAACGCATCCAACAGCCGCCCGAGTTCTGTATCTGTATAACGAATGGACGCTAGATAAGCCTGCACTCCCTCCTTCCATTTGCCGTGGTCGGTGACCAGTTTGTGATCCGTGTGCGGCTTCGCCATCCGTTTCCCGATCGGCGGCACGTCGTCCAGATCGTCGCCATTCACCTTCGGCAGCGTGATCTTCTCTAGCGGATACATGTCGAAATACTTCTTCGGCACATACCACGGCAGGTGCGGCCGAAACAAACCGACAGCCAGAAACAACGGCTTTCCATGGGACTTGTTCATCTGTCCGATGGCCCAATCGACGACCTTGTGATCGCCCATCGCCGTATCGCCTTCCGCAATTGGCCCCCAGTCGAAGTGGCCCGAATTCGGCAACCCGCTCCCCGGAACTTTGGCCGGGTGCGGATCCGCCGGCTTCTGCTGCGTCTTCGAGGGGAAATACTCTTCCCAGCTATCCGGATCCGGATAGGCGTCGTGAAACGTTTTCCCGCCGCCGATCGACTTATAGCCATGGTCCTGGAAGTGTTGTGGCAGCGTCCGCGTCTTCGCCAGCAACGGTGCGGTCCGCCACGGCTGATTGTTCTGATAAACGCCCGATGTCGACGGTCGAATCCCGGTCAATAACGCCGCTCGCGACGGATTGCACAACGGCGCCGCGCAATGTGCGCTGGTGAACAGAACCGACTCCTTCGCCAGCCGGTCGAAGTTCGGCGTCACCGAATCCGGATTCCCGCCCAGGCATCCAATCCAGTCATTCAAATCGTCCACACAGATCATCAGCACATTCGGCTTTGCCGCGGCCGTCTGGGCCGCGGCAAACCCGCCGCCAGCTAAAGATAGAAAGGTTCGCCGGTTGATGGCAGTCATGGGGTACGGCAACAGCATATCAGGCCTCGTTGCCGGACGCCGCCGGTAGGCTACACTGAAACCATGGAAATGGAAACGCGGGGGGAATACGAAGCCCGTTGGGCCCGAATCGAAGCGCTCCAGGAAGCTAACACGAGAGACATTGCCGCGCTCACCGCTACCCAGCGCGACGACATCGGCGATATCGCCAAGCTGTTCAAGTTAACCGGGGAAATTGCCGAGGGTGGAAAAGTACTACTTATCGCCCAACAAAAGACGGAAGAGAAAATGGAAGATCTCGCCGCCGCTATGACCGCCCTCGCCATCAAGAGCGCCGAAACCCAAGGCAAGCTAGACGCTCTCATTCACATGTGGGACGACTGGATTCGCGATCGTGGCGGTAAAAACGGCGCACCCAAGCCCAACGAATAGAAAGCGCGGTCACCCCGCCACGCGTTCCACCGTCCAATAAATCGCCGTACAGGCGATTAGCAGGGACGCGGGAATCACCACCCGGCTCCGATACCAGGTGCGATCCGCGTAATGCCACCCAACCAGCAAAAACGCGGCTCCTATCACCGCCAATTGCCCCGACTCCACTCCCAAATTAAACGCCAACAAAGCCGTGACAAACTCGCCTCGCGGCAAGCCCAACTCGGTCAAAACGCCCGCGAATCCCATCCCGTGCAGCAACCCGAACCCAAACACCAGTCCCACCCGCCACGGTTTCAATTCCGAAAGAAATAGATTCTCAATCGCCACATAGGCGATTGAGACCGCGATCAACGGCTCCACCACCGACGCCGGCACCCGCAACACTCCATACATACTCAGCCCCAAAGTGATGGAGTGCGCCACCGTGAACGCCGTCACTTGCAGTAACACACTTCGGGCCTTGTTACTCAATAAGTAGATGCCCAACACGAACAAAACATGGTCCAGCCCATACGGTACGATATGCGTGAATCCGAGCGCCAGATACCGCCAGGCCACCCTCCACCGCGAGGCGGGCGGCGGAACTCCAACAGCCAACGGCGCGCTCACCTGCCCGCCCTCCAACCATACGGTCTGGCCGCCCGCCTGTAACGGGTAAGTGGTAAAAATCCAGCCAAACTGAAACGTAAACGTCTTCGCTCCCGCTGGATGCGCTCCCGTCAACCGCACCTTGGCCCCGCCGTCCGCCGATAGTTCGTAGGCGATTCCAGGCCGCATCTCCACTCCGTCGAACGTCAACGCAACCTTTCCCCGGAACGCCGCGTCGTAACTCGCCAACTCGCCCGTCCGCCCCGTCCGCGCCGCTAGCTTTTCCAGTAACGGAGCCGCGTCGGTCTCTATCTCCAACGCATAAGTCCCAACCTCTGGAAACTGTACCGTCGCCCGCGTCGTTCCGATCTCATGCGCCGCCACCGACATCCCCGTCGCCAGCAACAATCGAAGTAACATCACTTCGGTCCCAAATCAAAGGTTAGCGACGCCCAAAAACTTGCCCATTCCTCTCCCGCCGGCACCATATGAACCGCCTTTACCAGCCACATTCCGTCTCCTTTTATCGACAGCACCGCTCGCCCATTTTTGTCCGTCCGCGCCGTTACCTTCTCCGCGGGCCTTTGCCGGTTAAAGGCCACCACCAGCGCCCCCGCCAACGGCCGGTTCTCATAGGTTAAGCGCATCGGCAACGCGGCTCCGCCCAATTTATGCGGATTCCGCTCCGCCAATAGCTCCAGTGGAAATCCTAACACCCGGTCACCGGCCCCCGCCACCAAACTCTTCGCGCACCGCGAAAACCGCTCCCGCGCCTTCTTCCCGCTTTCCTGCCGTCGCTCCCGCGCCGCCACCACGGCCTCCAACCCCTCTTCTTTCAGATATGCCGTGAACTTATCCGCTTCCATTTCCACGGCCGTCGGATGGCTCCAATATCCGATCACCGACGCCCCGCCCAGCACGTATCCGGCCGGGTCTCTACCCTCACGCCCCGTCACCGTCTGCCGTCCCGCCGCGTCCACCACCACAAATTCCCGGATCATTCGCGCATCCCGCGGTATCGGATCACCCAGCAATTCCTGCCCCACCCGTAACTTCACCGCCACCGCCTGGCCTGTCACCGGCCGGAACGTCGCCGGCTCAATCCACATGTCATGCCCTGCCAGCGCCAAAGGAACTACCGCCAAAACTCCAGCCATTCGAATCATTCTTGTCCTCCCCAACAAAAAAGCGCCCTCTTCCCGCCGTAGCAAGAAGAGGGCCATTTCTTCATCACCTACTCTTAGGGATTCGGAATGTCGGGAACCGTAGGAGTATTCACCCCACCGTGCCCCTGCAATAATCCCTGATGCGCCAGCGCCAGGAACGGGAAGCGATTCAAATAGTTCTTATCGTTTACTTCCACGCCTTTCGCCAACCCGGCCGCCGGATCGCCCGCCGCTATCAGGCTGATCAGAACGGTATTCACGTTCACCTGATTCCGGTTCGGCGCCGTGCCGCCGCCCACTTTGCGGCCATTCGGAAAGCTCGAATCCAGCGCCGCATCAATGGTAATGACGTCGCCCGTCGATCCGTCCTCGATCGGTATCGGCCGTCCAAGATTGACGGCCTTAATGATGTCCAGCCGCGGTCCCTTCAGCGTCTCCACCGTTGCGTCCGGCAGTCCCAGCGCCTTGTAAACTCCCAAAGCGTCCAGGTCGCGAACCAGCACCGGAAAGAGGATGTCAGCGCCGAAATTGGTCACGTCATCCATCGGGCTCGAACGCAGGTACTGCGTGTGCCGTTGCGTGCCCACCAGACCCGCGTTGAACAACGGGAGCGCATTCCGCCCCACCTGCACCCAGGCCCCTGAACCCTTCACGCCCGTGATGATGTTTGTCGCGTCCACCGTCTGCGTCGCTTGTCGGCTAATGCTCGACCAAACGCGCAACAAGCTATCGGTCGAATTCGAAAGACCAACGCCGTTGTGCGGAATCCCGCTGGGGAACACATCGGCCATCGGAATCTCCAAAGCGATCGAGAAGATATTGAATCCCGTGAACACGTCCTTCGCCGGATCGCGCCGCGCGCCGGCGATCCCGCCCAAGTCGGACCGCACCAGGTTAACCAAGTCGAAAATGCCCTTTTCATCCAATTGATAGGGATCGTCAAACTGACCGGCAATCACGCGTCCACCATTCGACAATGGATGGATATAAGTGTCGACGAATGCCTGGTTGTACAAGCCCACTTCGCGGCTCGTCGCATCGCCCGAGTTGTAGCCCTTGAACGCGCCCAGCCCGTAGATCAAACGGTCGGTCTGCGGCCCGTGATTGTTCGGCAACACCGGCATATCGGTCGCCAGCGCCACATCGCCGGCGCCATTCTGATTCTCAGATCCCGCCACCCGCGTCACCGTCATCGTCTCTTTGCCGCCCGTCAACTGCCACAGCAGCTCATTCCCGCCGCCCAGCGGATCTTTCGCGCTCGGCGCCGCTTCCGGCGTCAGCGTGTTCGTAAACTCCACCCGGTACACAATCCTGTCTTTCAGGCTGGTGCCCTTGCCGATATGGAACTCATACCGGTATCCGTTGCACGCTCGAAGTCCCTGGTTACCCTGCCCCGGTTCATGCAACGGATTAAAGTTCATAATCAGATACAGCTTGTCGTGGGATCCGTCCGCCACCCAGGCATAGGTATCGGTGTTGTCCGCACAAGGTTCGTTCAGTACCGCCAGCGCTTCCCGATGGCTAGAACCATAGGCCGCACCACCGGCCGTGGCGATCAAGGCCACCGCGAGCAATCCCTTGGATTTCCGTCGTAAATTGGCAATCAAATTCTTCTGTCGCATATCTTCCTTTTGCATCGGTGGATAATTTCCGCCGTGCTCATTGGGATATACGATGCCGTTTCCGGAACGGATTGGCTCAAGCGATTATTTTTTTTCCCGCATTCAAACCTCCGCACAATGCGGCTATAGAGGAACTTCCGTCAGCGTCAGAATCTCCTCCACAATCCGCTCCGCCGCCACCGCCGTGCGCTGCGCCGCTGCCACCCGCGTTGACAGCGCCACGCGGTGCGAGAAAACCGGTACCGCCAACCGCTTCACATCGTCCGGCGTCACATATTCCCGGCCGTCCACCAGCGCCATCGCCTGCGACGCGCGGTACAGCGCCTGAGCGCCACGCGGACTCACTCCCAGCGTCAGCGACTCATGCGTCCGCGTCCGCTCCACGATCGCCAGTATGTAGTCGATGATCGACTCGTCCACGCGCACGTGTCCGGCCTGGTCCTGTAACTCAATCACTTCCTGGCCCGTCAACAGCGCCGGCGCGTGCGCGTGCGGATCCACCGGGCCTCGCCGCAGAATTTCCCGCTCGTTCGCCGCGTCCGGATAGCCAATTCGCAGCCGCATCAGGAACCGGTCCAATTGCGACTCGGGCAATGGATAGGTTCCGTGATGCTCTAACGGGTTCTGCGTCGCCAACACCATGAACGGCCGCGTCAGCGGATACGTCCGTCCATCCACGCTCACCTGCCCCTCGTTCATCGCCTCCAGCAGCGCCGATTGCGTCTTTGGAGTCGCCCGGTTGATCTCATCGGCCAGCACAAAATTCGTGAACAGCGGTCCCGGCTTAAACTCAAATTCATGCGTGTGTGTGTTGAAGACACTCACGCCCGTCACATCGGCCGGCAACATATCGGCCGTAAATTGCAGCCGGTGAAATCCGCAATCGGACGCTCGCGCCAGCGCATTGGCGAGCGTCGTCTTTCCAACGCCGGGGACGTCTTCAATTAGCAGATGCCCGCGCGATAATAGGCATGCCAGACTCAGCCGCACGACTTCCGCTTTGCCGCGCAGCGACGCCTCCAGCCGCACCGTCAGCGCAGCCAGACGTTCCGCCGCTGTTACGCACTCTGCCATTTCTCCTATGATAACAACGAGATGACCGATTCCCCCTGGCTGCGTCGCGCCATCGCAATTGCCACCGAAAACGTAACTTCCGGCACGGGCGGTCCCTTTGGCGCCGTCATCACCAAGGGCGGAGAACGGGTCGCTGAGGGCGTTAATCTCGTCACGGCGAACTGCGATCCAACCGCCCACGCCGAAGTAACCGCCATCCGTCACGCCGCCGCCGCCCTCAAAACTCACGACCTTTCCGGCTGTGAAATCCATACCAGTTGCGAGCCCTGCCCCATGTGTCTCGGCGCCATTCTGTGGGCCCGCCTGGACCGCGTCTGGTACGCCGCCACCCAGCGTCAAGCCGCCGCCGCCGGCTTCGACGACTCGCTTTTCTATCGCCAAATGGCGCTCCCACCGGACCGGCGAATCATCCCGATGGCCTGCGCGCTTTCCGAGTCCGCCAACCAACCATTCCTCGCCTGGCGGGAGTTTTTCGCTAAAGTACCTTATTGAGTCTTTAATGGAAACCGCCCTCGCGCTCACCGCGCTCATGAAAACATTTCCTTCCAATCGTGTCGTTGACGGCATCTCCCTCAACGTGCCGAAAGGCTGTTTCTATTCCCTCCTTGGCCCATCCGGTTGCGGCAAGACAACGATTCTCCGCATGATCGCCGGCTTCGCCGAACCCGACAGCGGCGAGATCATCCTCAATGGCCGGCGCCTCAACGGACTTCGTCCTTACGAACGCCCGGTGACCACGGTCTTCCAAAGCTACGCTCTCTTCCCGCATTTAACCGCCGCGCAGAACATCGCCTTCGGGCTCGAACGCGCGGGTGAAGAGCCCACCGCCATCCCCGCGAAAGTGTCGCTAATGCTCGAACTCGTGGGCCTTCAGGAAAAAGGCGATCGTTTCCCGGCGAGTCTCTCCGGCGGCGAAAAGCAGCGCACCGCGCTTGCCCGGGCCCTCGTCGTTGAGCCGGAACTCCTGCTCCTTGATGAACCTCTCTCCGCTCTTGACCCCGCCCTCCGCAAGCGCGTCCGCATTGAGCTGAAACAGCTCCAAAAGCGGCTCGGCATCACCTTCCTCTTTATCACCCACGATCAGGAAGAAGCCCTCACGCTCTCCGATCAAATTGCCGTGATGAATAAAGGAAAGATTGAGCAGATCGGCAGCCCCCGCGAGATTTACCTCGCCCCCGCCACCCGCTTTGTCGCCGGCTTTCTCGGCGCCGTCAACTGGGTGGACGGCATCGGCGTCCGCCCGGAGTCCACTCACATCTCCCGCCAAGCTCCCGCCAACGGTGTCCGCCTCATCGAAGCGCTGGTGGAGACCAGCGTCTTCCTCGGCGACTGCTTCCATGTGCAGACCCGCACCAATGCTGGCGTCGCCATTACCGCGCAGGTCGATCACGACGAAGAGCAATACGCGAATGGCGATCGCGTCCACATCTGGTGGCATCCGCGTGACGAACTCCCGGTGCGCGAATGAACCGCCTCCGCACATTGTTCCTGGCTCCTGCCGCCGGCTTCACCGTCGTACTGTTCCTCATCCCGCTGTCCATCATCATCGGCTACAGCTTCCTCACGCGCGGCGTCTACGGCGGCGTCGCCGGCCCGTGGACTTTCGAGAACTACCAGCGTCTGTTCGACCCGCTTTACGGCGTGATCCTCTGGCGCTCTCTCGTTATGTCGACCGCGGCAACGGCGCTCTGCCTGCTTATCGCCTTTCCTCTCGCCCTGTTCATTGCGCGCGCCGACGCGCGCTGGAAGAACATCTATCTATATCTGGTCATTCTCCCTTTCTGGACCAGCTTCCTCGTCCGCACTTACGCCTGGATGTTCCTCCTTCGCGACAGCGGCCTCATTAACAGTATCCTCCTCTCCCTCAAGATCGTTCACGAACCGCTGCCCCTGCTCTATAATGAAACGGCCGTCGTGGTCGGCCTCGTCTACGGCTATCTCCCCTTCGCCGTCCTCCCCCTGTTCAGCAACCTGGACCGCCTCGACAAAAACCTCCTCGAAGCAGCCGCCGACCTGGGAGCGACGCCCTGGCAAACCATTCGCCACATCGTCATCCCGCTCTGCGCTCCCGGCCTCCGCGCCGCAGGCGTCCTTGTCTTTATCCCTTGCCTCGGCGCTTATCTCACGCCCGACCTCCTCGGCGGCGGCAAGAGCATCATGATCGGCAATCTCATCCAGAACCAGTTCACAACGGCCCGCGATTGGCCATTCGGCTCCGCCATTTCTCTCGCCCTTATGGCCCTGGTGATGATCCTCCTAATGGCCCTGCTGCGCCGCGATGGCGAAGAAGCATTATGAAGCAGAGCCGCTTCCTCCCCGTGTTCGCCGCGCTCGTCTACGCCTTCCTGCACGTGCCGCTGCTGATCCTTTGCGCCTTCAGTTTCAATAGCTCCAAATTCACCATCTGGGAGGGCTTCTCCCTCGAATGGTATCGGGCAATGTTCAATGATGCCCAACTGGCCGAAGCCACGTGGAACAGCCTTGTCATCGCCCTCGTGTCCACGTTCTTCGCCACCATCATTGGTACGCTCTGCGCCTACGGCCTCTGGAAACGCAACTCGAAATGGCTCAGCGGGTCGCTCTATCTATCGCTCGTTACTCCCGAAATCGTCACCGGGATTTCACTCCTCGCGCTGTTCCAGTGGATCTTCCGCTATTGGCAAGTTCAACTCGGGATGCACACCGTCATCCTCGCCCACATCGCCTTCGCCATCGCCTACGTGCTGCTAGTCGTCATGGCCCGTCTGCGGACCGCCGAACCGGCGCTCGAAGACGCCGCCCTCGATCTTGGCGCCACCGAATGGCAAGCCTTCCGCCTGGTCACGCTGCCCATCCTGAAACCCGGCATCGCCGCCGCCGCGCTTCTTGCCTTCACCGTCTCTTTCGATGACTACGTCATCACCAGCCTCGTCGCCGGCGTCGATTCGGAAACTCTCCCTATGGTCCTCTACGCCATGGCCCGCCGCGGCGCCAACCCCGTCGTCAGCGCCATTTCCACCGTAATTTTCCTCGGCTTCGGCGCTCTCATTCTCCTCTCCGAGAGGATGCAAAAAAACACATGAACCGCCGCGTTTTCTCGGTCGCCATCGCCGG
>ENA-ORBV01008520-ORBV01008520.1-microbial-mat-metagenome-genome-assembly--contig:-NODE-8520-length-17201-cov-4.414272_pt1 | contig 17201 bp, 16 predicted proteins | sample MGYA00237777_ERZ505514 | MGnify/ENA primary metagenome ERZ505514 (study PRJEB26160, sample SAMN06269048) | microbial mat metagenome | isolation source: Oligotrophic lake microbial mat | place...
CTGGGCGGCGACGTCGCCGTCATGCTGAACGGGCACCTGATCGAACACGGGCCCGCGACGCGCCTGTTGGAGCAACCACAACATGCCTACAGCCGCGCCCTGATTGCCGCCGAACCCGCCCAATGGCACCGCATGGTAAAGCCAGTACCGGCTGGCGCTGCCACGGTCGTGGCAGCCGATTCCGTAAGCAAGGCGTATGGCCCGAACCAGTTGTTCTCCGATGTAAGCCTGTCAATTGCCGCTGGGGAGACCATCGCGGTGGCAGGCCCCAGTGGATGCGGCAAGACCACACTCGGCCACATCCTGATGGGGCTGACTCGACCGGACCGTGGCACTGTGGCGTGGCCAGGCGCGGCGCGGCCAAACGCACTGCAAAAGCTCTACCAGGACCCGCCCAGTGCGTTCGCGCCGCGTCGCCGATTGCGAGACAGCCTGTCCGACCTGATTTCCTTGCATCGACTCAGCCGAGTGGACGCCAGTAACCACATGGCCGCACTGGCTCTGGGTAACGCATTGCTGGACCGGTTGCCAAGCGAAGTGTCGGGCGGTGAACTGCAGCGTTTTGCACTGTTGCGCGTCCTGCTTCTGAAGCCGGCCCTAGTCTTTGCCGACGAACCGACGTCCCGGCTCGACCCGATCACCCAAGAGCGCGCGATGCGGGTGTTGTGCAGCGAAGCCGCGGCCCACCGGTTTGGTGTGATGCTGGTCACACACGACCAGGACATTGCCGCGAAAGCCGCCCATAGAATGGTTTCGGTCAGTTTTGGAACCGGACACACCCCATGACACTTGCGCCGCCTTTTCTGCACCTGCACAGCTTTCGCGGCTTTGAGCCCGGCCCGCGCCTGCTGGTGCTTGGCGCCGTACACGGCAATGAGACCGCCGGCACGCGTGGCATTGAACGCGTCATCGCAGAACTCGAAGGGGGTTCGCTCACCTTGCGGCGCGGCAGCCTGACCCTGGTTCCCGTCACCAATCCATTGGCCTACATGAAGAAGCAGCGCATGGGCGACCGCAACCTGAACCGCAACCTGTACCCAAATGCAGCGCCGCAGGATTACGAAGACCACATCGCCAACGTCCTGTGCCCGCTGCTGGCGGAAAACGAGGTGCTGCTGGACCTGCACTCCTTTCACACGGCTGGTGAACCGTTTGCGATGATCGGCCCGCCCAACAACGACGGCGTGCTGGAGCCTTTTGCGCATGCTGAGAAGGAGCAGGCACTCGCGCTGCGGCTGGGTCCGCGGCGCATTGTGGAAGGCTGGCTTGACACCTATGCAGCCGGCGTGCAAAAGCGGCTCGCGCGGACCCAACCGTCCGAACGCGCCCAACTACTCAGCACCGACCCGCGGTATGGGGTGGGCACGACCGAAACCATGCGCTCACAAGGCGGCTACGGCGTGACGCTGGAATGTGGTCAACATGAAGACCCGGCGGCGCCGCAAGTGGCCTGGCGCGCCATCCGCAACACGCTGGCGCACTTGAATATGGTGGACGCCGCCAATCCGGCAGCCAACACGGGAATCGAGTTGCTGCGCCTTGCCGAAGTGGTGGACCGCCTGCACGCGGACGATCATTTCGTGCAGCCCTGGGCCAGTTACGACCAAGTCGCGGCGGGCCAGGCAATAGGTCGACGCCACGATGGCAGCGTGCTCAGCGCGCCGCGGGACGGGCACATCGTGTTTCCGAACCCGAACGCCCTTGCCGGCAACGAGTGGTTCTATTTCGCGCAGGCCAGCCAGCGCGACCTGGGCAGCTGAGCGAAGCGACGCGACCGCATGGGTGCGGGCGGTGGGCAATTGAGCGAAGCGACGCCACCGCATAGGTACGGGCGGTCGGCAGTTGAGCAAAGCGACGCGACCGCATAGGTGCGGGCGGTGGGCAGCCGAGCGGAGCTACGCGACCGCATAGGTGCGGGCGGTGGGCTGATCAGGCCTTGGCGAAATTGGCGAAGGTCTTGCGGAACTTGGCCACTTTCGGGCCAGCGACGGCCATACAGTAACCCTGGTTCGGGTTCTTGGCGAAGAAGTCCTGGTGGTATTCCTCGGCCTTGACGTAGTTGGTCAACGGCTCCACCTCGGTCACGATTGGGCGCTCGAAGTTGCCTTCTTTTGCCACACCGGCAATGAAGTCGTTGGCGGCAGCCTGTTGTGCGGCGCTGGTGTAATAGATCCCGCTGCGATACTGTGTCCCCGCATCGGCGCCCTGGCGGTTCAGGCTGGTCGGGTCGTGGACGACGAAAAAAATCTCCAGAATGTCGCGCAGACTGATCTGCGCCGGGTCAAAACGCAATTTGACGACCTCGTTGTGGCCACTTCTGCCACTACACACCTGTTCGTAGGTGACATTCGGTACGTGGCCGTTGCAATAGCCACTTTCGACGTCCAGCACGCCGCGCACCTTGACGTACACCGCTTCGGTGCACCAGAAGCAGCCGCCGCCAAGGGTGATGCTCTCATAAGACGGGTTCATGTTGTCCTCTGTGGTTGGATGGATGGACGATTGTCGCGCCGAGCCGCGGCTGCCTTACTGGCACTGCGAATACACGCCACGCGGGGCTGGTTTTGCACCGCGTCGCCCGGCAGCGATGCCTTGCGCCAGACATTGAACCCAGAAACCGCAGTTGACCGCTTTCTTCTGCTGGATACGCCTTATGAACTCCAGCTTTTGTGCGCACCAGCAAAGTCACCTCAATGGTGACAACGCTACGCACCCGATTGAGCCGCGCTGGCGCACGCCAGCGGCGCTGCTTCTCCTTGCGGGCAGAAGCCCGCAGCGTCGCCGGCCTTGCAGGCCGCAGTCAAGCCAGAGGCTTGCCTTCTTCGCGCTGTCCAGGTGTGCGCGGGCACACTTGGAGCCGCAGCGCTCAGCCTTGCCAGCGCACCCCATCGCAGCGCACTCGGGCGCGTCCAACTGCGGTTTCCAGGGTAACAGCTCGCGAAAGTGCGACCAGTTCAATTGTCGCCACAGTGTGGCGACAATTTCCTCATCGGCAAACGCCTCGGCAAATTGCACCATGTGGTGCAGGTTCTTTACGTCGAAGCCGCGCCCGAAATCGGCCAACAACTGTCGCGGCTGCTCCCGACTTCTAGATTGACCTGGCGTGTAGCAGGTCGCCCGGCTGTGCCCGATCAGGGTTGGCCGGGTTGCAGGTAGGTAACCCAGGCGAAACGAACACCACTTTTTGAAACCTGCTGTTCACGGGCCGACTCGCTCCAGTTGCCGTCGAGCTCGGGCGCAAAGGCGTCCCCCGGCGCGTCCAGCTCCAGCTCCGTCACCACGGCGCGCTGCGCCAGTGGAATTGCCTGCGCATAGATTTGGGCGCCACCGATGATCCACACGTCGTCTGCCGCCGCTTCCTTGCACAAGGCCAGCGCAGCGTCCAGGCTAAAAGCCGTGGTGGCGCCGGCATCGTGCCAGGTGGTCTGCCGCGTAATGACGATATTGACCCGCCCAGGGAGCGGGCGGAACTTCGGTGGCAGCGAGTCCCAGGTCTTGCGTCCCATGATGACCGGGCAACCATTGGTCAATCGTTTGAAATGGGCCAGGTCCTCCGGCAAATGCCAGGGAAGGCCCCCGTCGCGCCCGATCACGCCATTGCGCGCGCGGGCATAGATCAGGCTGACGCGCATCGTCGCGAAAAGCCTAGACCGCCACCGGAGCCGATATGGCAGGGTGGCACTGGTAGTTGCGCATCGCAAAGTCCTCGAAAGCGTAGTCGAAGATCGATGGCGGCTTACGCAGAATCTGCAGCGTGGGGTAGGCAAATGGCGCGCGCGACAGTTGCAGTTCCACCTGTTCATGGTGGTTGCTGTAGATGTGGCAGTCGCCACCGGTCCAGATGAAGTCACCCACGCCCAAGTCGCATTGCTGCGCCAGCATATGGGTGAGCAGGGCGTAACTGGCGATGTTGAACGGCACGCCCAGAAAAATATCCGCGCTGCGCTGGTACAGCTGGCAGCTCAGGCGGGCAGGTTCACCCTTCGTTTGGGACGGTGCGACGTAGAACTGGAAGAGGGCATGGCAGGGCATCAGCGCCATCTTGTCAAGATCGGCCACGTTCCAGGCGCTGACGATGATGCGCCGTGAGTCGGGGTTGCTCTTGAGCGTCTTGATTACCTCGGCGATCTGGTCGATGTGGCCGCCATCCGGCTTCGGCCAGCTGCGCCACTGCACGCCGTAGACCGGTCCCAGGTCACCGTCCGGACGCGCCCATTCATCCCAGATCGAGACGCCGCGCTCCTTGAGCCAGTGGTTACTTGAGGAGCCCGTCAGAAACCACAACAGCTCCTGGATGATGGAACGCAGGTGCACCTTCTTGGTGGTGACCAGCGGAAAACCTTCCTGCAAATCGAAACGCATCTGGTAACCGAAGACGCTGCGCGTGCCGGTTCCGGTGCGGTCGGTTTTCAACACGCCGTGCTGGTACACATGGCGCATGAAGTCTTCATGCTGGGAGCGGATCGGGGTGGGCATGGCGGGGTTCATGGCACTAAGCTCGCTTCGATTATGCCGTCGCCGCGCTGGCCCGAGGCTAGCGCGACTTGTATGACTTTGTTCACACTTACGGTTTGAATGGCCATTTCTTTTTGCGCTACAGTGTTTTGCATGTCGGTGCCAGGGCGGATCATCCCGGGCGACAGCAGTACCAGTGATTCTGACGTGGTGCCACCGACGCCAATTACCCTCCATCCGTGATCCCGCTCGCACTGAGCGTCAGGATCCGGTCCGCCCGGGCCGCCGCAGCGCGCGAATGGGTGACCAGCACCAGAGACGCGCCAAGCGTGCGGGTTTGCGCAACCAGCGCGTCCAGCACGGTCTGGGCCGTATCCGGGTCGAGGTTGCCGGTGGGTTCGTCCGCCAGCAGCAAACCGGGCTTGTGCACCAGCGCCCGGGCAATCGCCACCCGCTGCAATTGACCTCCGCTGAGTTGTTCGGGCAGTCTGGCGGATAGCTCCTCCAGCCCGACGGCGCCCAGCATTGCCAGCACCCGTTGCCGATTGGCGACGCGCTGCTGCGGCTGCAACAGCATCAGCGGAAGGCCTACGTTCTGCGCAACGTCCAGGTGCGGCAGCACGTGAAACGCCTGAAACACAAAACCGATGTTGCGCCGTCGCAGCAGGGCGCGCTGGCTGTCGTCTAGTTGGCCCAGGTCGATGCCGTCGAGCAACACGCGGCCTGCGTCCCATTGGTCCAGGCCCGCCATGCAATTGAGCAAAGTTGATTTGCCAACGCCGGATTCGCCGACGATGGCGACGAACTCGCCGTTTTCCACCTGCAAGGACACGTCGCGAAACACCGGCACCGCACCATACTGCTTGCACAGGCCTTGCACGACCAGGGTCATGCTGTTTCCTTTAGCAGGGCGTCGACCTGCTCTTGCAGTTGCGCCTGGGCATCGGGCTGGTCGCATGGCACAACGCGGCGCTGTGGCATCGCGCGCAGCCAGGTCAGTTGTCGCTTGGCCAGTTGGCGTGTCGCCGCGATGGTGCGTTCGCGCAGCGCGTCGGGTGGAAACAGACCGTCCAGCATCTCCCACGCCTGGCGGTAACCGACGCACCGCATGGACGGCAGATCCGGGTGCAGGTCACCCCGTGCACGCAGGGTGCCGACTTCGTCGAGGAACCCGTCGGCCAGCATGGCATCGAAGCGCAATTCAATGCGGTGGTGCAGCCAGCCGCGCTGGTCCGGCTCCAGCGACAGCAGCGGCAGCTGTGCCAGTGCGGATAGATTGTCATGGCTGACAGGTGATCGCTGGAAACTGCTCAGGCTGCGCCCGGACACCCGGTACACCTCCAGTGCGCGCTGGATGCGCTGGCTGTCGGCTGGCGCCAACCGTGCCGCAGTGCTCGCATCCACCATTGCCAACTGGCGGTGCATTACCGGCCAGCCAGCCACCTGCGCCTCCTGCGTGATCGCGGCACGCACCAGTGGGCTGGCCGCTGGCATGTCGTCGATACCGTGCAGCAGCGCGCGAAAGTACATCATGCTGCCGCCAACCAGCAGCGCCAGTTTCCCGCGCCCGTTGATGGCGGCAATCAGGCCGCTGGCGTCGCGCACGAACTCCGCTGCGCTGTAGGCCTGCATCGGGTCGCGGATATTGAGCAGATGGTGTGGCACCAGGGCCTGGTCCGCAGCCGACGGCTTGGCGGTGCCAATGTCCATGCCACGGTAGACCAGCGCCGAGTCCACACTGATGATCTCTGCGCCATGGCGGCGCGCGATGGCCAAGGCTGCCGCCGACTTGCCGACGGCGGTGGGGCCAGTGATGGCAATACAGCGCGCTGGCACCATCTCAGTGTCGGCTGCCGGGGGCAGGCGCTGGTTCACCGTGTTTTTGCACCAGGGTCCAGCCGGACAGGGCGATCAACACACTCCAGAACAAGATGCCATTGGTCAACGGAAACACGGTTCCGTCCATGTGTGTGCCGAGCCAGCCGCCCATCACAAAGGCCGCCACCATCATCACGAATCCATTCAGCGCAGAGGCCGCCCCGGCCGCCTGCGGGAATGGCCCGACGGCACCACTCTGGCCGCAGGGCTGGTGCACGCCGTGGGCGAGCATGAAAAGGTATTGCGGCCCCATGATGAACCAGACTCCGGTTGGCCCGGTGCTGAGCCCGGCCAGCGCAAAACCAGCCATCAGTACTCCACTGGCCAGCGTTACCGCGCAGGCGACCGCCACCGAGCGGCGCACGCCCAGAATCGGCAACATGCGCCGACACAGGAAAGTGCCCAGCAAGTAAACCAAGGACATGGAAAACATCAGCAAGCCGTAATGCACCGTGCTCAACTGCAGCACCTGTATGAACACAAAGGATGACGCCGCGAGAAACGTGAACAGGCCACCGTACGACGTCGCCGACAGGGCCGAGTAAGCACGAAAGGTGGGGTTGCGGGCGATCATCAGCCAGTTGTTCCACAGGCTGCGTGGCTCCAGTGCACGCGGGTTCTTGCGCGGGTTGGTTTCGCGGTACTGCCACGCCACCAGCACCAGCGAGGCGGCGCCGAACACGGCGAGCGCCAGCAGGGCGGCGCGCCAGTTGAAGAGCTCGGACAACAGGCTACCGAGCGGGGCGCTCAGGCAGGCCACCACCGCCAGCCCCGACAATCCTTTGGACATCACACGGGCGCCCTCGGCCGGGCTGTACAGGTCGCGGATGATCGCCCGCGCAGCCATCACCCCCGCGCCCATGGCGGCTCCCTGGATGGTGCGCCAGACAATCAGCAACTCCATCGACGGCGCCAGTGCGCTGCCGATGGCGGCAATGATGTAGGCGGACAGCCCCAGCAACAGCACTGGACGTCGGCCAAAACGGTCTGATAGCGGGCCCCATACCAGTTGCGACAGTCCGAACGCCAACAACAGGGCTGTGAGCGTCAGTTGTGCCTGTGCCATGGGCGCGGCAAAGCCGCTGGTCAAGGCAGGCAGCGCGGGCAGGTACAAATCCGTCGTGATGGGCTGAATGCCAAGCAGGGCCGACAGGATCAGTACCACCACACCAGGCGACATGGCGGGCCGGGCGAAGCTGGCGGACGGAACGGGAACGATGGTGGGCGGTGGAGGCAGCGGCATTGCGCTGGAGGGTAGCAGAAGCGTGGCGCCGGGCGCACGGCGCGGCCAGGAGGCCGTCGGGCTTTGGGTTGGGTCCGAGCCGGGGAGAGTCGCCTTGCCGGGCAAGGCGTCGGCGAGGCCGTGAGGCCGACCCACACAACGGGCCGACAACGGCGGATGGCGGCGTGAATCTCCCCGGCCCTTCGGGTTGGGCCTGCAAGGGGCCCATACGGCGTTGCAAATGCTCGGCGGCTGTGCTTTTCCGGTGCGCTTTGCGCCTTGCCTGCACCCCCTTGCTGACCCAACGCGGACCCAACCCAAAGCCCGACAGCCTGCCAGACCGGTTTACTTCAATCCAAAGAGCTGCGCGATCGCTTCCCGGTACTGGGCCTGGCCGATGGAGTTGGTATTGTGGTGGGAGCCACCGTCGACCAGCACAAATGCCTTGGGTTCGCGCGCAGCCTCATACAGTTTGCGTCCCAGCTCCGGCTTGACCAGCCGGTCCTGGGAGCCGTGCACCACCAGCAGGGGGGACCCGAGATTGGGGACCCTCTTGATTGCGTCAAAACGCTGGGTTATGAGTGGCCCTACCGGCAGCCAGCCCCAGCGCATGCTGCTCACCACATCGGGAATCGAGGTGAAAGTCCCTTCGACGATGGTGCCCGCCTCGTCACCGACCTGGCTTGCCAGTTCGATCGCAATGGCGCCGCCAAGGGAGTGGCCGAAGATGTAACGCGGCCGCTGTGGATAACGGCTGGCCAGCCAGTTCCAGGCGGCGCGCGCGTCTTCATTGGCGAGCGCCTCGGAGGGTGTGTTGCCGTCGCTTTTGCCGAAGCCACGGTAGTCCACAACCAGCACCGAAAAGCCGAGTTCCTGCATGCGCCGCACCCGGTGCGCCGAGCCGGTCACGTTGAAACGTGCTCCGTGCAGGTACAACAGCACCGGTGCCGCTGTGCTGCGGCTGTTCTCATCGGGCTGCGCCGGATGCCACAAGGCGTGTAATTTGACGCGCTGCGCACTGCGCAGCGAATCGAATTCGATCCAGACGTCGCCCATGTCGCGCGCCGCGTTGGCGCCCCAGTTGCTGCTACTGGGCTGGAAGATCCATTCGCCCTGCTTTTCGTCCAGCGCCGCACAGCCGACCAGCACCACCGCGACCAGTAGTGCGAGGACGGTGTGGCGCAGATATCGCAGTGGCTTCATGAACGGGGAAAGAGGCGTAGCGCTGCAGGATGGCAGCGAAGCCATTTTAACGTGAGGACAGCTGAAACCGCGCAGTCTCAGTGTGCTCCGGCCGAGCGCAGCAACTGTGCGACGCGTGTTTGCTGGCGTCTGCGCGCATGCTGCAGGGGCGTCACACCGTCGCGGTCCGCGAGATTGGGCAAGGCGCTGTGTGCCAGCAGCAGTCGCACGATCTCGGTGTGCGCCGGACCACCGTCGCCCAGGATCACCGCCTCCAGCAACGCAGTCCATCCGAGCCGGTTGACATGGTTTACGTCGATCGCGGTTGTCAGCAGCAGGCGCACGGTTTCCACATGGCCATAGTGGCAAGCCGGAATCAATGCCGTGCCGCCGTACCGATTGGTGCTTTTCAGGTCGGCTCCGGCGGCCAGGGTGGCGCGCACGATTGCGGTGAAGCCGCGTGCGCCAGCCAGCAGGAAGGCGCTGTCCTGCTGCTGATCCTGGGCGTTTACGCTGGCGCCACGGTCGATCAGCAGTTGCGCAACAGCGACGTGGTTTGCCGCGGTTGCGAGCAGCAGCGGGCTGCGTCCTTGCGCGTCGCGCGCCTCCAGCGGCGCGCCGCGCGCGAGCAATTGCCCCACCAGGCTCAGGTCACCACGCGCCGCCGCCTGCAGCAACGCGTCCGCACTGTCGCTTTGGGCGGGCGCGCTGAGCGGCAGCACACCTGCGACGGCGCCGCTGAGCAGGTGTCGACGCGACAGCAGCTTGGGCGCCATGTCAACGGCCGCGCAGGAACATCTTGTCGAGCTCCGCAATACTGACCTGGCGCCAGGTGGGCCGACCATGGTTGCATTGGTCAGAGCGGTCAGTGGCTTCCATCTGTCGCAGCAGGGCGTTCATCTCCTCGATGCCGAGCTTGCGGTTGGCGCGCACGGCGCCGTGGCAGGCCATGGTGGAGAGCAACCCGTCACGGGCTCTGAGCAGCACACTGGCGCCGTCGTACTGGGCCAGCTCGGACAACAGGCTGCGTGCCAGCTCGACCGGGTCGGCCTGGAACAGCGCCGCCGGCACGGCGCGCACCGCCAGCGTACGAGGGGACAACACGCTGATCTCCATTCCAAGTTCCTGCAGCGTTTGCGCTGCGCCCTCGGTGGTCGCAACTTCCTGCGCGCTGGCGGCGAAACTGGCCGGAATCAGCAGCGGCTGGCTGACCACACCCTGGTTGACGCCGGGTTGCGCGCGCGCATCCATTTGTGCTTTCAGCCGCTCATACACGATGCGCTCATGCGCTGCGTGCATGTCCACGATCACGAGCCCCTGCGCGTTCTGGGCCAGAATGTAGATGCCATGCAGTTGTGCGAGGGCACGTCCGAGCGGCCAGCTTTCGTCAGGGTACTCCGTATTCGCCGGCTCGCCCGTGTCCTGGCTGGGGTCGTAGGACGGCAGCACCAGGCGAGCGCTGGTGGCCGCCGCCGCATCGATCCCGGCAGGGCCTGGCCGTGACCACAAAAGTCCCAGCTCCGAGACCCGGTGCCCGGCTCCAGCCATTTCGGTTTGCCTCCAGACAGCCTGCGCAGGGACGAGCGTTGGCGCAGTCCGTGGATCCGCCAGGGGTGTGGCAGCGATCAGCGCTGGTGCGCCGCCTGGCTGGCCGGCCCGTGACACCGACAGTGCATCCTCGACCGCACGGCGCACCGCCTGGTGGACTTCGCGGCTGTCACGGAAGCGCACCTCGATCTTGGTCGGATGCACGTTGACGTCGACCCGGCGCGGGTCAATGTCGATGTACAACACGTAGACAGGCTGGCGCTGGCCATGCAAGACGTCGTCGAACGCGCTGCGCACAGCATGGCTCAGCACCCGGTCCCGCACGAAACGCCCATTCACGTAGCAAAACTGCTGGTCGGCCCGGCTTCGCGCCGCGTCGGGCACGCCTACGCGACCGCGCACGCGCATCGGGTGGGTTGTGCCGGCTCGCGCCGCAGAATCCGGCACGGCGCCCGTTCTGTAGTCGAGCTCCAGCGACTGTTCAATGAAAACCGCGCCCAGCACATCGGCCAGGCGCCGGGTGCGCGCTGCACTCGCCTGCAGGTCGTCCTGAAACGCTGCGCCGGGCTGGGCGCGCCATTGTTCGAGCAGGCGGCCTTCATGCCATAGCGCAAAACCGACATCGGGCCGCGCCAACGCTGGCCGGCGCACGGCTTCCAGGCAATGGGCCAGTTCGGTCGCGTCGGTCTTGAGGAACTTGCGCCGAGCCGGAGTGCTGAAGAACAGCTCCTTGACTTCCACGCTGGTGCCGCTGCCGCGCGCCACTTGGCGCAGCTCCCCGCTGCGCCCATCAAGTGCCCAGGCAGCGGCGCCACCCTGGGCGCGTGAGGACAGCTGGCAGTCTGCAATGGCGTTGATGGCCGCAAGCGCCTCGCCACGAAAACCGAAGGTCCGCACCGCTTCCAGCTCGGCCAGGTTGCCGATCTTGCTGGTCGCGTGGCGTTTAAGTGCCAGCGGCAGTTCTTCGGGCGTTATGCCGATGCCGTCGTCCTCCACCGCGATCAGGCGCACGCCACCTGCCAGCAGCCGTACGGTAATGTGCGTGGCCCCGGCGTCGAGCGCGTTGTCAATCAACTCCCGCACCACCGAGGCCGGCCGTTCGACGACTTCACCAGCAGCGATCTGGCTGATCAGTTCGTCGGGCAGTTCGCGGATCGCGCGGCGCGGCGGCGTGGAGGTAGGCAGGGCGGACACCGTGCAATTTTAGGCTGAGGCCGCGTCCCGCAGCCCAGTGATAATCCTGCCCCATGGAACTTGTGGCCCTGCTGTTCGACTTCATCCTGCACGTCGACCGTTATCTCGAGACCTTTGTGCGCGATTACGGCAACTGGGTTTACGCGTTGCTGTTCCTGATTATTTTTGTGGAAACCGGCCTGATCGTGATGCCGTTCCTGCCGGGCGATTCGCTGTTGTTCGTGGTTGGCGCAATGTGTGGTGTGGGCTTGATGAACTATCCGCTGGTGATGGGCCTGCTGGTCGGCGCCGCCATCCTGGGCGACCAGTGCAACTACAGCATCGGGCGGTTTTTCGGGCCCAAGGTGTTCCAGTGGGAAGATTCGCGCTTTTTCAACAAACGCGCCTTCAACCAGGCGCACAACTTTTACGGGCGTTATGGCGGCGTCACTATCATCGCGGCCCGGTTTCTGCCTTTTCTGCGCACGTTTGCACCGTTTGTGGCTGGTGTTGCCGAGATGGCGCGCTCCAGGTTCACTTCGTACAACGTGGTCGGGGCGGTTGCCTGGGTGGTTGGGATCGTCACCGTGGGTTATCTTTTTGGCAACATTCCTTTTGTCAAGACTCACCTCGACAAAATCATATGGGCGATGATTTTCCTGCCCGGCCTGCTGGTGCTGTTCGGTGCCTGGAAGGCGCGGCGCAACGCGGCTCGCGGCGGGCGCTGACGCACCAGGTCGTCCATCGGGCCGCGCGCGCGTGCACTTTCGGTCACACCGTCCGGCTGCGTGCGAGGGGCGGATTCTTTGCAAAATAACGCTGGATCCCGCGCATCAGCGCGTCTGCGAGTTGCTGCTGGTACGCATCGCTGTTGAGTTTGGCTTCTTCTTCGGGGTTGCTGATGAAGGCCGCCTCCACCAGTACGCTGGGGATGTCGGGCGCCTTCAGCACCGCGAATGCGGCTTGCTCGACGCGTGGTTTGTGCAGTTTGCCGACCCGTCCGATTTCGCCGAGCATGGCGCTACCCAGCTCCAGGCTGTCCTTGATCTGCGCCGTGGTGCTCATGTCAAGCAGCGCGCGTTGCACTTCGCTGTCTTGGGCCGCAACGTTCAGTCCGCCGATCAGGTCGGCCTTGTTCTCCTTGTCCGCCATCCAGCGGGCGGCGCTGCTGGATGCACCGCCGTGGCTGAGTGCAAACACGCTGGCGCCTTGCGGGCGTGGCGTAAAGAAGGCATCGGCGTGCAGGCTCACGAACAGGTCGGCCTGGACCCGACGCGCTTTTTGCACGCGCACATGCAGCGGTACAAAAAAGTCGGCATCGCGCGTGAGGAAGGTGCGCATGGCGTTGCCGTTGACGGTGGTGGCATTGATGCGTTCGCGCAGCAAATGCGCGAGTTTGAGCACCACGTCTTTCTCGCGGGTGCCGCCAGGGCCGATCGCGCCCGGGTCTTCGCCTCCATGGCCGGGGTCCAGCGCCACGATGATCAGGCGGTCGGTGCGCCCGGGTTGGCTGGCAACAGGCGTGCGGGCGCCGGCCGGGCTGCTGGAGGCCGTTTGAGGGAACGTCGGCGCTGCAACTGCGGCGCTTGCGGGAGGCGACTGCGCCAGCCCGGACGATGCGGGCCGCGCTGTTGCGGCTGCCTTGCGCTCACTCTGGGCGATCAGGTCGCCCAGCGGGTCAGTCCTTGCGCTGCCAGGGGCGCTGGCCGCCGCCTGGCTGCGCAGACGCTCGGCTATCAGCGCTTCCAGCGGGTCAATGGCATGGGTCGGGTACAGGTCGAGCACCAGCCGGTGCTGGTAAGCCGCCACTGGAGGAAGATTGAACACTTGTGGCTGGACCGGCTGTTTCAGGTCCAGTACCAGCCGCACTACGTTCTGGGCGTGCTGGCCGACCCGGATGCCTTCGATGGTGGGGTCATCCGCACGCACCTTCGCAACCAGTTCGCGCAGCGCCGGGTTGAGTGTGATGCCTTCGATGTCTACTGCCAGGCGCGGCGGATCGGGTACAAAAACCTGCCGTGTCGTGAGGACTGCATCGGACTCGATCGTGACGCGGGAGTAATCCGGCGCCGGCCAGACCCGGACCGCGACAATCGTTGCGCCGAACGCGATCTGCGCACGGCCCAGCAGCAGCACCAGCGTACCAGTCTGCAGCAGGCCGCGGCGGTGCATCATGGGCGCGTGCTGCCGGCCAGTACTGCGCCGCGGGCCGTCTGCCCCAGCAGGCTGACCTGGCGCAGTGCGCCATGCCCGACCTCAATGCGGATCACCAGGTCGGCCGTCGGCAAGAACGCGCCAGCCTTTTCCGGCCACTCGGCGATCTTCAGGCCGGGGCTCGCAAACAACTCGCGAAATCCGGCGTCCTCCCACTCGTGCGGATCGGTGAAGCGGTAGAAATCAAAGTGCCAGATGTGCAGTGGCGGCGCGGCGTCGCTGGTGGCGGCGACGGTGTACGGTTCGACCACTGCGTAGGTCGGACTCTTGATGCGGCCTGTGACACCCAGCGCCTGTAACAGATAGCGCGCCAAACTGGTCTTGCCAGCGCCGAGTTCGCCGTGCAATTCGACGAAACAGTCGCGTATCAGCGCTTGCTGCGCCAATTGCTGCGCGAAAATCCGGGTCTGCGTCTCGTCCTGCCAGAGCAGGCTTTTTACAATCGGCGAATGGACAATATCCGCGTGCTGGTTGATGGCAGTCAATTGATGTCCCGAATTCAGGCTTGGGGCCGGGAACTCGGATTCTCCCAAATTGGCGCCGCCGGCATTGACTTGTCCAGCGCAGAGGCCGGATTGCTCGCGTGGTTGGCGCAGGGTTTCCATGGCGACATGGCCTACATGGCCCGCCACGGACTGAACCGCGCGCGCCCGGCGCAACTCGTCGCGGGAACGGTGACGGTGCTGACCGCCCGCATGGATTACCTCCCGTCGGCAACACCCACCGCATGGCAGGCTATTGAATTTGCCCGGCTGCAGCGTCCGCAGGAAGCGGTGGTATCGACCTATGCACGGGGCCGCGACTACCACAAGGTCGTGCGCCAGCGGCTGCAGCAACTCGCCAGCCGCATCGAAGCCGAAGTGGGCCGCATCGGTTACCGGGTTTTCACCGATTCCGCCCCGGTGCTGGAGGCGGAACTGGCGGTGCGCAGCGGCCAGGGCTGGCGCGGGAAACATACGCTGGTGCTTAACCGCGAAGCCGGTTCGATGTTCTTCCTCGGCGAAATTTACGTGGACTTTGCCTTGCCGCAGGACAGCCCACGCACGGAGCACTGCGGCAGTTGCAGCGCCTGCATCGACGTCTGCCCTACGCAGGCCATCGTGGCCCCGTACCGGCTGGATGCACGCCGTTGCATTTCTTACCTGACCATCGAACACGCGGGTTCGATTCCGCCTGCGTTGCGCCCGCTGATGGGCAACCGCATTTACGGCTGTGACGATTGCCAGCTGGCGTGTCCCTGGAACCGTTATGCGCAGCGCAGCCCGCTGCCGGATTTTGACGCCCGCGATGGACTCACAGGAGCCCAACTGGCACAGTTGTTCGCCTGGACCGAGGCGGAGTTTTTGCACCACACCGAGGGCAGTGCGATCCGGCGCATCGGCCATGAGCGCTGGCTGCGCAACATCGCAGTGGCGATCGGCAATGCCCTGGTGCAGCAACCCGATGCCGCACTTCGGGCTGCGCTGGCCGCCCGGGCGAACGACGCCAGTGCCCTGGTGCGCGAACATGTGGCCTGGGCCTTGGGCTACCATCGACAGGATTCACCTGCCTGATTGATACTCTTTCGCAACCCGCGCCGATGAACTCTCTTTGCCTCCTTGTCATTGATCCGCAGAACGACTTCATGGACCTTGCAGGCGCGGCATTGCCAGTGGCCGGCGCCGCTGCGGATATGGACCGTCTGGCGGCATTTGTGCAGACGCTGCAGCCCTGTATTGATGACATCGTGGTGACCCTTGATTCCCATGCCAGTGTCGGCATTGAACGCACCAGTTTCTGGCGTGAGGCCGATGGCGGCCCGGTTGCGCCGTTTACGCTGGTGACTGCCGCAGACGTGCGCGCCAGCCGTTGTGCACCGCGCGACCACACCCGGCTGCCAGAGGTGCTGGCCTACCTGGACGCACTGGAGGGCGGCAGTGGCCGTACCCTGGTGGTATGGCCGGTGCACTGTGTGTTGGGTACCTGGGGCCATACCATCCACGCCGGGCTGTCGGCAGCAGTTGCGCAATGGGAGTTCGCGCGCCTGCGCAGTTGCGAGAAGATTCTCAAGGGCCTGCACCCGATGACCGAGCAGTACAGCGCGTTCCGGGCCGAGGTGCCGCGTGACGATGACGTGCGCACGCACAACAACACGGCCCTGATGGCGCGCCTGGCCAGCGCCAGCGGCTTGCTGGTGGTGGCCGGTGAGGCGCTCAGCCACTGCGTCGCTGCGTCTGGCGAAGACATGCTGGCGCAGCTCAAACCCGACCGGCTGCGCAATACGGTGTTCCTGACCGATTGCATGAGCCCGGTGACTGGTTTCGAGGAATCCGGCCGGGAGTTCCTGGCGCATCTTCGCAGCAGGGGCGTGCGCACCCTGTCCAGTACCGACCTGGCGGCCCAGTTGGCAGCATGAACCACAACCGTCCTGCCGTGCGCCCGCCATCGGCCCTGTGGGAACTGGCGGGTCTGCGCTGGCGGCATGGTTGGTGGACGGTGCTGGTGTTCGGCGCCCAGATGCTGGTACTGGCATTTTCCCCCTCCAGTTACCGCAGGAGCCAGCGCCGTGTCATGGTTTACCAGCTGGTGCTGGCGACCGTGCCGCTGATACCCGGTTTTGTCGCGATCAGCGCAGTGGTAAGTCTGGTCATCATCCAGATTGTTGTGGCGACTGCGGAAAGTTACGGCTTGAGCCGATACGCGCTGGATGTGCTGGTGCGTACCGTCGTGATTGAGCTGATGCCGCTGCTGGTAGCGCTATACGTGGCCCTGCGTTACACCTTGCCATCCGGTGAGCAGGTCGCTGGTCTGCGCGCCAGTGGTCGCTTGCATGCGTTATGGCGCAGCGGTGGTGACCCGGCGCGCGACGAATTGTTGCCACGGGTTTTGGCTGGCGTTTTTTCGGTGGCCTTGCTGGCTGCCCTCAGTTGTGTGCTGGCACTGCTGCTGACGTATGTCTCGGTGTACGGTTTCACCAGCTGGGGTTTCGCCGCTTACACACGGGCCGTGGGTCAGGTGTTCAACCCGGCGGTCACGATGATCTTTGTCCTGAAGGCACTTTTCTTCAGCCTGTCGGTTGCGATATTGCCGATTGCGCCGGACCCGCGTGGTGCGGCGCGGCGCCAGCATGACCATATTGGTCTGCTCGGCCGTGTCTTTTCGGCGATTTTGCTGGTGGAAGTCTTTGCACTGGTTGGCAACTACTATTGAACATGACCCAGGAAGACTCTGCCCAACCGCCGCCCGTGCGCCACCTGGAGCTCAAGGCACGTCTGCTGCTGCTGCTCATGCTGTTGCTGTTGTCGGCGGCGGTGGTCTACCTGATGTATGCGCGCGGAGCGTTCGAGCGCACGCAGCAACTGGTGTTGATCGCCGACGACTCCGAGGGTGTGGTCGTGGGCATGGACATGACTTTCTCCGGTTTTCCCATCGGGCGTGTGGGCCGCATCGAGCTGTCGGCGGAGGGAACGGCGCGCATCATCGTTGATGTACCGCGGCGTGACGCACATTGGTTGCGCACCTCAAGCGCTGTCTCTTATACACATCTCCG
>ENA-ORBV01008521-ORBV01008521.1-microbial-mat-metagenome-genome-assembly--contig:-NODE-8521-length-17199-cov-6.050111_pt1 | contig 17199 bp, 13 predicted proteins | sample MGYA00237777_ERZ505514 | MGnify/ENA primary metagenome ERZ505514 (study PRJEB26160, sample SAMN06269048) | microbial mat metagenome | isolation source: Oligotrophic lake microbial mat | place...
ACCCCACCCTGCCCTGCCGGTTGCGGCCCGGACCACCTGCCACCCGGCCCGGACCACGCCGTTGCAGTAGGGCGCAGGGTGGCGCGACGCATGTTTCGTGCGGTGAAACATGCTGCAGCTATCGGTAGGGCAACACGCCGCTATGATGAAAATCAACGAGGCGCGCGCAGGCCTCGTGGATGCGATTCGCGTATTCCGCTTGGCTGGTATGGGCACCGTCCGAGACGTGGCCCGGCCTGTCGGTGCGCAACCCCTAGCCACAAGGATGCGACATGCTTGACAAGACAACTCCCAACATCGAGTTCCCGACGCAACTGGCGCTGGCGCAGGGTGCCGAAAGTGTTCACCGGCGCACCTTGTTGCGCCTGGCACTGGTTGGTGGCGCCTTTTCGCTGGCGCCGATGGCGCTGGCGCAGTCGGGTACACCCAGGCGCGGCGGCACCCTGACCATCGGCGCCGATGCCGACCCGATCGGCCTCGACCCGGTCACCGTCACCGCATTCTCATCGTACGACTTCACCGCCTTGCTCTACACCGGCTTGCTGCGCTGGAATGCCGAGATGAAGATCGAACCCGACCTGGCCACCGGGTTCCTGACGCCCGACGACACCACCTACATCTTTCGTCTGCGCCAGGGTGTGAAGTTCCACAATGGCCAGCCCTTCAACGCCGAGGATGTCAAGCACACCTTCGACCGCATCCTCGACCCTGCCAACCCGGCGCCGAACGCCAACCTGTTCTCCGGCATCAAGGCGGTGACTGTCGTCGACCCGCATACCGTCAAGTTTGAGCTCAAGGCGCCGAGCGCGACCTTCCTGAGCTACTTGGCCACCAATCCGATGGGCAGCATCGTGCCGCGCGGCGCAACCGATCTCAAGACCAAGCCGGTGGGCACCGGCCCGTTCGTGTTCGAGTCGTACGAACCGAACCAGCAGTTCACGCTCAAGCGCAATCCCGACTACTACGAAGACAAGCAGCCTTACCTGGACACGGTGGTGTTCAAGTTCTTCAAGGACCAGGCCTCGCTGGCGTCGGCGTTGCGCTCCAAGGCCATCGACATGACCTGGTTCAAGGACCCCAAGGTCTCGGCGCAGATCGTCAAGACCACGCGCGATCTGGTATCGGCGCCAGGCAAGACCTCGCGCACCTTCCCGGTCTGGATGAACGTCAAGGCAAAACCTTTCAACGATGCGCGCGTGCGCCGGGCGCTGAGCCTGGCCAGCGACCGCAAGGCCTGCCTGCAGACCGTGCTGGGCGGCTCCGGCAAGGTCGGCGCCATGGTGCCGGAAAGCCAGGTCGGCGGTTATGACGGTGTCGGCCCGATGCCGTATTACAAGCACGACATCGCCGCCGCGAAGAAGCTGCTCGCCGAGGCGGGATTCCCGAACGGCATCGACCTGGGCGACTACATCGTCGTGGCGGCCAACGCGCTGGACGTGCAGTGCGCGCAGATTTTGCAGCAGCAGTGGGCGGCGGCCGGCATCAAGGTCAACCTCAAGCCGATGGAGACGGCGCCCTTGTTGTCGATGTGGCTCAAGGGCGAGTTCGGGCTTTTGTCGGTGGCACTGGCCTGGAGCGCCGATCCGGATGTCATCGTGTCGCGGCTGAGTTCGGCCCATCCGCACGGCAAGGCCATGGGCATGGACGACGCGGCGCTTGACAAGCTGATCGTCGATGCGCGTTCGATCCTGGACAACGGCAAACGGGCCGCGGCCTACCAGCAAATTCAGAAACACATCGCAGAGCAGGCTTACGTGTTGCAGATTTATCAGTACCCGCTGCGCTGGGAGGCCTGGCGCGGCAACGTCAAGGGGTATGTGCCGCTGGCCGCGAACATCCGCAGCTTCGTGCGCACCACCTGGCTGGACAAATAACGCGGTGGCCTGCTGGCCTGTGCGGTCGGCCGAGGCGGATCGATGACCCGGGTGCTGCTGGTGCGCCTGGCCTGGATGGTGCCCATCCTGTTCGGTGTCTCGCTGGTGGCGTTCACGCTGATGCGCGCCTTGCCGGGCGACTTCGCGCAGGCGGCGGCCGGCACCGCAGATGTGTCGCCCGAGGCGCTGGACGCGATCCGCCGTGAACTGGGCCTTGACCGGCCGATCTGGGAGCAATACCTGCATTGGCTGGGCCAGATCGCGGTCGGTGACTTCGGCACCTCCTTTGTCACCGACAAGCCGGTGCTCGGCGAGTTGTTGCCGCGCCTGGCGGTCACGTTCGAGCTGACCTTGCTGGCCGGCACCATGGCGATGCTGCTCGGCGCCAGCAGCGGCCTTGCGTCGGCGCGTTTTCGCGGACGCACCGACTGGGTGGTGCGGGGTTTCAACGGGCTGCTGCTGGCGATCCCCAACTTCGTCGTCGCGACGCTGATCGTGCTGCTGGCCGGTTTGTATTTTCCGGAGGTGGGCATCTTCAACTACGTGCCGTTCCTGGAGGATCCGATCGGCAATCTGGGCAGCATGCTGCTGCCGGCTCTTTCGCTGGCGTTGGCGGTGTCGGTCACGATTTCCGAGAACACCCGCGCCGCGGTGCTCGAGGTCGCGAGCCAGGACTTCGTCATGGTGGCACGGGCCAAGGGCCTGCATTCGGGTGCGGTACTGCGCGACTACCTGGTGCGCAACGCGCTCACGCCGGTGATCACCGTGACCGGGCTGCAACTGGCGCAACTGCTCGGTGGCAGCATCCTGATCGAGACCATCTTCACGATTCCGGGCATGGGGCAGTACCTGTTCGATTCCATCACCAGCCGCGACTACCCGGTGATCCAGGCCATCGTGCTGGTGGCCGCGGTGATCGTGCTGCTGGTCAATGTGCTCGTCGATGTGGCCTACGCGCGGGCGGATGCGCGGGTAAGTTATGGCTGACGCGTCCACCGCATCCGCCGTGTTGGCGCGCCCCGGCGCAGCAACCGGCAAGCGCGGGCGGCTGTTGCTGGTGCTGGGCGTGGGCATGCTGATGAGCATGCTGGTGGTGACCCTCTTCGGGCCGCAGATTGCGCCGCACAGCGCGATCGCGTTTTCGCCGGACTCACTGGCCGGGCCGAGCGCCGAGCACTGGCTGGGCACCGATTCGATCGGGCGCGATGTGCTCAGCCGGTTGATCATCGGCGGACGCACGACGCTGCTGATCACCTTTGTCGCCGTCTCGCTGGCGGTGGCGGCCGGGCTGGTGCTGGGGCTGACATCGGGGTATGTCGGCGGCATGACAGACGAGATCATCATGCGGGCGCTGGACGTGGTGTTCGCGTTCCCGGTGTTCCTGTTGGCCATCGCGGTGGTCGCCGCCCTGGGGCCGACCGTGCCCAACCTGATCCTGACGATTGCGATCGTCTACACCCCGACCATGGCCCGTGTGGTGCGCGGCCCGGTGCTCAGCGTCAAGCGCTGGGACCATGTGGAGGCCGCCCGCAGCGTCGGGGTGGGCGAGTTCCGGATCGCGACCCGCCATGTGTTGCCGATGGTGGTCTCGCCGATCCTGGTGCAGACCAGCCTGACACTGGCCAACACCATCTTCACAGTCACCGCCTTGTCCTTCCTGGGTATCGGTCCGCCGCCGCCGGATCCGAACTGGGGTGGCATGTTGTCCGAGGCGCGCCAGTTCATGGAGTTGGCGCCGCTGACGGTGATTGGTCCCGCTTGCGCGATCGTGTTCGCGACGCTCACCTTCATCGTGCTGGCCAACGGCCTGCGCGAGTGGTTGGATGTGGGGAGCCGGTAATGGCCGACGGCGGATCACCGATGCTGCAGGTGCGCAGTCTCTGGGCGCGGTTCCATACCGGCGGACGCATGCTGCAGGTCGTCAAAGGCATCTCATTCGACGTTGCGGCCGGGGAGGCCGTGGGTTTTGTCGGTGAGTCCGGCAGCGGCAAAAGCGTCACTGCGCGCGCGTTGATGCGGCTGGCGCCGGAAGGTTCTTCGGTGGAGCTGGGTGGTTCGGTCGTCTTCGACGGCCAGGATCTGCTGCAGCTGCCCGAAGCCGAGATGCGCGACATTCGCGGTCGGCGCATCGCGATGGTGTTCCAGGACCCGATGACCTCGCTCAACCCGGTCATGACCGTGGGCGCGCAGATCGACGACATCGTGCGCCGGCATACCGGCCTGTCGCGCCAGCAGGCCCGTCGGCGCAGCGTCGAGTTGCTGGAGCTGGTCGGCATCCGTGACGCCGCGCGGCGCGCCGACGATCATCCGCACCAGTTCTCCGGTGGCATGCGCCAACGCGTGCTGATCGCGATCGCGGTGTCCTGCGAGCCGCAGCTGCTGATCGCCGACGAACCGACCACCGCGCTCGATGTGACGGTGCAGGCGCAGATCCTGCGTCTACTGATGCGTCTGCGCCAGGAACTGGGCATGGCGTTGATGTTGATCAGCCACGACTTCGGTGTCATCGCAGGCATGGTGGAGCGGGTGCATGTGATGCTGGACGGCGACATCGTCGAATCCGGTCCTGTCGACGCCATGTTCGTGCAGCCGCAACATGCCTACACCCGTGCCTTGCTCGATGCCGTTCCGCGGCTGGACCCGGTGGGGGTAGTCCAGTGAGCGCCGCCGGGCCGCTCCCAAGGCGCTCAGCCCCGCAGTCCGGCGGTTCGGTGGCGCCGGAGCCGGTACTGCGCGTGCGCGACCTGTCGGTGGTGTTTGCGCCGCGCCGCGGGGCTCCGGCGGTGCGCGCGGTCGATGGGGTGTCGTTCGACATTGCGCCCGGGCAGACGCTGGGCCTGGTCGGCGAGTCGGGTTCGGGCAAGACCACGACCGGCCGCGCGATCCTGCAACTGCAGGGCGCCAGCGGCGGCTCGGTGCAACTGCTCGGTCGCGAACTGATGACCATGGCGCGTGGCGAAGTGCGGCGCATGCGCCGGCACATGCAGTTCGTGTTGCAGAACCCGTATTCCAGCCTGAATCCGCGCATGACGGTCGGGCAGATCCTGACAGAGCCATTGCAGGTTCACCGGTCGGTGCCGAAGGCGCGGATGGCTGATCGGGTAACGCAACTGCTGGGCTTCGTCGGCCTGGATCCTGACGTGGTGCAGCGGTATCCGCATGCCTTCTCCGGTGGCCAGCGCCAGCGCATCGTGATCGCCCGGGCGCTGGCGGTGAATCCGGACTTTGTGGTCTGTGACGAACCGGTGTCGGCGCTCGACGTGCGCACGCAGGCGCAGATCGTGGCGTTGCTGCGCGACCTGCAGCAGCGCCTGGGCCTCTCGTACCTGTTCATCGCACATGATCTGGCGATGGTGCGCCATGTTGCGCACCGCGTGGCGGTCATGTTCAGCGGTCAGCTGGTCGAACTGGGCGACACCATCCAGGTCTTCGAGCACCCGGGCCATCCCTACACCCGTGCCTTGCTGGATGCGGTCCCGATTCCGGACCCATCGCGCCAGCGGGCGAAACTGGCTGAGGCACCGCCCGACGTGGAGTTTGCGCGTGGCGCTGCCCAGGCTGGCCCGTGCTGTTTCGGCGAGGACCATGGCCGCTCGGGTACGCCGACATGGCATTGGATCGGCGAAGGCCATGGTGTATCGTGCCGTTTCCAGCCCGAGCCCGCGTGAGCCTGGGCGCGCCGTCATCCACCACGAGAAGGAGTCATCATGCGACTGGCCATGGTTTCCCGCCCCCTTGACGAAGCCGACCTGCGCCTGGCGCGCCAGATGGGCATGACCGATGTGGTCAGCACGGTTCCCGGCGTGACGATGGCGCCCGAACGCGAGCAGGGGCCCGCGCTGCGTTACGAGGACCTGCTGGCGCTGCGTCGGCGTGTCGAGGCGGCCGGCTTGCGGCTGTCGGTGATCGAGGGTTACCAGTTGTCGGACCGGATCACGCTCGGCCTGCCCGGGCGCGACGATGACATCGCCCGGGTCTGCGAAAGCATCACCAACATGGGCCGTGCCGGCATCCCGGTGTATTGCTACAACTTCATGGCGGTGTTCAACTGGCTGCGCACAACGAAGGACATCGCCGGACGGGGTGGTGCGTTGGTGACGCGGTTCGACGCCAGCGCCCTGGCGGACGTGCCCGACACCTATGCCGGCGCGACGACCGACGCACGGATGTGGGACAACTTTGCCCATTTCCTGCACCGTGCGCTGCCGGTCGCCGAGGCGGCCGGCGTCAGGCTGGCGCTGCATCCCGATGACCCGCCGATGTCGCCGGTGCGCGGGCTGGCGCGCATCATGCGCGACATGGACGCATTCAAGCGCGTGCTCGACATGGCCGACAGCCCCAGCAACGGCATCACCTTCTGCCAGGGCAATTTCGCCGCCATGCCGGGCGTCGTGATCCCGGATGCGATCCGATATTTCGGCCAACGCAAGAAGATCTTCTTCGCGCATTTCCGCGACATCCGCGGCAGCGTGCCCCTGTTCGAGGAAACCTTCCACGACGAGGGCAAGACCGACATGGCGGCAGCGATGCAGGCTTATGTCGATATCGGCTTCGACGGCCCGATGCGGCCGGACCATGCGCCGACGATGGAAGGCGAGAACAACGAGAACCCCGGCTACATGGTGCGTGGACAGATCTTCGCCGTGGGTTACATGAAGGGCCTGCTCGACTCGATCCAGGCGGGCGCCGACACATCACCCGGGCGAGGCGGCTGAGGGCGTGCTGGCTTGCCGCGCAACGCGCTGCGCGGGGGTCCCGCCGGGGCAGCGTGTTCGCCACGCCTGCGAGGCGGTCAGGGCCAGGCTGCGTCCGGTTCGAACGGATACAACGGTACGCGCCGATGCCGATAGCTGAAGGTCGACAGGTCGGCGCTGGTCACCCCCGGCGTGGCGACCCAGATCAGCGCCTTGGCGATCGGCTCCATCGCCGGCCGCGGCGAATGCACACCCTTGGCCACGACGATCTTGAATCCGGTCGGCTCGATGCCCAGTGAGCGGAACTGCTGCAGGCTGGACGAACCGGCGCTGCGCGAAGTCAGCAGCAAGGTATAGCCGTCGTCGGTCTTGAGCGCGCAACTCGGGCCGTCGTTGAAGAACCGGAAACCGCCGTGGGTGGGGCCGGTTTCTTCGTATCGGCCGTCGCCCAGGGCGGTCACGGTGGCCTCGATCGGAAACGGCGCGCCGTGCAGATGGTCGCTCCTGCCACCGACCGATGCGGTGACGCGGCCGCCGATACCCGCCGCCTGGCATTGTTGCACCACCTGCGGGTCGCACACCGCCTGCAGCAGGTTGCCGATGCCCAATTCACGGGCTGCGTGCAGGATGTGGGTCGAGTCGCCCGGGCTGCCGCCACCCACGTTGTCTCCGACGTCGAACAGCACCACGGGTCCGGCCGGTGCTGCGTCGGCCTGCCGCAGCGCATCGTCGACGGCGGTGCCGCCCTGGTTGAGTGCCTGGCGCAGCTCCCAGGCGGCGCGCGCCAGTTGCTGTGCGACGTCGTCGGCCAGGGCCTGGTCGTTGTCGGTCACGGCGATGAATGACATGCCCATCTCGGGCACGTCGGCATAGGGATAACCCTCGACGACACTGACCGACAACACGCCGGGGCGCTGGCGCTGTATTTCGGCCACCGCGAGCAGGTCGGCCATGGGCCTGTCGCTCGTGCCCTGGTTCAGGATGTTGACCACCAATGGCGGCGTGGCCAAGGCCATGCGCGGGCGGATCAGGCCGCGGATTGTGCGCACCAGCAGCCGGCCGCACAGCAGCGCCTGCGCGCGCGCGTCGATGTGCGGATTGGTCTGGTAGACGGTGACAACGTCGGCCGGCTCGACCATGGCGCGCGAGATATTGCCGTGCATGTCCAGCGCCATGCCGATCGGCACGTCCGGCCCGACCAGTTCGCGCACGCGGCGCAACATCTCGCCATCGGCGTCCAGGAACGGCACCGACACGGCGGCGCCATGTTGCGGCAGCAACACGCCGTCCCATGGCCCGTTGTCGCGGATCGCCCCGACGATGCGTTGCATCAGGTGTTCGATCGCCTCCTGGGTGATGGCGCCCATCGGCGTGAGCCGACCAAACACCAGCGGCACGACCTGGACCAGCGGGTCTTCCTGTTCCAGCGCGAGAAATCCGGACAAGGTGGACTGCGCCTGCGCGTATTCAAGCCGGATTGCGTCACCCTCGAGGATGCCGGCGCGCTCCCATAACGCCAGGCTGGCGGGGATGGTCGAGAAGGTATTGGATTCATGCAGAAAACCGGCAGTGGCGATACGGATCATGGCTGCATTCCCCTAGGGTTTGACGACATGAAAACATTGTGAGGCCACGGATTCTCGTCGCGACCCGATTGCCGCGTCCGCGAGCCACCAGAATGTTTCGCGCCGTGAAACGTCTTGCCGCGGGCGTTTCGTCGGCCGCAACGATTAGTTCAAGGCGGAGGAGATATCGATCGAACCGGCCGTGCCGGCCAGCACACGCCCCATGCGCGCGAGTGTTGCGTCGGACATCATCTGGCAGGGCCCGGAGATGCTGATTGCAGCCATCGCGCCGCGGCCCGAGGGCTCTGCGATCGCCGCGGCCACGCAACGCGCGCCCAGTTCGTTTTCTTCCAGGTCGAGGGCGTACTTGCGCGCCACGCTGCGTGCGATGTCGTCGAGAAAGTGGTCGCGATCCGTGATGGTGTAGGGCGTGCGCGCGACCATGCGCCGGGGCACGGCGCGGTCGATCTCGGATGTGCCCAGCGTCAGCAGGATGGCCTTGCCCAATGCGGTCGAGTGCAGCGGATCGCGCTTGCCGATCATGGCCTCGGCATGCAGCAGCCGGCTCGACCCCACCATGTCGATGTAGACGATGTCGCTCCCGTCGCGGATGCCCAGGTTGACCGTCTCGTTGAACTGGCGTTGCAGTCGCAACATGGCCGGTTGCGCGATTTTCTTGATGCGTTCCGCATAACTGGGCAGGGGCGACGTGACAGCCATGCGCGGGCCGATCGAATATCGCTCGGTGCGCTCATCGTAGGTGACGAAACCCGAGGCGCGCAGCGTGTAGAGATAACGGAACGCGGTGGTCTTGGGCAGCGCGGTGCTGGCAGCGAGGTCGGACAAGGCCATCGGCGTCTTGCCGCTGACCAGCGCATCGATCAATTGCATGGCCTTGTGAACCGGCGCAACGATGTAACGACGATCCAGGCTCATGGTGCTGACTCCCTCAACAAGCGATCTGCATATGGGTCTGGGCCACGCACGGCTACCGGGGCTGTGCATGGAGGTGCGACAAAAAAAGTGACGCGCAAAGCCGTCCCAATATACACGATCTGGCGCGATGCGCCAGTGCCCGGCAGGTGCTGGGGCAATTGAAGTGCGCGTGCCCCGGCAGTAGCATCCGGGCAGATTTTTCGTTCGTTCCGCAACAACCAGGGAGCCTCCATGAACAAACTGGAACCGTCGCAATTGCAGGGGCTGAGTTCCTCCATCCTGTCCGATGTCATGGACAGCCTGGGCCTGGTGCGGCGTGCGATGAAGCCGTTCGTGCGGCCGGTCGATGATGGCAAGGTGCTGGTCGGGCGTGCCCGTACCGGCCTGTATATGCCGGCCTATGGCGTGCGCGAAGGGGAGAACCCGTACGAGGTCGAGATCGCGCTGGTCGATGACCTGCAGCCGCAGGAGGTGATCGTGCTGGCCTGCAACGGGCCGACCGAACGCATCGCACCGTGGGGCGAGTTGTTGTCCACCGCCGCGCAGGTGCGCGGCGCGGCCGGTTGTGTCACCGATGGCCTGGTGCGTGACGTCAGGCAGATCCGGGCCATGGGGTTCCCGGTGTTCCATGGCGGCATCGGGCCGCTCGACACCAAGGGCCGGGCACGCATGGTCGAGCGTGACGTGCCGGTGGAGTGTGGCGGCGTAGCCATCGAATCGGGCGACATCGTGTTCGGCGACATCGACGGTGTCGTCGTGGTGCCAAAGACCCATGAAGGCGCGGTGATCGACAAGGCCATGGCCAAGGTGCTGGGCGAGAACAACACCCGCGACGCATTGCGCACGGGCGAGTCGCTGGCCCAGGTGTTTCGGCGGTTCGGTATTCTTTGACCTGGGACCGCCATGCATGAGGCTGCTGTCGAAAATCCGGCGCTGGCGCAACATGCGCTGGCGAGCCGGTACCTGCCCGGCGGGGTCTGCGCATCGGCCAGGCGCAACGACGCCATCGGACATCCGTTCTTCGTCTCGCGTGGCGACGGGCCCTGGCTGTTTGACCTGCAGGGGCGTGCCTACCTCGACATGTCGATCTCGCACGGCGCATCCCTGCTCGGCCACAACCATCCGCGCATCAAGGCGGCGGTGCAGCGTGCGCTGGACATGGGTATCGTGTGTTCGGCCGAGACGGTCCACCATGCGCAGCTGGCGCAGCGCATCAGTGAACTGGTGCCCTGTGCCGAGATGGTGCGCTTCGCAGGTTCTGGCACCGAGACGGTGATGCACGGCTTGCGGCTGGCGCGGTGCGCGACCGGACGCGAAAAGCTGATCAAGTTCGAAGGCCACTTCCATGGCTACAGCGATGCGCTCAACTTCAGCGTCATGCCACCGCTGGAGCATGCCGGCCCGGCGCGTACCCCGACGCCATATGTCGAGTCGTCCGGTGTTCCAGCCAATACCCGCGACCATCTGATCGTGCTGCCGTTCAATGACCCGCAGGCGCTCGAGGCGGCGTTTGCCGCGCATGGGCGCGAGGTGGCGGCGCTGTTGCTGGAACCGATCAACTACGACCAGGGTTGCGTGATGCCGCAGCCGGGTTTTCTGGAACTGTGCCGGCGCTTGTGCGACCGCCATGGCACGGTGTTGTTCTTCGATGAGGTGTTGACGGCGTTCCGGGTTGCCCCTGGCGGCGCGCAGCAAAAACTGGGCGTGACGCCGGACCTGTGCGTGCTCGGCAAGGCGTTCGGCGCCGGCATGCCGATCAGCGCGTTGGCCGGGCGCCGCGCGGTGATGGAGCATCTGCAGCCACTGGGAACGAGCCAGATGAGCGGAACCTTCCTGGCCCATCCGACGGGTGTGCTGGCGGCGCTGGCGGCGCTCGAGGTATACAGCAGCCCGGGTTTTTACGACCGGCTCGATGCCTTGTGCGCCGATTTCTACGCCGGATTCGCGGCGGCCATCGCCCGCAGCGGCGTGACGCTGCGCCTGCAGCATGCCGGCCCGCGTTTCGGACTGTATTTCGGTGTCTCGGGTTCGATCGACGAATACCGCAAGGCGGCGTCCAAGAACCACGATGCCGAGCGCCGCTTTGTGCGGGCCTGTTACGAGCGCGGGGTCTACTTTCAGCCGGCGGCGCACCACGGTTTTTCGGCGGTGCACGGCAAGGCCGAGCTGGACCAGGCGCTGGTCGCGATCGAAGGCGCGCTGGCCGACGTGCACGCCGCGGGGCATGCGTGAGGACCGGCAGGCGCGCAGCACGGCAACGTTGGCGGATGGCGCCGCGGCGATGTTTCGTGGCACGAAACATGCAATGTGCAAGCCGGCATGGCGGCCTGACTATGATTGAAAAGCGGCTCTGCGCCAGCATGCCGCTGGCGTGCGGCGCGGTGGTCGCGACCAGTGTCTTGCGCCTGGATGGCGCAGCTTCAGCAGGAGGTCATGGATGCGTATTGCGTTGATTCATATCGGCCAGGAGACCAACGATTTCAACCCGTTGCCCACGATGCTGCGCGACTACCAATCCTTCGGCATCTTCGAGGGCGACGAAATCTTGCGCCGTTTCCGTGGCATGGGCCAGATCGGTGGGCACATCGAGGCCATCGAACAGTCTGGTTTGCCGGTGCAGACGGTGCCCATCATCCGCGGCTGGGCGGTGGCCGGTGGACGCATCGACCGCGCGTCGTACGACTTCTTCGATCGCAAGATCCGCGACGGGCTCAAGGCTGCCGGCCCGCTGGATGGCTTGGCCCTGCAATTGCATGGTGCCTGTGCCAGCGAAGACATGGACGATGTCGAAGGCGCGCAATTGCAGGCCTGCCGCGACGTGCTGGGCCCGGATATCCCGATCATGCTGGGCCTGGACCATCATGCCAACATCACGCGCAAGATGGTGGCTCTGTCCAGCGCCATCGTCGGTCACCGCACGCAGCCGCACGACCCGTTCGACACCGGCCGCATCGGCACCGAACTGCTGCTCAAGATCCTGTTCCACGGTGCGCGCCCAACCACCGCCTGGCGCAAGTTGCCGCTGCTCTCGCACCAGGAGCAGTTCCTGACCTCGCGCGCGCCGATGAAGACCTGGTTCGATCGCGCCCGGGCCATGGAGGCCGACCCGCGCGTGCTGCAGGCGTCCAATTACCCGATGCAGCCCTGGCTCGACGTTTCCGAGGGCGGCTGGTCGTCGATCGTCGTGACCGATAACGACCAGGCATTGGCCGAGACGCTCGCCGATGAACTGGCCGATCTGGCCTGGTCGCTGCGCGCCGAATTCCAGAAGAAGGATGCGGTCGCCATCGACGATGCAGTGCGCACGGCCGACGCAGCCGAGCGGGGGCTGGTGGTGCTCAGCGACACCGGCGACACGGTGTTCGGTGGCGCAGCCGGCGACAGCAACCTGATTCTCGAATCGATGCTGCGGCTGGGTATCCGCAGCCGGGCGCTGGTGCCACTCATCGCGCCAGAAACGGTGGCGCGTCTGGTGCAGGCGGGCGTCGGCGCGCAGGTGACCTTGCCGGTGGGAGGCAATGTCGCCAAGGAGTTCTTCCAGCCCATCACGGTGACCGGCGTCGTTCGCCATATCGGCGGCGGCAAGGTGAACCTGACCAAACATTACCAGGACGAAATCGACATGGGCCGCACCGTGGTGTTCGATGTCGGGCCGGTGACCATGCTGATCAGCGAACTGCGCGGCGTGGCCGGCAACCTGCCGGATGTCTACCGGGCGTTCGGGGTCGAGCCGCGGGAATATAAGATGGCAGTGCTCAAGACCGCCTCCAATTTCCAGTATTTTGCGTCCATGACCTCGCAGGTGATCCGGGTGGACACCCGCGGCCCGGGGCAATCCGACGTGTCCGGCCTGCCCTGGAAGCGGATTCCCCGGCCGGTCTACCCGCTTGAGCCGATCTCCGATTGGCGCTGGGCCGCCGGCTGAGAGCGTGAAGGGCAATCGCTCTGAGCCCCGGCAGTTGTTCCCCGTGCCCCCTGTTTCGCGTGTTTTTTGACCCACCTTGAGAGGAAGCATCACCATGAAAACCAATCTCGTCCGCCGCTCCGTATTGATGGCAGGCTCGCTGCTGGCAGCCGGTGCGCTGGTCATGCCGACGCTGGCCCAGGCGCAAGCCCTCAAGCCGGGCAAGCTGCGCGTGGCCGTCCTGGCCGACATCGCCAATTACGATCCGGCGCAATTCTCGTCGGTCAACTTTCCGCTGATCAAGAACCTCTACGACAGCCTGATCGAGTACACGGCCGAGGGGCAGGCTATTCCCAGTCTTGCCAGCGCCTGGCAGATCGGTACCGGCAACACGTCGGTGACATTGACGCTGCGCCGCGACGTGAAGTTCCACAGCGGAGCACCATTCAACGCCGAGGCGGTGGCGGCCACACTGAAGAAATCGGCCGATCCGAAGACCGGCAAGAACGTCTACCCGACGATGTCGGTGGTCAAGGACTGGACGGTCGTCGACCCGTACACGATCCGGCTGAACTTCAACAACGCGGTGCCCGACAAGCAGATCACCGACCTGCTGCAGTTCATCTCGCCGATCGAGCCCGCTGGCATCGAGACCGCCGAGACCAAACCCGCTGGCACTGGCGCCTACATGCTGGCCGAGCGGGTGCTGGGCCAGCGGGTGCGCATGGTGGTCAACCCCAACTACTGGCGGCCCGAGAAGCCGCTGATCGACGAAATCACGCTGACCGTGTTCAGCGACAACGATGCCGCCAGTGCGGCGCTCGAGTCAGGCTCGGTCGACCTCGTCTATGGCGGCAGCTCACGCTCGGCGCTGCGCCTGCGCAATGCCGGCAACCAGTTGATCCAGGGGCCAGGGCCGCTGGTGCAGGTGTTTCGCATCAACAGCACACAGGGGCCGTTCAAGAACGACAAATTTCGCCAGGCGTTCAACCACCTGATGGACCGCGCCGCGATCCTGCAGATCGGCTATGCCGGCCTGGGCCAGGTCACGACATTGCCCTGGGCGCCTGCGAGTCCGGCGGTCGACAAGTCATATGACAGCCGGTACGCGTTCGACCTGGACAAGGGCCGGGCGTTGCTGAAGGAGTCCGGCCTGTCCGAGGCGGCCATGAATGACTGGAAGATGCTGGTCAATAGCGGCGACGAGGCCTCGCTGGCGATCAGCCAGGTGGTGCAGAGCACGCTGGCCAAGGTCGGCGTCAAGGTCCAGCTCGATCTCAAGCAGGGATCGGAATACATCGACGCCTTGCTTGGCGGCAAGTTCGCAGGCACCTTCGGCGGCATCGGCAACGTGCAGAAGTTCCCGACCCGCGTAGCCACCAACAGCATCTACCGCACCGTCAAGAACCCGGTGCTGGGCGATCCGCATCCGCATCCGGCCTACGTGGCGGCGATCGAACGTGTCAACACCGCGTTCGGCGCCGACGTCAAGGCCGCCTACGACAACCTGAACAAGGTGCTGGTCGAGTCGGCGTTCGCGATCCCGACCAATACCTTTGACATTGGCCTGATCGTGGCCTCCCCGAAAGTGGGCGGCATCACGCGCGAGATCGACAACATGCTGGTTGTGCGTACCATCGGGCTGCGTTGATCTCCCCTTGACGACGCCGACGGCGGATCGTGCCGCAGGCGTCGTGTTCTGCTGGAATACCGAATGACGATGACTTTCGAGGCCGCTGTGGCCGGTGGCAACGTGCGGGTCGTTTATGAAGGTGCGTCGGTGTTGACGGCCGGCGCGCGCACGCGGTTTGACGTGCGGTTCCAGGCCGATATCGATCTGCCACCGGGCGCCCAACTGGGCCTGGCCAGGCGCTGGCCCAGCGACTGGGGCGCTTTGCAGTCGCACGACCCAGCCGCGCCCGGCTACCTGCAGGTCAGTGCTGGCGCTGGCTTGCCGGTGCGCTGGTGGAGTGCGGGCATGCACCCCTGGCATCCGTTCGACCATGCCAGCTTCGTCGTGCTGCCGCATGGCCTGCCGGCCGGGCAATCACTGCAGATCGTGGCCGGAGATGGATCGCAAGGCTCGCCCGGTTGCATCGTGCAGACCTTCATCGAGGAGCAGTCGCCGCTGTCGATCCGGCTGTTGGCGGGGCCGGGCGCCAGCTGGGTCGAAATCGCGCGGCCGTCGGTCCAGGTCGTGGGTGCCGCGGCGCACCGGCTGGTGTTGACCGCGCCAGGCCAGGTCGTGGCCGGGAAACCCTTCGAGCTGCACCTGCGCGTCGAGGATGCGTGGGGCAATCCGGCTGTCGCGCCGGGGCCGGTGCGCCTGCTGGCGCCCATCGACTGGGAGGTGCAGTTGCCCGACTGCGGATGGCTGCGGCTTCCCGTGACGCTGGAGCGGCCCGGCATCCACCGTCTGCCCGCTGCCATGGCAGCAGTGCCGGGGTTGCAGGCCGTGAGCAATCCGGTGGAGGTGATCGCAGCCGATGCCGCGGCGCAGCCGATGTTCTGGGGCGATCTGCACGCCCAGTCGCTGATCGGTTGCGGCGCGCGCACGATCGACGCGTTCTACGAGCACGCGCGCGACTTCGCCGCCAGCGACTTCGCCAGCCACCAGGCCAACTGTTTCCTGGTCTCCAACCCCGAGTGGGCCGAGACCGAACGCGGCACCCTGCAGGTGCAGCGCCCGGGCCGGTTCGTCACGCTGCTGGGTGTGGAGTGGTCGCCCTCCAGTGTGCTGGGGGGCGACCACAACCTGTATTTTCCGGGTGACGACGCGCCGCTGCACCGCTGCAGCCATGAGTTCGTCGCCGACAAGTCGGACCTGGCGACCGACCTGCCGCATGTCGACGACCTGCATGCGCACTACCAGGGTACCGACACCCTGATCGCCGTCCATGTGGGCGGACGCACCGCCGACCTGCGCTGGCATGAGCCGTCGCTGGATCGCCTGATCGAGGTGCACTCCACCCACGCCACCTCCGAATGGTTCTTGCTCGATGCGCTCAAGCGCGGCTACCGCATGGGTGTGACCGCCGGCAGCGATGGCGTGGACGGGCGCCCGGGTGCCAGCCATCCCGGCCATCTGGAGGTGCGCAATGTGCGCGGCGGCCTGACCGCCGTCATGATGCCGGAACTCAGCCGTGGCGCGTTGTGGAGCGCGCTGCGATCCCGCCACTGTTATGCGACCACCGGCGAGCGGATCGGCCTGCGTTTTGCGACCGAGGACGGTGCGCGGATGGGAGACGAGATCCGTGCGTCCCGCCTGCCGCGTTTCCCGGTGTCGGTACACGGTACCGCGCCGGTCGAGTCGATCGACTTTTTCCGCGACGACCAGTTGCTGCAGCATGTCGATGCCATGTCGACGCCGCCACAACCGTTGTCGAACCGGGTACGGGTCGGCTGGTGCGGTGCCAGCGGGCAGGGCAACTTCCGCGTCGCGCGCATGCACTGGGACGGCCTGCTGCGGGTGCGCGGCGCACGTATTCTCGGCGCCGAACCCTGGGCCTTCGACACACCCGACGAAGGGCTGCTGCAGATCGACGAACACCAGGTGTCGTGGCGCTCGATCACCGGCGGCGACTGGGATGGCCTGGTGCTGGAGATGGACCGGCTTGACGAGGCGGAACTGATTTTCGTGACCGAGCCGATGACGCTGCAGGTCCGACTAGGCGACCTGTCCGGCGCGGCGCAGTTGTTCGAGGCCAACGCGCCGATGCGCCGGCTCGAGTTGCGGCGCTTGCCGCTGCAGCTGCCTGCACTGGACTGGACCGGCAACTTTGCCGATCCGGATCCGCTGCCCGGCACCCATGCCTACTGGGTGCGGGTGCGCCAGGCGGACGGCGCATTTGCCTGGTCGTCGCCGATCTTCGTCACACTGGCGGACAGCGTGTGATGACCGAGCCGCTGTTGTCGGTCCGCGGCCTGTCGGTGACCTTCACCGGTTCCGGCCGCCCGGTGCCGGCGGTGCGGGGCATCGACTTCGAGGTGGTTGCCAACGAGGTGCTGGGCATCGTGGGTGAATCGGGCTCCGGCAAGAGCGTGACCTCGCTGGCGATCAGCGGCCTGCTCGACGATACAGCGCAGGTGCAGGGCTCGATCCGGCTCGCCGGGGTCGAGGTCACGACACTCGACGCGGAGAGCCTGCGCCAGATGCGCGGTCGTGATGTCGGCATGGTGTTCCAGGACCCAACGACCACGCTCAATCCGGTGCTGCCGATCGGCCG
>ENA-ORBV01008522-ORBV01008522.1-microbial-mat-metagenome-genome-assembly--contig:-NODE-8522-length-17196-cov-5.929377_pt1 | contig 17196 bp, 11 predicted proteins | sample MGYA00237777_ERZ505514 | MGnify/ENA primary metagenome ERZ505514 (study PRJEB26160, sample SAMN06269048) | microbial mat metagenome | isolation source: Oligotrophic lake microbial mat | place...
CTGCAAACAAACGAAAGAAGAAGAAGCTGAGCGGAGAGAAGTTACTACTAGCTAGTACCGGCTGTTACTGCCGGTTATTACTGTAGGATGCACCAAAACAAGACACAACAACAACAATAACTTACGCATTCCACCAGCTGCACACCGTGTCACATCACAGAATATTTTCTCTAGCTCTCCAGCTAAGCTACCAACTATCAACTACTAGCCAATAGACAATACAAAATGAAGGTTGTAGGATTAGCCGTCGTTAGAACAGGAAAGGACCTGAATGATCCTATCCCAATGAGTGTTGCCAATGACCTCTCGTCCTTTGGTTTCTTCCAGCGTCAGGTACGTTCGATTGAGCCGTGTTTTGCGTGACAAATGACCGCACAGACGATATGACAAGGACTTATGTTTTGTTGAGCTCTATTTCAATGCTTGTACTGACGCGTATCTGATAATGCCCCTATTCCCCATCACCATCTGTGCTTGTTACCGCGTTTCACCATCCAACACAACAACCAAAAAATACGATTACACAACAGAGCGTGAAAGAAATGTTAATGTTTCTGACGAAGACCTTTACAAAGCGCACGGAACCTGGGCAACGTCAATCTATCACTCATGAGGGTTATGTAGTCCATTGCTATGTGCGATCAGATGGGTTGGGTGGCACTGTAACGACCGATTTAGAGTACCCAGCACGCGTTGCCTTTGTCTTGATTGGTCAAATGCTAGAGGACTTTGTGGACCATGTGGGCGGCGATGACGGCTGGAAGAATGTGACAACCCCCGAGTCTATTACCTTTCCCAAATTGGATGAATATTTGCAGAAGTATCAAAACCCCGCGGAGGCAGATAAGGTGACTAAAATTCAAAAGGATTTGGACGAAACCACGCAAATTCTACACAAAACAATTGACAGTGTCTTGGAGAGAGGGGTCAAATTGGACAACTTGGTGGAACGCAGTAATGATTTGTCAGCCCAATCCAAAATGTTTTACAAACAAGCCAAGAAGACAAACAGCTGCTGTATCATTTCCTAATTCCTAGATCTATGGACGGAATAGAGATGAGAACCGGCGCTATCACAGAGCAGCAAGGAACGAAACAAGCGGTTGGACTGGGCTGCAGGCGTGAGCTGTATTTGTTTATAGATGGAGCTATGTAAACTGGGAATTGTTTTCGGTGGAGTGAAAGATTCAGTTTAATGGGATTTTCGATGTTTTGTCGTGTATTGCCCTTTGTTCTGGCCAACCGGACCGCACTTGATAAAATTAATGCACGGAACCACCCGATCAATTAGAAACTTCTTAAGAACAATAACGAATGTTTAACTATTGCACTTGTTTTCATGGCGGTCCTAATAATGTGCAGTTACTAGCGATTTTCCAAGCCAGGTTGCTTTTCAGAGAATTCATTATATTTTTGACGAGCTAATATTCATTTGATTAGAAATATCCCAGTCCTTTATGATGCAAGGCAAAGGTACGCATGCTTCTTTTGCGTCCTTTATATTGTCGCTATGCTGTGTTCGCCACTGCGCAAGTGTTACTCTTTCCGGTTTATTCTTTCCATCCAAAGAAAAAAATGTCTTCAAGTTTCTCTCCCACTCGTTCTGAAGATGGCACATAAACCACGTCTGCTACCCATCTTGCTCGCCTTGGCAAGACGGATATACCTTCCTTCCCACTACATACCACTGTAATCGGTATTACTAGCTAACAGCTAATGAGTAGTACTAGTAGTATGGTTCAAGCTCAAATATCGATGTGGGGTTAATTTCGGAATGCGGAGGTGTGTATCTACCTCCTTTAGGGGTCGAGCTAGAGACACGCCCCCAACGGCCGAAGCCGACTGACTTGCAGTAGCTCACAATAGCATGCCCGCCTAGAGCTAGCTAGTACCATACAACGTAGTAGCCTTTGCAGTCGGCTTCTGCCAAATTTGGTCGTCACGCACCTTCAGATCTGTACCATGTTACTTGCTCTTGTGCCATGCTTTTCATGCTTCGGTTTTCTTTGTTCCCAAGAAGCCGCACTGAACCGCTACTTCCAGCTGCCTAGCTAGTAGAGTAGCTGAAGGAGCCGGGGTCGATGCAACTAGGGTCCGAAGGTTCAACTCCTTCAATGAATGCAAAAAAAGCAGCGGTGAATTTGCACGGTCCTCTTTTCGTCCACCTGGTTGGTGGTTGTTCTTCTGTGCGCTTCGAAGAACCCAACTAGCTAGAGTAGGCCCAGTATGATGCGAGTTCAAGCTGTCCTCGAGTGGAATCATAGGAGCGATTGATGCATCTTTGTTGGCTACTGCCTGAGTATTTGTTGCCGGTCTCCGTCTGGGCTGGTGGTACCAGGTAAGTAGTTCGGTGACCAGGTAGCTTGCTGGCATAGAGGTGGTCATGCCTGAACTTGCATGATGATTTGCTTGATACCCCTTACGGATGACTTTCGCCCTGCCAGTGTTCTCGATGCTTCTATCTTCCAGATGGCAATCAACTCCAGGCAGCTTATTTAGACTAACTTGAACTAAGAGCGACTTTCTTCTTTGCTGTGTTTGGTGATACACCGTATCTTCATGGATAGCAACCGATACCGCAACTGTCATGCATGGAGGAGTTAGGTCTAGCTAGTACTGTAGCTATCTAGCTAGGTAGGAGTTAGTTAAGTAGCTCACTCGCCAGCTACTACTCGGAATGCAAAAAGTTCCTGAATTGAGACGGACCATGGTCGTGTAATCCCCGTGTTGCAACATGACTTGTATTTGCGGAGTTCCCATGTGCGTCCACCAAAAACCTCCTTCTCATCTTAGGAAGAAATGCCGGCGGTTGATTGGCGAAAACAACCAAAGCGAAGCTAAGGGGTTCGAAGATGTCTGTCGTTGAGACAGAAAACAACCTAAAGAGAATTCAATCGTACAGTAGTACATACAGCAAAGGATACCTTGAGTTTTGTTGTTATCATATTGTTACCCAGAATGTAATAGCCGATGAAAAGCACACCGACTACTGTTGAGAGCGAAGGGATTGACTTGTCAGAATTTCTACTAATGAGAAGAAACAATTGATTGAAATTACAATCACCAATTGCACAAGATACGACACAAAAGCATAGCTCTTGAAAAGACAACAACAAGCACAACAACAATTTGCGGGACACCCTATACTCAATTTCGTTTGAATTCTTTGCATTGTGACCCTACGAGGTAAGCCCACAATAATGCGCTAGCTCCAAAACATATCATCTGCTACTTTCATAATCTTTGCTTGTGAAAGAATTTCATAAATTTATACCAAGAACACCCCTTCGATAGAAATTGCTAGAGTGTCATTATTTTTTATTTTACGTGCCAATCTCACCTCTCACATCATAACATGCTCGCTTGGAACCACTTCATGCATTCAAAGCCAGGCAGCGAAAGCCCGACAACAACCGCGACCAACATCCTCGAAAAGGCAAAGCTAGACTCACCACCGTCGTTCCCTACTAACATGTCGCCTTCGAACATGGTTACTATGAATGGCAATGCCGTGCCGTCCACACCGCAGACGAATGGAATCAAGGCAGAGAAGCCCTATGAGAGGCGCAGCTCCAATTCGAGAGCTCCTCCCATGAAGCTTCCCAGTGGTACCTTTGATGCCCAGACGGAGTTGCCTCGACTCCCGATTCCGTCCCTGGACGAAACCCTGATCAAGTTCCCTCAGCTAATCAAGGCATTGCAGACGGAAGAAGAACACAAAGAAACACTGAAAATGGTCGAAGAGTTTCGCACTGGCGACGGCCCTAAATTGCAGCAACTACTTTTGGATTATGAAGAAGAGGGAAAGAGGACAGGCAGATTCGGCTCCTATGTAGAGGAGTTTTGGAATGATTCCTACTTGGCCCCAGACTCTTCGGTCGTCTTGAACCTCAACCCCTACTTCATCTTGGAGAAGGGCCCCGACCGAAAGATTGCGAATAACCAACTCTACAGAGCTGCTTCTTTATGCTTTGCCTCTCTCAAGATGGCATCTATGCTGAAGCACGAAACCCTTCCACCAGATAGGTGAGTACCAGAAGTACTGTACCTGGTACATTTACTCACTTGTTTCACTCACTTGTTTCACTCACTTGTTTCACTCACTTCCACTCACTCTGATTAGGTTCAAGGGACGACCATTGTGCATGGACCAGTTCAAGGTTCTATTTGGAACCACCCGTGTACCTGGTGCCAGCGAAAAGGATCATGTCCATCATTACCCCGATTCCACTCACGTGGTGGTGCTGATCAAGAATCGCATCTATTACTTCCAAGCCTTATGGCCCCATGATGGAAGTGTCGCCGTCGACCAACACGATATTAAGGATATCTTGGAAGCCATCCAGAAGCATGCCGAGCATATAAGCCAATTCCCATCCAAGGGCAACGAATCCAACAACAAGGCAGGCGCTGACTTGAACATTGATGGTGTTGCTATCAACTCGTGTGATGAAGCACTTGGCGTACTGACAAGCCTTCCTCGTAGAGAGTGGGCGTCTGCAAGGCAGATGATCATGGAGGGCGACGACGAAAATAACATTAAAGCTCTTCAGATCATTGACTCGGCTCTCTTTGTGTTGGTCCTGGACGACCACACTCCAAAGAATATCAAAGAAGCCGCTTGCAACATGTTGCACGGAAGTCACAAGTTGGTGAAGGGCCCCAACAACACCCTCGTACAAGCTGGCTCGTGCTGCAATCGGTGGTACGATAAACTACAGCTCATCGTGATGAAAAACGGAAAGGCGGGTGTCAATTTTGAGCACTCTGCAATTGATGGACACACTGCATTGCGGTATGTTTCAGATATCTTTGCTGAAAATATTGTTCAGTTCGCCCAAAGTATTACAGCATTGATCTACGGCCATGGATGGATTCCTGATAACATGCAAGCGGTAGTCAATCGCTCCTCTACATCCATGTCGGAAACTTGCAATAGAGAACATCATGACGGAGAAGAAGACCCCATCTTGGATGTGTTCCCCAAGAGGCTCGAGTTCAACTTGCCCCACAAGGTGAAAGAACTCATTCGCTACGCCGAAACAAACTTGGGAGACCAAATCAATTCCAGTGACACTGAAGTGCTTGAATTCACAAGTTACGGAAAGACAATGATTGTCAAGAATAGCCTCAGTCCTGATTCATTTGTCCAGATGAGCATCATGATGGCCTACTATAAGCTCTACGGGAAGTTCGTCTGCTCCTACGAACCCGTTCTGACGAAGGCCTTCTACCATGGAAGGACAGAAGCAATGCGAGGCGCCACTCCTCAAGCCAAGAAGCTCTGCGAGCTTTGGTGCAACGAAAAGGCTACCAAAGCAGAACAACTTGAAGCTCTGAAGGTCGCTACTAAGGAGCATTCGCGGCTGGTACGGGAGTGTGCCAACGGCAAGGGCGTGGACCGCCATTTGTTTGCTCTAAAATCTATTGCCGCTAAGAACAACATCAAACTTCCTGCCTTTTTCAAGTCAGCTGGATGGAAGGCTTTGAACCATACTGTGATCTCTACCTCCAACTGTGGCAATCCTTCGCTCCGCTTATTTGGTTTCGGCCCTGTGGTGCAAGGTACGAGAGACATTTATTTGGCTTGATTCTTGTGTTGTTCTTTTATTTTCGTACTACGAACTCACCTGACTTTTCCCTTTCTTTTCCCAGATGGATTTGGTATCGGCTACATCATCCGAGACACTGGTATTCATTTTGCTGTGGCTAGCAAACACCGCCAAACCCTTCGTTTCGTCAATGAGTTGGAAAATACATTGGTGGCATTGAAGAGGCTGCTAAATGCTACATCAACGGTCGTCTGTCACGGTCAGCATCACCACCACCACAACCATGCTATCCATCCGCCCCACGAGGTAACGGATGCTCTTGAAAACGACGACTATGGAGACTTCTGGGGTGAGAACTCTGTGCTGCATACTGCTCCGCCGGCAATGTCCCACTTCGAACCCCAAAGCCCCATCAGGCAACGAAGTAACTCCATTGTGGAAGCTGAACACGTCTTTGCCAATGTCGTTCGGAAGGACAGTTTCCGCATTGCGGATATTCGAACGATCGGTCTCAACCTCAGCTTCGACGAGGGGGTCGAGAGTGATGCCTCTGTGTCGTCGGTGGATGGAAATTGGTATTACGGGAGTAGTCACCATCGCCGCAGCGACAGTGATTCGGACCCCCATGACAGCGACTAATCAATCATTCTTGTTTCAATACTGTTCGGATCAAGATGCCCCGAGAATAGTTTGTCTTTGGACGTTATGCATCTGCTATGTGTGTATCACTCGGGCATCGACAAATTTCAAAACAATCCACATTACCAAACCTCCCAAAAGACTACTTCATTTATAGATAAACCACAAGAATACTAATAGCTACTAATTTTTCAAATGCTATCAAGGGTTAGCTTGCTTCTACAAGGAGTAAGTAATTAAATAGAACAGACGGCAAATGGGAGTCGGCTGGCTAGTAGTAGGCTAGTAAGTACTACCCCGGTAGCTAGCTAGCTACTACTAGCTACTAGTAGTAATAGTGGAGTTCTTCTATTAATTTTTTCCTTTCCTAACTTTTCGTTGGGGCTACTGCGCGAGCTCTTGCTGAGGCCCATAACCTGTTTTTTAACCAGAATTTTCCCTCCGCCCCAACAAAACTCATGGCATCAAAAAAATTTGATCCGTGGATCCATTATTTTGATCATCATTGATTCATTCAAATAAATTCATTGATCCCATTCATTCTCATTCAGACTACTCTACTAGCTAGCTGAGCAATTTTGAATTGCAGTACCTTTCGAAAATGGCAAAGGGTAAAAAGAAGGACCCGGCCAAGAAACTGGCCTTGGCAGCGAAAAAGGACGCCAAGGCAGACAAGGCGGCACGAAAACGCATGCAAAAAGAGTCCAACGCAGTATCGGCGGGTGATCCAGACGCCGCGGACGCCTCCTTTCAAAAAGAACTTGAACAAGAAAATCTTTCCTTGGACGACTTGCTGAACGTCTATCGAAAACGAGATGTAGAAGGAACCAAAGCCATTGTGGAAAGTCTGGATGGATTTCCTCCTCCCCGAGGAAATTTTTCCATGACGGTCGTGGAAGAGCAAAAAGGAAAACAAGAAGTCTACATTTTTGGGGGAGAATATTTCGATGGCATTGAAAACATTGTGGTGGATCACCTACTGAAATGGACTCACAATACCAAAGACGACACCCACGAGTGGAAACAAATCGTCATGCCTTCCTCCCTTCCTTCTCCACCGGCGCGTTGTGCACATTCGACTGTTTATTATAATGGATCTCTGTATGTGTTTGGAGGAGAACTGGCGACGGCTGATTACTATCATCATTACAAGGATTTGTGGAAATATGATATTAAAAATCAAACTTGGACGGAATTGACGAGTCGTACCGGTACTTTGCCATCGTCTAGGAGTGGACATTCGGCCATTGTATGGAAGCACTACATGGTTCTGTTTGGTGGCTTTTATGAAGCCGCACGCGAGACTCCTCGATGGTTCAACGACGTTTTTGTCTTTGATCTGAAAACAGAGCAATGGATGGACGTTCCTCATTCCAAATTGGGAAGTCGTCCCGAGCCACGGAGCGCTTGCAACATTGCCTTGATCAATGATACGGTCGTTCTTCATGGTGGATTTTCCAAATTGGCCTGTACTTCAGCTACTGAAGGGAAAGAAACCAAGGTACATACGGATGCTTGGCTCCTCAACCTCAAACCTATCTTGCAAGGGAAACCGCCCACTTGGGAGAAACTGCTATCCTCGAGCGGTGGTACGGGACGAGGCAGTCTTGCGGAGATTACAAATACTCGAAACCCGAATGGTAGAGCCGCAGCGGCATGTGCTACCTACAAGAACCGAATGCTTGTGTTCGGTGGTGTCGTGGACGCAGAATTGATGCACCACAAGGTGGACAGTGTTTTTTTCAATGATCTCTTTTGTTTGGATGTCGAACCCAAACCACGGTGGTTTCCTCTCACCATGAGAAAGCAAGCGAACAGTAATAATGTCACAGAGAATAGTAATGCAATAGGTGCCAACAACTCGAATGGTTCAGAGAGTCAAAAGGGATCGGATGATAAAAAGACGACTGAGAATGGTGACGACGACAGTAGTGGTGGCGGAGATGACATATCCGTCGACGAGGGTGCCGATGAAGATTCACCTACAAAAGGGTGGAGTATTGACCAACTACGTGAAAATATGTCTGCTTTTATCGATGGGTCTGGCAACGTTGTTTACGAGAAGCTTGACAAGGTAGGGTCATCCGAGTTGAACAATCCGCTGTACGCGAAACCCAACGACGATTCCTCGGACGAAGAAGAGGAGTGCAAAGCAGGGGATGAGTCTGACGAAGAAAAGGAAGAAGAAAAAGAGGACGAAAGCCGCCCAGCCTCGGGCAAGAAGCAAGTCAAGCTTCAGGCCGATGGCTCAACTACCAAGACGACAAATCCCACCACCAAAACACCCCAATCTGTACACAGTAACGAACCCTTGCCGCGAATCAAGTGTGCTACTATTGTCCATCGCAATACACTGTTTATTTACGGTGGCTTGGTCGAGATAGGGGATCGCGAAGTGACTCTGGACGACATGTGGAGCTTTGACTTGAAAAAACGCAATCAGTGGAAATGCGTATGGCCTGGAACCATGCACAAACAAGTATGGCGGGGTGCAGTGCACGACGACGACGACAGCTACATTAGCACCGGTGCTGACGACGACGAAGATGACAGTGACGGTTCCGACGAGGCAGAAGAGAGCAAGAGGCAAAGCAAAGATAAAGCTGGAGGCAATCCAGAAATCGCTGACCTCGGAGCGAAACACGATCTTTCCAACAAAGATCGGACTCCCGAAGAAGGAGAAGTGCTTGCGGACTTTTTCTCGCGGACGTCATCCTATTGGAATGAGCAAGCCCTGGAAATGATGAAGCAAAACGACGAAAGTGTGGAACCTTCGAAAAAGGAGATTAAAAGAGAGGGATTTCAATTGGCCAGAAAACGATTCGAGGAACTTGAGCCAGTGATGGAGCGACTGAAAGAGCTCAGCTTGGGCAATAAGCCTTCGAAATCAAAGTCGAAGAAAAAGTCCAAGAAATAAATAATAAGCCAGAAATAAAGGAGGCCGGAATGTCTTGCGTTCTTGAGGAATTAGCAGCTGCAGTCGCAGCGGGTAAAAGGATATTCACATAGAAAAACGTCTTTTGAGAAGTATTCATTCTTTCCTCAGCGATGCTCAAAGCTAGTTTACCAATAAATGAATGCTGCCAGAAGCTTCTGTAATTTTAGACCCAGAGGAGTAAGAGGAAGCTCCGTGGGCAAGTATCTATTATTAGCTGTGTTACTGTAGCACTAGTCTACTAGCGAGCTACCTACCTACTCACTGTACCTAAAAAGTAAAAAATGAGGATTGGCATTTTTTGTAATGAGGCCTTGCTTGTCACGCAGGCCCGATTTGAAATTATTTTTGCCGTTGTCCCGACGGACAGTTGCACTTGCTGTCATTCATTGATTGATTGACTGACACTCACAGGAGAGGAAGACACAAGCCAACAGAGCTTATCATTCCATCCACGCAGTACTAGAGTTGCAGTACAGCAGCATCTCACAACAGCATAGCTTCTTGTTGTCTTCGCTTTTCAAAATGATTGTTCTAGTCGATGTATTTCGGCTGACACTTTTGTCAGTCGTCTTAACCGAAATTCATGGTTGGGTACTAGTATCTTTCAAGTCGACAAGCCCTACCAAACGGTTCCTCTTGAACGCACATCATGGCCATCGGCGGCAAGTTCATGATGGAGATGATGATGATCCACCAATGGATCCAAGCTATCTCTCTGCTACTAGAAACATTCTTGGACGCCGAGACTTTTCGTTTGGCGCCAGCTGTGTTGGTGTTGCATCCTTATTTCCAGATATCGCCCAAGCGAATGTGACGACCATGAAAGATCATTTGCGTGAAGTACGAGACCCCAATACCTACTCGGCATTGTCCTATGTGGACCCAACAATTACCAATAAAGAAAAAGGTGTCCCACTGATTGTGGTCTTGCATGGAGCTGGCAAAAATCAAGATGGGGTATGGAGTCTCGCGGATATACAAGGGGAACATGCAGGACTGATTCCAAGCCTGATTGCCACCAACAAGGCACCTCTGGTTTTGGCCGACAATTTTGCCGTGGTGGCTCCTTATGCTGCTGGCAAAGCATCCTTTTATGATGAACCACGCTCGAAACTATTGAAATTTGTGGATTGGGTTTGTAGCGAGGAAGGACAAAAGGCGGGATGTCCACCCAACATTGATCCCAACCGAATCTTTTTGTTTGGATTCAGTGATGGTGCCACTGTGGGAGTAGAACTGGCCACTACACGACGTTTCAAAGCGTGCATTATATGCGCCTATGGGTATAGTGGAATCCTGCCATCGCTGGCATTGGAACGCTTAAAGGATCTACCCATATGGGTCTTTCACTCGAAAGATGATGTCATTTTCCCGGTCAGTTATAGTGATCAACTGGTCCAATCCTTGCGCAGTGTCAGCACACCTGGGCTCGTTCGTTATACTCGGTTTGAAGCGGACCAAGAAGGATTCACAGGGAATGTCAAGGGCCACAGTGTAGGAATCACAGCTTCGAAAATGGCGGATATTTACACTTGGATGCTATCCATCCCATAGCGCGAACATTCTGTACTATACAGCAACGAACTACGGGGAGAGATGGATCTCATTGGCCATCCAAACAATTTTTATGGTTTCTTACAATTTACATTGCATTATTTATTTATCAGCCACAACACCTCGATATTTCACTTCGGCTGCAACGCCCTGGTAGAATTCTGGGACGGTATGGTTGTTCTTGTAGTGGTTTTCATAAAACATCCTTCCGCGCATTAATTTTGTCTTTTGATACGTCTCCAGCGCTTCTTCCGACGATTTCCGAAGAGCAGCTTGTTGACCATGGGAATCGCACCGTACTCCCAGAGCATTTTCTATTAGCACAACAAACATGGCATTGGACCATTCGAACCAAGGTCGAGTTAACTTGGGGCAACCAATATCCGAATGTACACCTTCATGCATGGCATCGTTACAGGCCGCTTTTAAGGATTGTTGTATTTGAAATGCCATGACGTCCGCAACGTGTTCTGGTGATCCTTCTTCGGTCAGTGCTTCAATGGCAAATGCCAGTGGCCACACAAATTTCGGGGGTGTATGAGGAGAACCAATGCCGCGCAATGTTCCACCAGCATAGTAAAAGGTATTAATGTCAGGATCCAGCAAGCGTGCTCTGGTATTTTTGTATACTTCTCGATCATATCCAGACCATCCCAACAAAGGAACAGATAAGAGGGATGGCACATTGGCATCATCAAAATCCGCAAGCGTGTTTCCCAATCCATCTACTTCATAGGCATACACTCGAACTGTCCCCGTTCCCGATTTGGCTGGGACTTCGACAATTCCATATTGTTCAATACCACTTTCAATGTCACGCAAGAGTGTCGTAGCTTGCTCTTGCAACTCTTGAGAGTTCCAGATGCGTTTGTTCAATTCAAGGATTCGTTCCAACCCAGCGGCTACATGAATATTGCCAGGAATCAAATATCCATATCGGCATTTATCATCGGACGGTCGAAATCCACTCCACGTCATGCCCGTATAGGCCGTCTTGCTTCCTTTGCCTCCTTCGGGCAATTCAAAATAACGATAGGGACTGTCCCGCTCATGATTCTGTTCGACAATATAAGTGTGTAACATGAGCATGACGGCATCAAAAACAATGGGCTCCGCCAAGAGAGCTTGGGGTCGATACATGTTTGCGGCTACATAATAGTCGTAGAGTTGTGTAAAAAAGTAGGCTCCACTGTCCACTTCGTAATTGCGAGTATCGGTCCATCCTCCTCGGCCAATGACACGATTTTTCAACGGCAGTTTGCTAGGATCTTTCCAATTGCGTGCATAGGCATTGCCATAGGGATCTTGTATAATATTAAAGGCTTGTCGTCGAATGGCACCTTCCACAATGATCCGAAGATAGGGTTGATTTGGTGGTTGTGGATATGATGATGCTGTAGTAGGAGCCGTCATACTCTGCATAGTACCCATACGGCCATAGTAAATACCTATTTGTACGGCACTATCTCGGGTCCACATGGACTGAATATCCCCGGTGGCCACAAAGGTTTGTTGGCCTCCATGATCCACTTGCACGGCTCGTTGAATGGTGGAATACAAAAACTTTCCACACAATTCCATTCCCCTCTCTATATTGACGTCAGGCGTAGTGGCATTTCGTTGTTCCAATCGTTGTCTCACCAATCGGGCAATGATAGGATCACTTTGTTGATTGGCCACAGTCCAAATGGAAGGTGGCAATCGTTGACGCAATTCCGACGTCGCAAAGGCTGTCTCATCTTGGTCGTCATGATCATAATATTCTGTAGTCTTTTTATGTGGCTGTTTTGGTTGAAGTTGAGGTAGTCGTACCAACATGCGATGTTGTGTGGAACTTCCTGCTGCTGCCGCTGCTGCAGAGTTTTGAAGGATTTGATCTTGCATCTGGAAGACCATGGCGGAATGCCACAAAAAAACAGAACACAGTGCAAGGGGAATCAACATGACCAATGACGGCATAGTTCTTTTCGTATGGACCATCTTGATGCCCCGTTTGGACATGGGCGTTGTTTCGTTGCTCAATTTATTGTCTAACGTCGCAGTGATAAGTTGTAGGTTCCTCATTACGGACGTGATTGGTGAATGAATGAATGAATAAGGTTTTGAAAGGAGCGTGATGTTTGTGGCCCGCTTTTTTTCACTCGCTCCAAACTTTCTGGTGAACGGAGTGTTAGAGTTTTAATAAGTTTCGATCCCTCTCATCCATCAAAGAGTAGCTGTCGTTGAATCTAAAGTTGTATTATTGCCAGCTATTGCTTATGATGATATTCCTTTCGCATGTGATATCATCATCATTATATTCTATAGTACTATCTCTATTCTGTTCATTAGATTTTTGTCAGTTGTTTCCATGCAAAAATGAGAGGAACGAATTCAAATAAAATTGACCAATCAGAACAGTTGGCTCTTTTGTTTCCACCCGGGCTTTTCTTCCAAAAAAACTGTAGGGTCAGGGTGATGGGAAGGATTCCGAGCACGAATGAACGGATTCGGAATGATGAATTTCTGAAATATTCTTAACTGAGAAAAGCCTTTGTCCGGAGTATGGCTTCTAGCCGATGACAAACCAATCTTACTCGGTTGGCATTGAGATTTCATCGAAATTATTAGTTTAGTATTGCACACATCTATCTCTTGGCAAACACCATGCTAGCTAGTACTGTACTAGCTAGTACTCGAGGCTTCAACAAATGGCTCGGCATACTGTTTGAATAAGTTGCTAGCTAGCTAGCTAGGTATGCCCCAAAGCACGACAGTCTGTAATGCAATTGCTGGTGTATGTTGTGTTGTTTGAATCCAGCTATACATTTGCAACTTCATTCTTGCGAGATCGATTGATTCAGCATTGCTCTTACTGCTACTGATACTGATGCCACTCGTGCAGACCGTTTGACAGTTTGAATAAAGCTCACACATACAAAGTGTTATAAATATGGAAGAGGAACCACAAGATACCCCACCAAGCGTGACACCTGCCAGTGCAACCACTCCAACCAGCACGACTGATGCTGCTACTACTACTACAACTTCAAGTAGCAACAGCAATCCAAGACCTTTTATTTTTCGAGACAGCCCCTCGACTGCAGACGCCGAAAGCATTGCCAGTGATTACCATCCTGGTTCGGAGGCTTCCTCTGTTCGACAAATTCTCTCTGGGGGTTACAACAACCACAACCACAAAGTTGGCCACCAGAATCACAATCCGACGGGCCGAAGCAGCCCTACTACGAGTAGTAACAACAACAGCATTTCTCCTCCCATACGGCGAGCACCTCCACGGGTTCAAACTGTTCCAGCCTCTACGTATCCGACGCACCAATACCCACGCCGTTCACAACCCTTCACGACTTCTACGGCTCCCAGCAACATACGGAGTGTCCGACATTCTCATTCTCATTCTTCTCCACAACAAGGACCATCCCCCAATTCCTCCTTTTTGTGGGCAGGAGACATGTCTTCGATCACGTCGGCGTCCATGACATCTGGCTATAATTCGAATGCCAGTTCCTCGTTTTATGCCGACGTCATTGCAGCTGCCTTGTCTCCACAAGCTATAGCTGCATCCTCGTCCTTGTCTGAGGCAGATAAAAAGCACTTTCAGAAACAACAACGAAAGCATTCCAACAACTATTTAGCCAATCCATACAACAACAACAACAACATGGAAGATATGACAGCGTCCGATGCAGAAATCTCCATTTCCGATCTCTCGGCCAGTGGTGGAGATGAATCACCTGGTGGAAATACTAGTAGTGGCTTTTTGAGTCGCTTATTGTTGCGTCCGAATAATCGAAACTACACCAGCATCAACCACATGAGCAGCATGAACAGCGGTACCAAACGCATTGCGACGCCGCGCAAGAAAAAATCATTGTTGGATCACAAAGGCGACCCCAGCAATTGGGCCCTTCAACAGACGAGCATTTTAAGCATTCCCGAAGAAAATGAATCGGATCGAGCGTCCACTACCTATTCCTCCTCCCTACGAGGTCTAGATATAGAGACATCTAGTCACAGCAACAGTGATATAGAAGCCATACCCACGAAACGGACCTTTGAAATGTCCTCCTCCTCTTCCGAAAACAACATTTCTCCTCAATCGCAAAGGTCCTTGTCCAGGCTCATGTTATTCAAGGGAGACTCGTCGTCCTTGGCGGGATCCGAAGCCACTAAGAAAATTCGCAATACCAGTGGCAAGGCCAATACGAAGAAGAAGAGCAGTACAGCGAGAAAGTTTCTCGACGATGATGTGGAAGCAGACACGAATCCACAACAGCAACAAGGTTCATTGCCAGTATTTGTGGAAGGCTCAACTTATTGGGATGACGAGAAGAGTGCCAAACGGGAATGCAACAAAAGATCCAAATGTTTTGCATGGTGTACTAGGACACAGTGCATTATATGCTTCTTGGCTACCTTGTTGGTCTTTGGGGTGATTACCCTTGCAGTTTCCCTTACCATGGCTAGGCAACAGAGTACTGAACAAGAAGCGGATGAAATCCAACTAACCGACAGCTCGTTTGAAAGCGACGACGTTGTCAATTTTTCATTTGGTATTAACCCCGACACTGGAACAAACACTCCAGTCGATACGAGTAAAGACGACCTCGTTGCGTCTCCAGCGCCAACGAAAGGACCCAGCCAGGCACCCACACTCGAGGCCACGATCCTAGCCGACCTGGAAAGTTTACTTGTCCCCAAGCCGTCCCTTGCCCCTACCACAACGGCGACACCGTCTCCAACTCTGTCACCTTCCATAACAAGCACGAGTCCAACCGGCACACAGACCACTTCACCTACAGAAACTCCAAAAGCTATAGCCGTCTCCTTTACTGCCACGTCTCCTCCTCTGGCAACTCAAAGCCCTACTTGGTCTGCCACGCAGATTCCAACACAACCCCTTACTTTGTCTCCCACAGAACGTCCCACGCCAAAGCCATCTCCGGGCCCTACTCGTCTTCCAACAGTGCGGCCTACTCGATCTCCAACGAAAAGCCCAACAACGTCCGCCCCTACTGTCTATACTCCCTTGCTGGAACCCAACACAATACTGCAACAAGAAGTCAAGCTCATGGGCGAACAAGGCGGCGACGCCATGGGTTCTGCTGTCGCACTGTCTGGCAATGGCCAAATTTTGGTGGTGGGATCTCCCAACGCAGGAGGAGGAGGAGGCACCGATACAGAACGAGCAGGACGTGTTCAAATTTTTGAGCGATTTCCAAAAGCTGGTTCCAACGATGTTTGGGAATGGACCCCCCGAGGAACCATCCAGGGGGCAGGTGCCATGAATGAGCTTGGATTCAGCGTGGCCAGTAATGACGACGGCAGTGTTGTAGCCGTCAGCGAACCTGCCGCTAACAGTCGTCGAGGAAGAGTCTTTCTATACGCATGGCGAGAATCAGAAGGGGTCTACATGGCCAAACAAGAATTGTCGGGACAACAAGAGGCGGGTCAATTTGGGACTTCCATTTCTTTGAGTGGAGATGGACGTCGGTTGGCAGTCGGCTCTCCGTATTATTCTGTCACGACCGATCCAGATCTCGACTTGAAAGGCAAAGTTGACGTATTTGAATATTCCGACACGTCTCAGCAGTGGCAAGCAATGGATACAAACAATAATCCTAATTTATTCATTGGATCGGCTTGGATGGATTGGTTTGGTTGGTCCGTAGCGTTGAGCCAAGATGGTCAAATGCTTGCTGTGGGAGCACCTCGCAACATGGAATTTGGCGGCTATGTCCAATGTTTTCAATGGAGTACTGATAGCTGGGAGTTTATGGGTGCTCCGATTATGAATACCATTCCACCCATGAAAAAGGACGACCGTTTTGGCCACGCTGTATCTTTCACGAATACAGGAAGCAACGAACAAGGCTACCGAAAGATTGCACGAGTCGCGATTGGGGCTCCATGGAAAGATGTGGGTGACGTTCTCAACTCTGGTATGGTGGCAATATACGAGTTTTCCGATTCAAAATGGGTGGTTGACGTCGGTGAAGCCTTGGGTGGGGTTTTTATAGAAAATGCTCCAGGGTTTTATCACCAATTTGGTTACTCTTTGCAAATGCAGGGAGACGCCATTGCGGTAGGAATTCCAGGCCGAGACAACCGCAGAGGTATGGTCGACATCTTCTGGCTGAGCCATGCCTTTTCCAAGGAGGCGCCCGATTCCAGTGGGTGGGAACATTTGTCAAATAGTGCCCTCACTGGAGATATCGCTGGTGACGACTTTGGTTTTTCTGTGGGCCTCAGTCTCCAAACCCATGGCGAGGGGTCCGAGACACCATCGTCCCTTTCCATAGCGGCTGGAGGCGTGATGGTCAGCGCAGCTTCACCAGCATCGTCCCCTGGATACTCGAAAGTGTATCATACTGGCGATTGATTGTACATGTAGATTGATTTGATTTTGATGAATGCAAGACGTGTTACTGCATCCATCATCAATAGTAGAAACACTTGTAAAATAATGCTGGTAGTAATGATGAATCAAATCTGTCTCTTATACACATCTCC
>ENA-ORBV01008523-ORBV01008523.1-microbial-mat-metagenome-genome-assembly--contig:-NODE-8523-length-17196-cov-4.400549_pt1 | contig 17196 bp, 19 predicted proteins | sample MGYA00237777_ERZ505514 | MGnify/ENA primary metagenome ERZ505514 (study PRJEB26160, sample SAMN06269048) | microbial mat metagenome | isolation source: Oligotrophic lake microbial mat | place...
ACTCCTCTATTGTAATATGCCTCTGATATTTTACGATCTACTTCTATTTCAGCAATTTTCAAAAAGCGTTTACCATTTCTTTGGCCAAATCTTAAAATAAACTCCGCTTGGCGGCGGGCTTGGGCCTGTAAAGTCTCCTCGCTCAATTTTGGGTTTAATAATTTTAAAAAATCGTAGCGTACTTGTACCAAGTTTATGTAAGCCTTCTTAAAACTTTCTGGGCCTAGTTCATAATTTCCGCCGTTATGGCCTGAGGCCCCCATGCCTGGATCGAGAGCCTCCAATACGATTACTTTAATGCCTTTCTTTGCCAAGTGATAAGCTGCTGAGGCTCCCGTAAGACCGGCGCCTATCACAACAACATCGGCCTCTACAGGTATCCCAGGGGCTGACTGAAAGTTTTGAAACTTGCGCCCGTCTTTGAGCCAATACGAAGTTTTATTGGTAGGAAGTGTTAATTTTTTAGATAATACGATCGCGCCAATTTCACCCGCAAAATCTTGAAACCGTTGCGCCGCTTTTTCACTAAAATATTTTTCGAAGTCGGTTTCAATAGCGCTCAAAATCTTTTGCAAACGCGAGCTAAACCGACCATGCCTGTCGGTTAGGGTCTGAGCCTCGGTAATTATTTTACCCATTTCTTTAATATCTATTGAATTGTCGCCGGCAGCCAAGTCAGCAGCAAGCTTATAAAGATCCCCTGCAAAAGCGGGCATTGATACGGTGAAAAGCGCACCAAAAAAGCTTATTAGTGACAATAAACGACCGGTACGTACAATTAATGCAGTCACTTGTTGCCCGGACGACATTTATAACTCCTCTAAAAGCGGTAACTCTTTGATTTAGCAAGTTTTATGCCATGGGCTTGGTGGGGCTTTAAAGAAAAGAATGTGAGCTCCATCGCGAAGCTCAACTATCGACATGTCCAATTGCCGCCAATGGTTTTTTTAGTTTTTTGGTTTTCATAGCATTTTATAAACTTAACGCTCGGCTGCCTCAGATTCACAAGTAAGCGTAATTGCCCCGCCGCTCTGGTCACAATTAAAAACTAGAGGAGCTTTAAACTTTCTTTCCTGCCATGAAGAAAAAGGAATCATTAAAGAAAAATGGCAATAATCAAATGGAAGATAGTCATCAAAGTTATCAGTGTTTACCAATTTACTCATGTCAAAACGAAAGTGATTTTTATACTTTGTAGGTTTATATTTTTTGTCATTCGAAAGACTCGCTTTTTTTCCAATTCGCACATCGCCTGATTCAATTGCGGTCATAGTCACATTTATCAAGTGTGATTCGGTATCGTCCTCACTCAAGTAAACTTGAAAATTTTTGGCTTCGATCGAAACGGCAAGTTCGTAGCGATTATTTGTCGATTCGCACTTTAGGGTGCCCCTATATTCTTTTTCAGCCCTCGCCAAGGAAATTTGACTTAGAGTTAAGATTATTGAAATTAAAGCTAGTTTTTTCATTTTATACTCCTAGAAGAATAAGTTCGACTGTCTAGTAACAGATCAAGGACATGCTGTACAGACTGATAAGACCAGTATGAATAAATTTCAGCACGTAGAGACTAGGTACGCGGAAAGTTTTTTACCCAGAGTTAAGCGCCTGAGTGTCCCTAACCCTTTTCGCTACCAATCCCAATGTCTCTCTCGTATTCAATTCAATATATCTCAAAACACTTTTAAACTCCCGCTGCCAAGAGGTCAGCATCCGGGAATAAACGAGCTGGTTCCAAAATCTCCCTTTAAAGGGGTTACCCTTTTTTGCGCCCGTTACCGCTATCGCAACTAAGGCTGGAACAGTTCTCAAAAAATTTTGGATTTCGGTTCTGGTTTTGCCACGAATTAGTAAATGCAAATGATTTCCAGAATTCGCCCAGTTATAAATACAAATATGAAAGCGCTGAGCGCTTTTTCTTAAGATTTTTTCGATCACGTGATGATGACGAAGAAGCGAAAGCCGCTTTATGGCTTTCGTAGATCTCATAACAACGTGAAGAGGTTTTTTAGGGTCTAAAGGCCTTCGACCTTTCCGTTTCCCTTTATTGAGGTCGCCGCCGTAAGATTTCGGTGAGACTTTAAAAAACTGAAATTGCACTTAATATTTGAAGACACGATAGAATGGTTAGAAAAAGTAGAAATTTATTTAAAGAAACTAATTCGACAATGGGGCAGAAGTTTTAAAAGAAAATGAGAATCTATTCTACAAGTATGCATGCCTATTGTGCATTTGAGGGAGAAAATAAGTGTTAGTTCACAGAACTAAACCGCCTAACACTGCCCGTGAGCAAAAAGGCTATCGAGTTGGTTGTAAATGAAGTCATAGCCAGAATCATTAATGGCTGAATTGATTCCAAAAATATAATCATTGTCGACATGGTTGAATGCCACTTCGTTTCCAGAGCCCTCAAAAGACAGATTAAAAGTATCATTAGAGGGATAAAGCATGACAAATACATTGTTACTGGAGTCCCGAAAGTGCTTTTGGGCACCACCATATTTTTTCATTTGCTGCTGAATTTTAAAATAGATTTCAAGAGCTAAAGCCTCTTGATATTGTGCAAAGTATATTCTCAGCGGTCCGTCAAAAATTGCCCCATTAAAAGCAGGGCTATAAAATTTAGACTGCGTCAAACTCACAAGCGTAGAAGTCATCCGTTTCTCCTGGCTCGTCGAAATATAATTATTCCCACTCTTTAAGCCTAGGGACACTTTGACCTAAATAGCAAATTTTTTCTCATAAATTTTTTGTCCCCTGGTCCAGACCTGGGTGACGGGTGAAAATCCGACCTGATAAAATAGTTCTTGCCAAGCTCCTGACAGCACAAGAAAATCGGCGTCCTTACTAACCTCGATCGAACCCACTTGTGTCTCTAAACCCAAAGCATATGCCGCACCCAAAGTATATGCCACTATCACCTGTGAGAGACTCAGTCCCATCTGCATGCGCGCTAAAAGGCCGGCAAACATAAGATCTGCCGACGGACTTGACCCTGGATTAAAATCAGTCGCCAGTGCAATACGGGCGTTGGCAGCTGCTAAATCTAAGCCTCGCGGATATCTAATCTTAAGGTAGTAATCGGCGATTGGCAGGAGCACACAGGTAGTTGCGGCTAATCCCAAGGTCTTAATGTCGGCATCCGAAAGTTCAACCAAATGATCAACCGATTTTGCGCCGAGTTTACAACCCAAAGCAGCCGCCCCCGTATGGCTCATTTGGTCAGCATGAATGGTTAAATCAAATCCCAATTTTTTTGCGGCACTTAGATACCTCTCGCCATCCTCCAAAGAAAAATAACCGTTCTCGATAAATATATCAGCTCGCTCAGCAAGCTTTTTCTTCTTTATTAAAGGCAATGTATGCTTAATAATGTGGTCTATATATTTTGTCGACGAAGAAAACTCAGCTGGTACGGCGTGGGGTCCAAGGTAGGTGGCGACAGTCCGGATCCACTTTAAACCCTTAATCACCTCTAACATTTTGATTTCACTCTCGTCACTTAAACCATAACCTGACTTGATTTCTAGAGTAGTCACCCCTTGTGAAAGATACATCTGCGCCCACATCACCAAATTTTTTTGCAATTCCTTTTTAGTTACTTCGCGTGTCGCTCGCACTGTTGACAAAATTCCGCCGCCCTTTAGCGCAATTTCCAAATAGCTCATTCCCTGCTGGCGTAATTCAAATTCGTGCGCTCTGTTTCCCGCAAACACTGAGTGAGTGTGGCACTCGACAAAGGCCGGCACCACTGTTCGACCCTTTAAATCAATTCGTTTAAGGCCTTTTTTTTGAAATGCTTTTGGTAAATCCCTAGACTTGCCGACCCACGAAATCTTGCCAGCCTTAACAACCAACGCTGCATCCTCGATAATACCAAGGTCATTCTCATTGATAATACCGCGGGCACCCTTTTGGGCCGCTGGCTTTAAAGTGAGTAAATTATTAATGTGAAGAAAAACAGTGTATGGAAGCACCTTAAATGAATTACTGAGTAATTCCACGTCTGGCAAATTCAATTTCAAACAAAGCCGAGAATTTACTGTTAAACAGCGAGGCATCAATAGCCTTTATTTTAGTCAGCATTGACGAGAAATCGTCAGTCGAGCTGATTAGTTTAAGGTGTTCTGTAAACATTGTATCGAGAGTTTTAATGTCTCCTAGATTTACCAACGCAGCTTGCCTTCTCACTTCCCACCATATAGAGGCATAAACGCGGCCCATAAGATGGATTTCGCCACGCGCGGAATTTCCGCAAGAGTCATAGGCCCCCTGCAAAGTTAAACCTGAATTTTTACTAACAGTACGGGTAATCCCACATTCTGAAATGCCATCCACACTATTACCAAAGGTCTCAAGTACAGCTGTATTTTGCGGAAAGATAATCGCAAAATGATAGTCGGCTTGCCCCTCGTCAATAGCAGAAGCGCAACCTAAAGGTGACTTGCAACAGGTATTTTCTCTATCCGCGCAGATTTGACTTTTACTCTGAGCGCTGCTCGTTTCATAATGAGTGAAATTTGTAGCATAACCTAAATTGGCGTGTCCCATTTCATGCAAATAAACTTCAGCGCTCAAAGCCAATTCATTGCCAGCATTGTTACTTCCCATAAAAATAAATTTCTGATCGCCCCCATAAAACCAAAAGGCTTCTGGTCGCTCGGGATAATACGATACAACTAAAATATTCTTATTCTTTGCATAAAAATTTCCGGTGTGCTTTTGCATGAAATCAATCTGAAAGTTGAGCCAATAAAAGGCCATGATTTGGCTAAACTTGTGAGCAGGATCGCTCCCATATGCAAATTTAAAAACTCTGGTTCTGGCATCAACTCTAGGTAAAATTGTGCCATCGGCCAGCTGTGCATTCACACGAAGGGAACTATTTTGAAGAAACCCTGAGTTATCTAAATGTTCTGGTTGAATGTTAACAGCGTGGGTTTGTAGACTTCGCAGATCCGAACTTCCTCCCACCGGGCTGGCAAAGACTCGCCCCTCTTGTGCGATCGGATTTTTCCAAAAAACACATGTATTATAGTTGGGATTAGCTAAACAATTGGGTACCAAATTGGGCGCAATACCATTGGGAACGATTTCACCTTCTAGCAGAGAAGAACCACCCGACCCAGTAGATAGTTCGGCGACTTGATTTATCGCTTCAAATTTGCCACTACAGTTTTGAAATAGTAGCAGCACTGCTGCGATTGAAAAAAGAAGTGGATTTAAGGCTTTATGTTTCAAGTTACACTCCCCGCTAAAATAATTCGGCTGGTTTAGCAAAAAACTTGAGCTAGTTTTGGTCTGGATTTGACTCGTTTTGAGACAGTTAGTTCTCGATTGTCATAAAAAAAAATTGGTGCTAAATATGGCGCTTCTATGAACTCCAATATAAGCGTAAACCTTATTCTTTTTGACCTTGACGATACATTAATCGATTTTGAGAGTTCTTCGGTTGTGGCGTTGGAATCGGTATGTAAGGCTCAAGGGCTTTCCAATCCATTAGAAGATTATTTTTCGGCCTACTCGCGAATAAATTTAAAACTATGGTCGCAACTTGAATTGGGTGAGGTTACCGCCGATTTTGTAAGAGTGGAGCGGTTTAGACGTCTATGCCAGCAGATGAAGTGGCAAGCCGATGTTCAAAAAATGGCGGAATCCTATTTAACTGAAATAACTTCCTCTGTTAAACTCATTCCCTTTGCCAAGGAAGTCTGCGAAAAATTATCTCAGACCTTTGATTTAGGCATCATAACCAATGGCCTTACTCAGGTGCAAAAAGCTCGATTTAGAAAATCGGGACTTGAAACATATTTTAAATTTCTCATGACCTCGGAAGAACAGGGGTACCACAAGCCAGATCAGCGCATTTTTGTAGATGCAATCAATAAACTCCCCAAAAAAGAGCTTGCTAAGACGCTCGTCGTTGGCGATAGAATAGAAAGTGATATTTTGGGAGCAAAAAGGCTAGGAATTAGATCCGTCTGGTTAAATCGTCACGGTAGACCTAACATGACATTGATCAAGCCTGATTTTGAAATCAGCTGCCTCTCAGAATTAACGAAACTGGTGTTATGAAATATAAAGCCCTCGTTAGTGAGCTTCGCGGTCAAGAAGTTTCAACCACGATTCAAGAAAGAACCCTTCCGCCACTTTCTCAAAACGAAGTTTTAATCAAAGCTCACTTTTCAAGTTTAAACTTCAAAGATGCGCTGGGAATTACTGGCCGCGGTCCAATTTTTAAAAGTTTTCCGAGGGTTGGTGGAATTGATGTATCCGGTGTCGTTTACGAGAGTAAAACACCCCACTTTATGCCTGGAGATAAGGTTTTGGTAACCGGTTGCGGCCTGGGCGAAAACTATGACGGAGGCTTTGCTCAATATGTCAGGGTGGCTTCCGAAAATGTGATTTCCTTACCTGCTCAGCTCACGCTCGAAGAAGCCATGATTTATGGCACAGCCGGCTTTACGGCGGCACTTTGTTTGAGTCGTCTCATGACTAATGGTCAGTCGCCAGATTTGGGACCCATAGCGGTTACTGGAGCCAGCGGAGGCGTTGGATCTTTTGCAATCTATTTTTTATCTCACTTGGGTTTTAAGGTCGTTGCCATAAGTGGCAAACCGCAGCTCGAAGATTATTTATTGCAATTGGGCGCGCACGAAATTATTTCTTTTGAAAAGCTGAAGCTGGGCTCAAAACCACTGGAAACGGTCAGATTCGGAGGCGCCATTGATAATGTCGGTGGCGAAACTTTGTCCAAGCTTTGTGGGCACACCCAACTCTGGGGAAACATCGCCTGTGTAGGTTTAACTCAAAGCCATGAATTAAAAATGACCGTCATGCCCCTAATACTTAGGGGAGTGAGCCTTTTAGGAATCAGCTCAAACAATTGCCCCAATCCTTTAAGAAGGCAGCTTTGGCAAGAGCTGGAAGGGAAACTCAAACCCAAAGATTTATCTATCTTTAAGACGGAGCAAGTTGGGCTAGACAAAATAGTTTCGGTAGCACATTCAATGTTAGAACGAAAAACTCATGGGCGCGTGGTGGTCAAATGCGAGAGCTAATCACAAACTTTGATCATTGGCTTTTTTTAAAAATTAATCATGACTGGACCCATTCTTGGACCGATGCCATCTTCCCGTTCTTAACCAACTTGTTAAAATTTCCTTGGATTGTCTATTTTTTACTGCCAATGTTACTTTTAATCTGGATATATAAAAAAAAATCTTATGCTCTTAAAATATTAATTTCTTCACTCATAATTGTGGGAATTTGCGACCTCGTCGGCTTTCAGCTCTTAAAAGCCACTTTCGAGCGACCCCGCCCTCACCACACCGATATTGGCGCCATCGTTAGAGTGCCTTATGCCCCCAAAAGCTACAGTTTTCCGAGCAACCATGCGCTTAACACAGCGGCATTGGCACAAAACTTGGCCTTTTATTACCCTGCGGCTGCCCCCTATTTTTATTTATTTGCATTGTTTATGGCCTACAGCCGAGTTTACGTCGGAGTTCATTTTCCCCTAGACGTCATAGCTGGAGGAATTATTGGACTTTTATTAGCGATTTTCATAAGATGGGTGCTGTTCAAAAAAATAAAATGGCTTGAGAGAGCTAAGTAATAAGTTAAATAACAATTTAAGTAACAATCTTAGAAACTAAAGAGAGGATCAACATGAAAAAGATTTTGGTTTTAATAAGTTTATTAGGCCTGGTTGCCTGTGACCGAGCTCCTAAACTGGATAACGATGATAAAAAAACCCTTTACGCACTTGGGGTGGAGATCGGCAAAAGTGTAGGTAATTTTGAACTTTCCAAGGCTGAAGTCAGCATTGTGGTTTCGGGATTAAAAGACCAACTCAACAAAGACAAAATTAAAGTTAACAGCAATGAGTTTATGGGCAAAATTCGCGACCTATCAATGAATCGCGTTAAAGCAAAAGCCCAAGTAGAGGTTGGCGAATCTGAAAAATTCCTAGTTTCAAAAACTACTGAAGCTGGCGCAAAAAAACAGGATTCAGGTTTGATTTTTATTGAAACAAAAGCCGGTGCAGGCACTGTCCCAAAGCCTACCGACACGGTGAAAGTCCATTACGAAGGAAAACTTCGAGACGGAACCGTCTTTGATAGTTCTCTTAAACGAGGTGAGCCCGCAACATTCCCGCTCAATGGAGTAATTCCTTGCTGGACTGAGGCCCTACAGCTCATGAAAACGGGCGGAAAAAGTAAAATATTTTGCCCTGCTAAAATTGCCTATGGCGATCGTGGCGCCCCTCCGCAAATTCCTGGCGGTGCGGCACTGGAGTTTGAAATCGAACTCATTGGCATTGAAGTCGCAAAAAAGAAATAATAGCTAAGGATGAACTTTGTTAACTCCCGCAGCAAGATATTATCTACGACTTACGTTAATACCATTGGCTTTGTTCAGCCTGCTGCGGATAATTTTCTTTTTTGTATTTAAGACCGAGGCCCCTCTAAATTCAAAAGAAACATTTCTAGCATTTTGGCTGGGCCTGCGCTTTGATTTGCGCGTTGTCTTTACACTTGCTCTTCCTAATTTAGTTTTTGGTGTTTGGGGCCCCTTAAGTTTGCGCTGGTCCCAATTTGGCAGAAAATTTTGGTGTGCCTACTGGGTATTTAGTATCACGTTTATTTTTACTTTTTACCTTTTCGACTTCACCTATTTCTCTTACCTTGGCGCACACATAAATGCGACAGCACTCCGATTTTTATTTGATTTTTCGACTTCCGCGTTGATGCTTTGGCAGTCCTATCCCCTTTTAAAAGGAATATTTTTGGTTTTTATCTTTGGCTGGATTTATAAAATGGTTTACTCGCACTATATTTTAAAAGCCATCAAAGCAAATGTTGAAAATGTTTCTTTTGAACGTTCTTTCGCCAACGCGGCTCTATTGCCGATCATACTTATACTGGGAATTTGGGGTAAGATTTCTCAGTATCCGCTGCGCTGGAGCGATGCTTATTTTTCAAATCAGTCTCTGATTACAGCACTAGCGGTAAATCCAGTGCATTATTTTTTTGATACTCTAAAATACCGAAAAACCGAGTATAGCCTCGCCACCACACAACAATACTTTCCCCATGTGGCAAAATATTTGGGAGCAGAAAATAAGACGTCTATGAAATTCAGTCAAACAGTCAAAGCGGCTGAGCGGGCCGCGCCCTCGATGAACGTAGTCATCATTGTGCTTGAATCAACTGCTGCCTATAAAACTGGTTTATTTGGTAATCCCCTGAACCCCACTCCCGTTCTCGACTCCATCGCCAAAAAGGGCATTTTATTTAAAAACCATTATGTACCCTCAGAAGCCACAGCAAGATCCATCTTTGGCCTTCTCACTGGAATTCCCGATGTGAATTCAGACTACACGTCGTCTCGTAATCCCCTAACTGCAAGTCAGAATCTTATTATTAATTCATTTATTGACTACGAAAAATTTTATTTTATTGGCGGAAGCACTAGTTGGGGCAATATTCGGGGACTACTATCATATAATATTCCCGGCATAGAAATTATTGAGGAAGGCAAATTCAAATCGGCGCGCTCCGATGTTTGGGGCATTTCTGATCTTTCGCTTTTTAAGGAAGCCAATCTAAAATTAAAGGGGAATCGCGAGAAACCATTTTTTGCAGTGATTCAAACTGCGGGGTTTCACCGGCCCTATACAATTCCGAGCGATCATTTGAAATTTGAAAAAAAGACTGTTGATGCGCAGAAAATTAAAGATGCCGGATTTATTTCTCTAGAGGAATATAACTCACTTCGTTTTCAAGACTATAGCCTTGGACATTTTTTTGAGTTGGCTGCCAAGGAGGAGTATTTTAAAAACACTTTATTTGTCATCACTGGCGACCATGGCTTGCCCGACAACGCCGCTAAACATTTAAAAAAGGGCACTGTGTATTTTGGCCTGACTCGTTGGCATGTGCCCCTGGTATTTTATTCGAGCCGACTTTTTGGCGAACCTAAGGTGATAGAAGACATGGCAAGCGAACTTGACATCATGACCACGGTGGCAAGTTTAACTGGTATAGATCACGTGAATACCACTTTAGGGAGAAATCTTTTTGCACCTACCCCGCCTCTACCATACGCTTTTATCTATACTTATTATGATAACCCGCCAGGAGTAGGGCTTATAGATACTCAATATTACATGAAATGTGACTCGAGAAAGTGTCACGGCTTATTCGATTATACCTCTAATACGCCGGAACAAGACTTGACCCTCATGATGCCTGAAAGGGCCCTTGAAATGCAAAATTACGCTGTGGGCCTTTATGAAACCTCCAAGTACCTGCTCTACCACAATCCAAATCCCCTCGTAAAATAAAAGAGATACGCGACCTGGCACTTGGTCCGAAATTATTCACGAATCCTCTCATTTCATTACAAATTCCGCCGATAAGAAAGAGATGAGATTCTCAACAGCATTATTACGAGTTTCCCTTGTTTTGGTCTTACCTAGCCTCCTAGCCAAGAGCAACGCCAAAGAAAGTACCGACAGAAAACCCGCAAGCTTTCAATACACACTGACCAATTCAGAGTGGATTAAGCAGATGTCCTCCGAACTCCCTTTAGCATTTTGCGACAACCGAGAATATTTTGGTCAGTGTTTTGAAGTGGAACAAAAAAACTGCCAAAAAGCGGTAAGTCAGCTAACTAAAAATTGCCTCAAAGATTTAGAAGTTCCTAAAAGCGTTCGCCTGGCCACGGCAGGGCTAAAACTTGGTCACAAATTAGGTCGCTGTATTGGCGCACGCTATGAAAAAAATATGATTCAGAAAAAGAAAAAAGATTCTATTTGCGTGGAGCTCAAACAATGGCTCTAGTAAAATTACTTTTTATTCCACTAATAATTTCTTTTGGATTGGAAACTCTAAGCTACGCTTGCTCGCTAACCGAAGAGGACATGGTCGAATTGCGCCGATATATGCGCAGTAAGTGCGAGAGTGACCTAGTCGTATCCGAAGAACTCTTTGGTTTTCCGGACCTTGAGGGCGCAATCCGGGAGGCATCGACCCTTGGTGGGAATCTCGGTGCTGCCGCCAATAACGTAGTAATGGTGCGCAAGCTGCCCGAATCTCGAAGAGAGTTTTCTCGACTCGGAGCATTTGGAGGAAGGCTGCATATGGCGTCTATCGTTTCCGCTGGCTGCACAAAAGTAAAATTTAATAAAGACCTCGGAGATTTGGTAAAAATGGAGCTGCCGGATCAAATGGAAGCGCTAAATATTGGTGGAAAATCAATTTGTAATTCCGCTGAAAAAAAGCTTACGGAATTTCGAGAGCCAGAGTTTACTGGGGAATGTTCAAATGAGAGCGTTTTGGCCTATCCAGAAAAAAAAATAGAGATTAACTTTTCAAGAAACCCTGCCCAGGCTACATTCAAAAGCAAAGGTGACCCCACAGCCGCCGGTGAAACTAGGCGTCCGATTACAGTAGATTATAAAAACATGCGAATAATTTACTCTCTTCCTTTTGTTGACCCCAATGGCAAGCTACTAGAGGTTTCAGCGGCACAAAAGAATTCCGTTGAAGAACAAATTAGAAGTAATTTAGAAGAATTTATTCAAATGCACGACTGCTGCACAGTAGGTCCAAAGTCACCCGAAGAAAAAAAAATCTGCAGTAGATTTAATTTAAAATATGTAACGCAGAAAGCGAAAAACAAATCCCCTGGCAAGCCAGGAGTAAAATAAATTAATACCCCGGATATCGTCCCAGTGAGTAGCCGCTCACCATGTTTTCTTGCATACGGGGTACAATCAGCAACTTTGCAGCCGACACATAGGCGATGTCTGCGGAGCCTTTAAAGCCGTGAAGTAAAACATCAACTTTACCGTTAGGCCTAACTCGAAAAATCTTGCCACTCACCCAGTCAGACACTAAATAATTACCGGCGTTATCTACCTCAAGTCCATCCAGATTACCTAAAGGCTTTTGTGTAATTTTAGTAATGCGTTTGCTGGTAAGCCCAATCGAATAAAGGTTTCCCACATTTTTACCCGACCAATCCTGAGTAAAACCCCAAGCAGCTGCTACCAGCTGATTTCCTAAGACCAATAGGCCATTTGGAGACTCTAGATTTTTTCCTTCTATAAATACCGAAACTTTGTCGTTTTCAATCCGATAGATTCGTGACGTTAACGTGTCAGAAACATAAATTCGGCCTTGATTATCAATCGCCAGATCATTCAAAAACTTTGCTCCATTAATTGCTATCGTGGTTTCTATTTTTTGTTCAGCAATATTTATTTTTACAACCTGATCGATATCGGTAACCCACAAAATACCTTTGTGAGACCGCATTCCTTTGGGGGCATTTAAGCCAGTAATCCACTGAGGATTAATTACCTTACCATTCTTATCGGCCTTCAATATAAAGCCATTTCCGTCTTTTTCATCAGGCTTACCAGCTACATTAGAAATAAAAATCGCATTTGAACCGATGTCAAAGAAGACGCTCTCGGGTGTGTCGATCCCCTCTTTAATCGTCCATAATGATTTATAGGGGGATTTATCGTTTTCTTTTGAAATATCAATTGAAGCTGAAGCTATCAAAGTTAAGGCCAGTAAATAAATCATGTCACACTCCCAGTTGAGAATATGATACTAGCGCGCTTTGTTTTATTTGCAAGACGGATTAGGCTGCTTGTTTTTTACTGACTGCTTTGGCGTTGAGCTGGATTAAAGCGTCGCGAAGATTGTTGTGGATTTCTGCAAAACGAATGACTCCACTTTTGGTGAGCTCTTCACGGAGAAAGGGGCTCAAGCCACAGATGCCCAATTCAGGTGCTTTTTTTCTTAATAATCGTTGTAGATTGGCCAAAAATTGAAGGCCGTGACTTTCAATTATCGTAACTTCTCTAAAGCTAATAACAGCTACGACAAAATCTAATTTTGAGACTTCATTTAAGCATAGGTCATACTGAGCTTGCCCGCCACCAGACAAGGGACCAACTAGAGTAATCGCCAAGAGTTTATTCTTCTCCGCGATTAAATAGTTAAAGCCTGCAATGGAATCTTTTGGAGCGTTTTCCAATCTACGTACCTCTTCGACTATTTTACCATTTTATTTAGCAATGCTTAAGATAAAACTCCGAAGTCTCTTACTGAGACATCATAGAGCCATTATTGATATCAATGGCCTGTCCCGTAATAGAACGCTGAACGGGCGAGACCAAATATTCGACTAGAGCGGCAATTTCTTCGGGCTCACTCCATTTAGCGAGCGGCTGAAGCTCCATTTGTTCTTTATAAATTTGCTCAAATGGCTTATTCATAGCGCTCCCCAAAAAATCCAGCCCCTCCTTTGCCATTTTTGTGTTTACCCACCCTGGGCAAATAGCATTCACCAAAATATTATCTTTAGCCCAATCAAGTGCTAACACGCGAGTAAGTCCTAAAATTCCCGTTTTGGAGGCACAATAGGCGGAATAAGATGGCACGCCCATTTTACCGAGTACCGACGAGACAAATATCATGTGTTTATAAGGTACATTTGATTTCTTGAGCGCCGCTAAACACTCGTGGGCTAAAATGTAAGGACCCGTGAGATTCGTCCTAATGATTTCATCCCAACGGTCTGTGGCACCGTAAATATTTACCCCACCTATTCCCGCATTGGCAATAACCCCCATGAGGTTGCTTTCCAGTAAACCATTTGCTCTAAATTTTTCTCGCAATAATTTGGCATCAGAAGTATCACACGCAATCACGGTATGCTCTAAACCCGGAGGCAATAAGTTTTTTGTTTCTTCAAGATTCTCGCGATTTCGCCCTAATAAAAAGACTCGTGCACCAAAAGCATGGGCCAACCTAATAGCCATCGCACGCCCAATGCCACTCCCTGCGCCTGAAATTACAAATGACTTCATTTAAGTTTACCAAGTTGTGAAAGTTCATTACCCATAAGCTTTACCTCACCTTCAATCAAAGTTTTTCGCCTATTGAGATTATTGATCTCTCCTGTCAAACCAGCTTCATTTCCAGTTGGCACTGTCCACTCTTCAAAATCTTTTCGGTTAGCATCTTCCAGTAGTTTTTTCTTAAAATCAATATCTTCGCCGATAGTATGTAGAAGCCGTCTTTTTTCATGGATTTCTTGATTCAAAAAAGCCTTTCGTCCCAGATAATATTTTTCTAAAAAGGCCGCACGCTTTGTCAAATCACAAATTTCACGATATTCGAGTCCCTGTAGTCCATACTGGTATCCATGATCTGGTCGGCAAAATAGTTTAAGGCCATAAGAATATCCTTGATAATATTTTGTCCTATCTGCCGTAATACCTTCTTTCAAACACTGACCAAAAAATTCTTCTTGGGTTTCTTTTGCGCGGCCGTCTAAGGCTACTTGTACACCACGCTGATACCATTTCATGTCCTCACAGAGCACTTTAGTTTGAGTGCTACACGCCGACAATATTATGATATTTAGTCCCAATAAAAAAAAGCTAAGTAAAGCCTTCATGTTTTTAATCCTAATTTATAACTTCTTTTTCGCAATAACTTGCTCTACAATATTAATTAAATTCTGCCATTTTATAGGTTTATGTAAAACTGCATGGGCTTTTTTTACGATGTCGGCATCTTCCTCTCCCATATAACCCGTTAAAACAACTATTTTCGGCCTGTGCTTCTCCAGCCTTTCAACGCCCTCAATGATGAATTTTCCATCTCCATTGTTCATTCTTAGATCTGTAATTACGAGATCAATTTTATTTTCCGCGATAATTTTTAGTGCTTCATGCCCATTTTTAGCAGTCAAAACTCGGCATTCGGCTAATTTAAGTTCCTCAGATATGAGCTCTCTCAGATCCTCCTCATCATCGACCACTAAAACTACCTTACCTTTAAGCAATGCTACCTCTTTTTGTGGGACTTCTGCCAACAACTCGCCAAATTTACTCGCTCCAATGACTTTTTAGAGGCCATAAAAGTTTGCGCGGCATTGGGCTCGAGTTTATTTGCCCACTCAGAATTATCAAAAAAGGCAATGGCTGAAGGAATTCCAGCAAGAGCCTCAACAAAGGTTAATTCCACCATATCACTTAGTGGCAATTGAATTCGAGTAAATTTGCTGCGAAGTTTTTTGTCTATTTGACGAACGATATCCGGCGTTTTGCTTTTAGGCCGCTGGAGAACACAGACGGCTTGGCTTCTTTCACAACCCGCATTTGTACAGCCGACACCTGATTTTAAAAATGGTTGCAAGCGCCCTCCCACCCAAATGAGCTCTTCAAAAACTATTCCATTTTTTGCTTCATTACCCACCCAAAAATTATCTAGTGCTCCTACTGAAAAAATCTTTGCCGGCTTTTGCTCAAACACTTCTGAGTAAACTGTAAAATCACTTAATTGGCGCTTGCCCTTGGGCGACTTTGCACCAATCTCTTCAAAACCACAGACGAAAACTTTGGCCTTTCCATTATAGATGTGTGAAACTTTCGCTTCGACTTCGTCGGAACCGGGACAGACTTGCCCCCAGGTGGATAATGAAAAAACAAATGTGAATATTAGACTAAGGGATTTTAGTATTTTCATAATATTTCGATGCCTTTATTATCCGCTCAAAATAACAAAATTCGCTATCAATATTCGGATCTTGTGACAGTTTTGGACCTATTCCTAAGCCTATTAAGATTTAGAATTAATACAACGCCTTTGGCATTGGCAGATCTATTGCAATTGCGAGTAGCACCTAGGTATTTTATGGAGGATAGTTTTGTGTTAAATCGATTAGGGCTCATAATAGTGATTTTAAACTTCGGGATAAGTTCTCAGGCTCAAAACTATGGCGTTATACCAAATGGACTTTCGCATCCCCAGCAGGAACAGCTTAACTCAGTTGCTGGAAGTCTTGAAGAAGGTTTGGGGCAAACACTTACGAATGACGAACTTCGAGAATTGGCAGTGGCTGTGGCGCTAGCTGATCTAGAAAATCCCAACCTAGTACGCATCGGTAAAAAGGGAGATAGAAAGTCGCTTAATGTTTTATTCTGCTATTGGCTTAACTTCGCCTACGGACTTAGCTCTAAAAGTGGCGGCATTTGTGCAGATGTTTGGGGCAATCAATATACGGTCCAATCCTCGGGTATAGGATTTCATTTTGGACTCTCAGGTCGCCTCACAACGATTTTATATACGGGCGCCTCTAAAATGGACGTCACTGGCACTTATAAGTACGGAATCATGGCCGAAGGAGCATCTGCCTTTGTTGGCGGTCATGTTGGTTACTTTCAAAATAGTTTTGGAACCCAAAATCTCATCTTAATTGGTTGGTCTCACGGACTTATCCTAGGCGCGTCTGGGAACATCGGGTCTAGGAACATCGGGCCGAGCGAAGGCTTAGGTCTCGCAATTAAACAACTGAAAAAATAAAAACAACCGCCCCCCAGTGAGTGAAGGCGGCATTCCATCTAATTGTGCTTGATTTTTGTATTAGGTAAAAGAATTAGTCGTTTTTGACTTTAACTTTTACAGCGCAAGGACCTTTTTTTCCTTGGCCGACTTCAAATTCTACTTTGTCGCCATCGTGGGGTTGATCGCCTTGAATTTCCGAAATATGGAAAAACAGATCAGCTCCATCATCAGGAGTAATAAAACCAAAACCTTTGCCTGCATTAAAAAACTTTACGGTACCTGTACTCATTGTAATAACCTCTTTTATTTAGTGTTCTATAACATTAGTAACACAATATTGGGCCTATGGAAAAGGAAATTTGGTAGCGGGAGAGGGAATCGAACCCCCGACACGCGGATTATGATTCCGCTGCTCTAACCAACTGAGCTACCCCGCTAATATTAAACCGATTTGGGCATACTTTTTTTAAGTGCCCGTTTCATTTGTGTCAACCAATCATGCGGAGTAGGGATTGACTTATTATTTGATTCTAGGCCTAAATTAAGAATGAGATTTGATAAACTAAACTTTGATTGGAACAGATTATTTAGCTTGCTTTTTGTGCTGCTTTTTTCGGGATGCACAACCCTTGGTATTGATTCTGAAGAAATAAAAGACGCTGGCCCCCAAACTGCAGTTTTAGAAGCGCCTTTTGACAAGGTGTGGCGAGCAGCACAACTCGCCCTCGCAAAATATCCTATAAAAGCTGTCTCTTATACACATCTCCGAGCCCACGAGACTAAGGCGAATCTCGTATGCCGTCTTCTGCTTGAA
>ENA-ORBV01008525-ORBV01008525.1-microbial-mat-metagenome-genome-assembly--contig:-NODE-8525-length-17194-cov-4.369633_pt1 | contig 17194 bp, 15 predicted proteins | sample MGYA00237777_ERZ505514 | MGnify/ENA primary metagenome ERZ505514 (study PRJEB26160, sample SAMN06269048) | microbial mat metagenome | isolation source: Oligotrophic lake microbial mat | place...
GCTGCCGTTTGGCCAGCTTGATGGCGGGCATCTCGTGTATGCCGTGTTCGGGCCACGCGCGCGCTACGTCTCGATCGCGACGCTCGGCCTGGTCGTGACGCTGGCCGTCGTGTCCTACAGCTGGATTGTGATGGCCGTGATGCTGTCGGCGATGGGATATTTCATGGGCTTCCGCCACCCCGCGCCGCTCGACGACTGGACGCCCCTCAATCGTGGTCGCCTCATCGTCGCCCTCATCGCACTGGCGATCCTCCTCGGGTGTTTTACGCCGGAACCGATTTCAATCACGTTCTGACGCTCGGCACCAAAAGGCTGAAGGTCGAAGGCGAAAGGCCATCGGTACGGATGGCTCCGTACCTTTTCCCTTCGGCCTGCAACCTTTGGCCTTCCTTTGCCCTTCAGCTCGTGCTGTAGGGGTCCACGTCCACCACGGTCTTTCGCCGCAGCTCGGGACGTTGCTCAAGGGCGCGTTCGATGGCGTCGCGCATCGCACGGCGATGGGTGCCCTTCAGGAAAAACTGCGCGCGGTATTCGTCCTTGATCTTCGACATCGGCGCTGGCGCGGGACCGAGCACCGTGGCACGCGGCCCGGCCTGTTTGGTGAGGCTCGCCAGCGCATGCGCATCGTCGAGCGCCTTCCCCAGCGAGGTGCCCCGCACCACCACGTTGATCAGACCGATGGTCGGCGGATAGTGCATGCGGAGCCGGAAGTCGATCTCCTGCGTGTAAAACGCGGCGTAGTCCTGGGCGGCCGCGGCCTTCACGCTGTAGTGCTCGGGATACAACGTCTGGACGATCGCTTCGCCGGGCATGTCGCCCCGCCCCGCACGGCCGACCACCTGCGTCAGCAACTGGAACGTCCGCTCCGCCGCGCGGAAGTCCGAGACACCAAGCCCGACATCGGCCGAGACCACGCCCACCAGCGTGACCGACGGAAAGTCGTGCCCCTTGGCAATCATCTGCGTGCCGACCAGAATGTCGACGTCCCCACGCGTCACCGCGTTGAGCACGTTCGCTATGGCCCCTCGTCGGCGGATCGTGTCGCGATCAACTCTGGTGATGCGTGCCCCTGGAAATCTGGCGCGCACCTCCGCCTCCACCCGTTCGGTGCCGAACCCTGACTGTTCAAGAAATTCACCGCCGCACGTCCCGCACGCCTTGGGAATCACCGAGGCGTAATTGCAGTAGTGGCATCGCACCTTTCGCATCGCACGATGAAACGTCAGCGTGACCGAGCAATGCGGACACTCCAGTGTGGCCGCACATTGCCGGCAGAACACCACGGTCGCGAACCCGCGACGATTGAGCAGAATCATCGACTGCTCGCCGCGTGAGAGGCGCAATTCCAGCGCGTCCCACAAGGTCTGGCTGATCATCACATCCGCGCCGTGGGTCGCAAACTCCTGCCGCATGTCGACCAGGCGCACCTCAGCCAGCGGGCGATTCCAGACGCGTTGCGTCAAGGTGAGATGGCCGTACCGGCCCGCTGCGGCATTGGAGGCGGACTCCAGCGACGGCGTCGCGCTGCCGAGCACCACGACCGCACCAGCCATCCGCCCACGCACGACCGCGACGTCGCGCCCGTGATACCGCGGCGTCTCTTCCTGCTTGTAGGCCTGATCGTGTTCTTCATCCACGATGATGAGACCGAGGTGCTCCATCGGGGCAAACACCGCCGAGCGTGTGCCGATCACCACCTCGACGTCCCCGCGCCGGATGCGATGCCACTGATCGTGGCGCTCTCCGTCAGACAGCCCGCTGTGCTGAATCGTGACCCGGCGTCCGAACCGCGCGCGAAACAAGCCGGCCACAGCGGGGGTCAAGGCGATCTCAGGCACCAGCACGAGCACACGTCGGCCTCGCTGCAATACGAGATCCGCGAGCCGCAAGTACAACTCCGTCTTGCCGCTCCCGGTCACGCCCTGCAGCAGCATCGTCTTGAACTGTCCCGCCAGGACAGCCTCTTCCATGTGCCGGTACGCGTGGGCCTGCTCGGGTGTGAGTTCACGGCCTGCAGGCGTCGTGCCCTCGAGCGTCCACATCGATCGGTCCGTGCCACCGACTGCTTCGAAGGGATCGCGCTCGACGATGTCCTCGCGGATGCGCACGAGGCCCGCGCGTTCCAACGTACGAACCGTCGAGAGGCCGACGCCGGCTTTGCGCAGCTCGGACAGCGGCATACCTTCCGGAGTGGACTTGAGCAACGCCGCAGCGGCGCGCTGCTTGTCGCCTCGGAGCGCTGGGGCTTGCGCCCCTGCGTCGTCGCCAGGGCCGGCCCCCCGGGACGCCAGGTGTTCGACCCACTCGGCGATCGAGACACGCCGGAACGACGTGGCCTCCCCTTTCCGTGCTTTGGGTGGCATCGCGTTGAGCAGAGCGTCGCCGGGACCGGCGGCGTAATAGTCGGCCACCCACAGCGCCAGGGCGACGACGGACTCGGGTAGAAACGCGTCCTGATCGAGGACCTCGACCACGTCCTTGAGCATGCCACTCTCGGGTGGCAGCACCGGCGCCTCGATGACACACCCGGTGACCACGCGCGACCCGAGGGGCACAGAGACACGTGCGCCGCGCACGGGCCACGGCAGATGGTCGGGCACCCGGTATGTCAGGCGCCCCAGGCCGGGCACGGGCACCCCAACCGAGACGCAGCGCTCGCTCACGCCTGATCGAGGAGGGCCTTGACGAGTTTCATGTCTTCCCACACCTCGCGCTTCCGCTCAGGGCTGCGCAACAGGTAGGCCGGATGGAATGTCGGGATGAGGATGGCACCACGGAAGTCGTACTGCTTTCCGCGGATGCGCGAGATGGGGGCATCGGTCTTGAGGAGTGTGTGCGCGGCGTGGGTGCCGAGTGCGACGATCACTCTGGGCTTGATCGTGTCGATCTGCCGGAACAGGAACGGCTCACACGTCGCGATCTCATCCGGTTCGGGATTGCGATTGGCCGGTGGCCGGCACTTGATCACGTTCGCGATGTACACGTCGTCACGTTTCAGATCAATCGCTTCGATGATCTTCGTCAGCAACTGCCCCGCCCGTCCGACAAACGGCAGGCCCTGTTCGTCTTCATCTGCGCCGGGTGCCTCACCCACGAACATGAGCCGCGCGTCGGAGTTCCCGCTGCCAAACACGATGGTCTGGCGGCCCGCGTGCAGCTTGCACCGTGTGCACTCGCCGATATCGGCACGAATCTCTGTAAGGGTCATGGGTGCCGTGCCCGGTGCGGCGTGCTCAGTGAGCGGCGCCTCACTCGCCGACTCGCGGGCACCGCTGTCGGCGCGGGCGCGCCAGGCGGGATCCGTCGTCAGACCGACCACGCCGAGGTCGCGGTAATACTTCAGATGTTCGCGGAGGTTGTCGCGGTCGGTCATGCCTGTATTGGAACCGAGACCGTGCTGACTGGCACCGGGGAATGAGACACGAGGCGTGCGACACGGTCCAGAATCGCCGACGCCACGGCGTCCTTGGACATCAGCGGCACAAGCGTGACCTGATTGGTGTCGACATCAAATCCACTGCCGTCGGCAGAGACGTCGTTGGCGACGATGAGGTCGACACGTTTCTGTGCGAGTTTCTGCGTGGCGCGCGCGACGGGATCGCCGGTTTGCGCCGCGAAGCCCACCAGCACCGGACGCGTGTGCACACCGCGGGCCTGCCCCAGCGATGCCAGGATGTCGACCGTGCGCTCCAACTTCAGCGACAGGTCTGCGCCCTTGTCGATTTTCAGATCCTGTGCGCCACCCGCGGGGGTGTAGTCCGCCACGGCGGCGGCCATGATGACGATGTCCACGCCGGCGGCGGCGGCGATCACCGCCGCGTGCATCTCCGCTGCGCTGCGCACACGAGTGAGCGTCGTCACGTCAGGTGCGGCCACCGCGGTGGGCCCCGCGACCAGGTGCACCTGCGCGCCGCGACGCCTGGCTTCGCGCGCGACGGCAAATCCCATCTTGCCGCTCGACCGATTCCCCAGGAACCGCACGGGGTCCAGGTCCTCGCAGGTCGGCCCGGCGGTCACGAGCACGCGCAGTCCGCGCAGCGACCCCGCCGCGTCAGACTCACGTCCGCGTACGACGTGATCGACCACCGCAGCAATCTCTTCAGGCTCGGCGAGTCGTCCCTTGCCCACCCAGCCACACGCCAGATAGCCCACACCGGGCTCCACGAAGGTGGCGCCGCGCGCGGCGAGCGTCGCGAGGTTGTGCTGGACCGCGGGGTGTTCCCACATGACGGTGTTCATGGCGGGCGCGAGCACCAACGGGGCACGTGTGGCGAGATAGAGCGCCGAAAGAAAGTCATCGGCCAGCCCCTGGGCGAACTTGCCGATGACGTTGGCCGTCGCGGGTGCGACGACCAGCGCGCGCATATCCGTCGCGAGCGCAATGTGCTCGATGTTCGCGTTCATGCCGGCCGCCCATTGGGACGTGATGACCGGACGCCGCGTGATGGCCTCAAACGTGAGCGCACCGACGAACCGGCGCGCGTTGCGCGTCATGATCGCCTGCACCTCGTAGCCGCGCGTCTGCAACTGGCGCACGACCTCGACGGACTTGTACGCGCCGATGCCGCCCGACACTCCCAGGCCCACCAGGGACACCGGTGTTACTCCTTGGGTTCTTCGAGAATGACGGGTTCGTCCACGCGGGCCACGGCGCCGGCCGCGACTTCCTGCTGCGCACGCCGCGCGGGCTGGGCCGATCCTTCGACCTTCGGCAGGCAGCCACGCAGCAACTGGTGCGCGCGCGCCGATGCGATGGCCACGAACTCAAAACGGCTTTCGGGATTGTTGATCTTCGGTGATTCAGTCATGAGACCCTCTCTGAAACGATTCAATAATTGGCCCGATCGCGTCGCGGCGGCGTGCCAGCTTCGCGCGTTCGGCCATCACAATGGCGGCGAGTTCTCCCACACACCGTTCAAGCACGTCGTTGACGACGACGTAGTCGTAGGCGTCAACCGCCGTCACTTCCCTGCGCGCCGTCGTCAGCCGGCGCGCCATTTCCGTTTCGGGGTCGCTGCTGCGTTTCCGCAGGCGATCTTCCAGCACCTCGAACGACGGCGGCAGCATGAACACCGCAATCGTCTCCGGCCTGAGCTGGCGGACCTGCCTGGCACCCTGGACGTCGATCACGAGGACCAGATCCTCGCCGCTGGCCAGCCGACGCTCGGTTTCGATTCGGCTGGTGCCGTAGTAGTGGCCGAACACATCAGCCCATTCCAGAAAACCACCGCCGGCGATCTGCGCCTCGAAGGTCTCCCGGCTTACAAAATTATAGTCGACCTCGTCGGTTTCCCCTGCCCGACTCGCCCGTGAGGTGTAGGACCGGGACATCCGCAGTCCAGGCACCAGCCGGACGAGCTGTTCGATGACTGTGGTTTTACCCGTGGCGCTGGGCGCCGAGACGACAAACAGCAGTCCTGGCGGGGGGTTATTCGACATTCTGCACCTGCTCCTTGACCCGCTCGAGTTCGGCCTTGGCCGACACGACCAGCTCGGTGACAGCCAGCCCCTCGGCCTTGGAGCCGATGGTATTGATTTCGCGATTCATCTCCTGCACAAGGAAATCAAGCTTGCGTCCGCAGGGTTCGGGGCCGTCAGCCAGCCCCCGCCAGTGTTCCACATGCCCGCGCATGCGCGAGATTTCTTCGTGGACGTCCGATCGCGCCACAAAGCGGACCACCTCCTGGGAGACTGAGACGGGGTCGAGCTGCAGATCCGACGGCATCGCCGCCAGCCGCTCACGCAGGCGCAGCTCCATGGCGGTCTGCCCTGCTGCCGCCCCGGCCTCGACGGCGTCGACAAACACGCTGAGCGTGTGAAGACGCCGGTCCAAATCAGCCGCGAGAAACTGCCCTTCCGTTTCGCGCATCACCACGAGCGCCTCGATCGCGTCGCCCACCGCCGCGTCGACCACGGTCGCGGCTGTGTCGGGCACGTCCTCCGGTGGCGCGAGCCGAATCTCGATCGCGTGGGGAATTCTGAGCAGGTCCGAGGCCGTCAGCGCGCCCGACACGAGGCCCTTCTCGCGCGCCGCGTCCACAACCGCGTTGACCTGGACGACGAGCGCTTCGTTGAGCGTCACCACGCGCTGCGGCTCGGTCGTGTCATCACACGACAGCGCCACCTCAATGCGGCCGCGCGTCAGGCGCTGCTGCAAGAGGGTCTTGATGCGCCCTTCGAGTCCCGCCAGTGACGACGGTGCCTTGATCTGAATGTCGAGAAAGCGATGGTTCACCGACTTGATGGTCACGCCGGCAGACACGCCATCCGCCTCGCGGCTGACCGACGCAAACCCTGTCATGGATCGAATCACGTCGTGCCCTCACCGTTCCGATCGTCGAGGACCTGCAGCGCGTGGAGTCGCGCGTACACACCGCCCTGACGGTTCACCAATTCCTCGTGGCTGCCCACTTCGGCCACCACGCCATGCTCCAGCGCCACGATCAGATCCGCATTCCGGACCGTCGACAACCGGTGCGCGATCACAAACGTCGTGCGATTGCGCATGAGATTCACCAGGGCCCCCTGCACGAGTTTTTCTGATTCGGAGTCAAGGGCCGATGTCGCTTCATCGAGCACCAGCAGCGGCGAGTTCGTCAGGATCGCGCGGGCGATTGCCAGGCGTTGCCGCTGTCCACCGGAGATCCGCTGCCCGCGTTCACCGATCCGCGCGTCGTACGCCCCGGCGAGGTGCACGATAAATTCGTGCGCGTTGGCTGCGCGTGCGGCCGATTCAATCTCGGCGCGGGACGCGTTCGGTGCGCCATACGCAATGTTGGCGGCGATGGTGTCGTCAAACAACACCGTCTCCTGCGTGACGAGGGCAATCTGGTCACGCAGCGACTTGAGGGTCACGTCCCGAATATCGACGCCGTCGATGAGGAGCGCGCCTTCGGTGACGTCATAAAAGCGCGGGATCAAATTCACCAGCGTGGTTTTACCAGCGCCGCTCAGACCCACAATGGCCACGACCTGCCCCGCCTTCACCGAAAACGAGACATGCCGAAGGATGAATGTCTCCGGCCGATCGTCGTACGCAAAACCGACATCGCGGAACTCGGCGCCCTTCTGCACCCGCGCGAGGGGCTGCGCTCCGGGCCGTTCCTTGACCTCGGTGTGGGTGTCGAGCATCTCGAAGATGCGCTGCGCGGCCGCGATGGCCTGCTGCAGACCGGCGTTCACACGGCTGAGTTTCTTGATCGGCGCGTACATCGAGATCGCGGCGGCAAGGAACGCCGCAAAATCAGCCATGATCATCGCGCCGGAACCAATCTTGAGCGACGCATAGTACAGGGCTCCGGCCACGCCCAATCCGCCGATAAACTCCATCAGTGGTGGCAACGCAGCCATCACACCAGTGATACGCATGTTCGTGCGATACAGCGACAGGCCTGCGGTCGCAAACCGTGTCGTTTCCCGCGCCTCCGCGCCAAAGGCCTTGACGATGCGATGGCCGGTGAGCCCCTCGTTGGCCAAATGTGTCAGATGTTCCAGGTGTTCCTGCCCACGCCGTGTGGTGCTCCGCACGCGCTGGCCAAGGCGCACGAGGGGATACACGATGAGCGGGATGACCGCGATGCAGATGATGGCGAGGTTGGCGTCGAGATAAAAAAGAAAGACCGCCAGGCCGACCACGGTGAGGGATTCCCGCGTCAGGTCCGCGATGGTTTCGGACGCCGCCGTCTGAATCTGCCCCACATCGTTGGTAATGCGCGAGATTAACTGGCCTGACGTGCGTCGCGAGAAGAACGCAGCGGACTGGTCGAGCATGTGGCCGTACAGTTGATTGCGCAGCGTCATGACCACGCGCTGGCCGACATCGGTCATCAGATACGACGAGGCATACGCGCCCAGTCCCTTGATGAAATACACCGCCAGAAGTGTGGAGATAACGAGCGCCACATTGCTGGCGTTCGGCACGAGCACTTCCTTGAAAATTTCTCGGATGAGCAGGGAAAATCCCAGGGTCCCCAGCGCGTAAAACACCATCGCCACCAACGCGAGCCCCATCCGGCCCCGGTAGGGCCTCGCGTAGGTCAGCAGCCGGCGGAACTCATTCACGCGCGGGTCCTGTAGCCCTGCGGATGGGTGGTGTGCCACTGCCACGCCGAGCGGACAATGGTCTCGAGGGATCCGAATCGGGGTGTCCAGCCCAGCTCCGCGTGGGCCTTCGCTGGTGATGCGACCAGCCGGGACGGGTCGCCGGCCCTGCGTGGCCCAATGACGTGGGGCACCGGTCGGCCGGCCACCCGCGCGACCGTGTCCACCACCTCACGCACCGACACGCCGTCGCCCATGCCGAGATTGTAGGCGCCCGAGCCACCACCTGCGAGCAGGCGACGCAGACCCGCCAGATGGGCCTCTGCCAGATCCGACACATGAACAAAGTCACGTACACACGTGCCGTCGGGTGTCGGGTAGTCGCCGCCGAAGATCTGCAGCGGCTCGGCCCCCAGCACCGCGCCAATCGCGCGTGGAATCAGGTGATCTTCGGGCGTGTGATCTTCCCCGATGAGCCCATCGGGATCCGCACCGGCGGCGTTGAAGTACCGAAAAATGACCGACGTCAGTCCGGTCGCGCGCTCGAGGTGTCCCAGCACACGTTCGACCACAAGCTTGGTCTCCCCATACGGATTGATCGGCCGCTGAGGATGTAACTCGTCGATGGGGGTCTGTTCCGGCTCGCCGAACGTGGCCGCTGTCGACGAAAACACGAAGTGGCGGACGTCACACGCGGCCATTGCCTCGAGCACGCCGAGCGTGCCAACGACGTTGGTCTGGTAGTAGCGCGCCGGCTCACGCATGGACTCGCCCACCGAGAGGCGCGCGGCAAAGTGCATGACGGCCGCCGGCGAGGCGACCCGCATCGCGTCCGCGATCGCCGCGCGATCGGTGATGTCTCCCGTGATGAGGGTGATCCGGCGATCGGGATACGCGGCCTGAATCCGCGCCACGGACTCCGCATGACCGGCCGACAAATTGTCGAACACCCACACGTCGTGGCCGGTCGCGGCCAGGGCCTTGACCGCGTGGCTGCCGATATAGCCGGCGCCCCCGGTGACGAAAACGCTAGACCCGGCCAATCGAACTGTACGTGAAGCCAAGCCCACGCACATGCGCGGGCTGATACAGGTTGCGGCCGTCGAAGATCACCGGGTGTTTCATGGTCTTCTTCATTTTCACGAAATCCGGTTCCCGGAACTCGTTCCACTCGGTGACGATGAGCAGCGCATCGGCGCCCACAAGGGCGCGATACGCATTGGGCGCGAACGTCACCTTCTTGCCAAACAGTTTGCGACCCACGGCCATCGCCTCCGGGTCATACGCGACCACCTTCGCGCCCCGCGCGAGGAGGCCTTCGATGATCGGAATCGCCGGCGCCTCACGCATGTCATCGGTGCGGGGCTTGAACGCGAGCCCCCACACCGCAATTGTCTTGCCGGCCAGCGATTTCGGGCCCTTGCCGAACGTCGCGTCAAGTTTGACCAGGAGGCGCTGCTTCTGCGTCTTGTTCACCTGCTCGACGGCCTCGAGCACGCGGAACTTGTATTTTTTGTCGGCCGAAAACTTGACGATCGCCTGCACGTCCTTCGGGAAACAACTGCCGCCGTATCCGACGCCTGGGAACAGGAACGCCGACCCGATCCGTTTGTCGGTCGCCACAGCCTGTCGCACCTGATCCACATCGGCCCCGAACAATTCGCACACATTCGCGATCTCGTTCATGAACGAAATGCGGGTCGCGAGCATCGCGTTCGCCGCGTACTTGCACAGTTCGGCGCTCGCACAGTCCATGACCATGATGGGCGCCCCGGTGCGGGTGAACGGCCGGTACAGCTCGGTCATGATCTCGGCGGCGCGTGGATCGGTGGCTCCGATGACCACGCGGTCGGGCTTGAGGAAGTCGTCCACCGCCGCGCCCTGTTTGAGGAACTCCGGATTCGACACCACGGAGAACGGGTGGGTTGTCTCGCGACGAATCACATCGCGCACTTTTTCGGACGTGCCCACCGGCACGGTGCTCTTGTCGACGATGACCTTGTAGCCGTTCATCGCCTTCGCGATTTCTCTCGCGGCGCCGAGCACGTGCTGCAGGTCGGCCGAGCCGTCTTCACCCATCGGGGTGCCGACGGCGATGAAGATCACGTCGGATTTTTTGACGGACGTCGCGAGATCCTTGGTGAAGCTCAGTCGCTTTTCCGCGAAGTTACGTTTGACGAGTTCTTCGAGGCCGGGCTCAAAAATCGGGATCTTCCCGCGTCGCAACGACCGCACCTTCGCATCGTCTTTATCGACACAGATGACCTGGTTGCCGGTCTCCGCGAAACACGCGCCGACGACCAAGCCGACGTACCCTGTGCCTACCACCGCAATTCGCATGATCACTCCCACGCACGCGCCTGAAACCTCAGACGGTACCACGCCGATTTCGATACAGTCAACCAATTGACAGCGAAGGAGTTATGGCCAATCGTGTCCCGTGCGGATTCTGATCGATTACCGGCCGGCGCTGCGACAGCGCACGGGTGTCGGAGAATATGTGCACGAGCTCGCCCGGGCGCTCCTGGCGGCCGATCGACCCTCGGCGGAGTCCCTGACCCTCTTCTCATCGTCGTGGCGGGATCGCGTGGACGCGGGCGCTGTGCCGGCAGCGGCGACCGTCGACATCCGACTCCCTGTGCGGGCCCTCAACTACGCCTGGCACCGGTGGCAGTGGCCCACGGTCGAACAACTGACCGGGCGATCGTTTGACGTGGTGCACGCCGCGCACCCCATCCGCCTGCCGAGCCGGACGGCTGCGCAGGTGGTGACGGTGCACGATCTCGATTTTCTGCGCCATCCGGAGCGGACGCGGGCGGAGATTCGGCGCGACTACCCCGAGCTCGCGCCCGCGCACATCCGCGGAGCCGACGCCGTGATCGCGGTGTCGGCGTCCACCGCCGCTGATATCGAGACATTGACGGGGCGACCGGCATCACGCGTGACGATCGCGCCGCTGGGTCGTCCCGACTGGCCTCGTCGCCTTCAGGAACCTGAGGATGGCGTCCTCCTGTTTCTGGGCACACTCGAGCCGCGCAAAAATATCGGCGGCCTGCTCGACGCCTATGCCCTGCTGCTCGCGCGTCGGAATGCGGTCGGGGTGCCGACGCCCACCCTGGTACTCGCGGGCGCACCGGGCTACGGGGCTGACGCCCTCATCGCTCGGACCCATCAGGGCATCTTCCACGGCAAGGTTGAGGTGCTCGGGTACGTGGATCCGGACCTTCGCGTGCGCACGTACAGTCGCGCCGTCGCCCTGGTAATGCCGTCCCATACCGAAGGCTTCGGACTGCCCGCACTGGAGGCCATGACCCTCGGCATTCCAGTGGTCGCCGCCAATCAAGGCGCGCTGCCCGAAGTACTCGGCGGTGCCGGCATTCTGTGTGACGCGTCCGACCCGGCCGCACTCAGCGCCGCACTGGAATCGGTGATCGACAACCGTGCGCAACGTGACCATCTCCGCGAGGCGGGGTGGAAACGTGCCCTGGACTTTTCGTGGGGACATACGGCCGCTCGCACGCGTGAGGCGTGGGCCGGCGCGATCGACGCGGCCCGGAAACAACGTCGTGGCTGACCGCCTGACGATCGGCATCGATGGCCGGGAGCTCGCCGGTTATCCCACCGGCGTCGGCCGGTATGTCGCCGGCGTCCTCCAGTCCTGGGCCGACGAGGGGTGCCCCCATCGCCTGCATCTGGTCCTGCATGCGGCGCCACCCGACTGGGTCACCCGCCTGCCGCTCGACCTGACCGTTGACCTCTGTCCCGCCAGCGTCGCCGGCACCGTGTGGGAACAGACGACGCTGCCGGCGGCGGCCAGACGGGCCGCGGTGGACGTACTGCTCTGTCCGGCCTACACCGCTCCGCTGCGTGCGCACTGTCCCACGGTGCTTATCGTGCACGACGTCTCGTTTTTCGCCCAGCCCGGTGGGTTCCGGTGGCGCGAAGGTCTACGCCGACGATGGCTCACACGCGCGAGTGCCCGGCGTGCGGCCGCCGTGTTGACCGACTCCGCATTTTCGGCCGACGAAATTGCGCGCTGGCTCGGCGTGCCTCGCAAGGAGGTCATCCTCGCACCGCAAGGCGCGCCAGCGTGGCGCGGCGGCCCGGCCGCACACGAACGCGCGCCAGTGGTGCTCTCGGTCGGCACACTCTTCACCAGACGGCACATCCCGGAACTGCTCGACGCGTTCGCCACCATCGTCGCGCGCGTGCCCGAGGTGCGCCTGGCGCTCGTTGGAGGCAACCAGACCCATCCCAGGATCGACCCGATGGCGATTGCCGGCAGACTTGGCATCGCCGACCGGGTGCAGTGGCAGACCTACGTCACCGACGAGGAGCTGGATACGCTGTACCGGACCGCCCGGGCGTTTGTGTTTCTGTCCGACTACGAAGGCTTCGGCATGACGCCGATGGAGGCCGCCGCACGTGCGGTGCCGTCGGTGATGCTTGATACCGACGTCGCGCGGGAGGTCTATGCGGACGGCGCGATGCGGGTGCCGCTCTCGGTCCCGACGATCGCGGATGCGTTGACCACCCTGCTGACCGACGAGGCGGTCCATGCCCGGGTGACCGCCGCGGCGCGGGAGCGACTCGCGCTCTTCACCTGGAGTCACACAGGGCGCGTGGTGCGCGAGGCCCTCGAAAGCGCCGCCGCCTCCCGGGGAAAGCGGCGCGCGTGACCACCCCCCTCGACATCATCATCGTCAACTTCAACACGGCCGCGGATCTGCGCGCGTGTCTGCGATCGTTGCACGCGGCCCCGCCTGCGCGGGTGCATACGATCTGCGTTGTCGACAACGCGTCAACCGACGGCAGCCAGGTCATGGTCCGGACCGAGTTTCCGCACGTGACCCTGTTCTCGCTTGACCGCAACGTCGGGTTCGCGGCGGCGAACAATGTGGGGATGCGGAGTACCCGAGCCCCCCTTGTGCTGCTGTTGAACTCCGACACCGTCGTGCCCGCCGGGGCGCTCGACCAACTCATCGATCGTCTGGAATCCACCGGGGCGGTGGCCGCAGGTCCCCGGCTCGTGAATCCCAGCGGCCAGCCCGAAATATCGTGGGGTCCGATGTTGACGCCCGTGGGTGAAGCGCGACAGTTGCTGCGCGTGCGCCTGGCCGGGTCCTCGGCCCCGTGGGCGCGTGCCCGTGTCGAACAGTGGACGTCGGTGGAGCGGGAGGTGGACTGGGTGACCGGGGCATGCCTGCTGGTCCGGCGTGCGGCGGCCGAGGCGGTCGGGCTCCTCGATGAACGGTATTTCATGTACGAGGAGGACGTCGATTTCTGCGCGGCACTGCGCGCCAAGGGCGGCCGCGTCTGGTTTGCCCCGTCGGCGGAGGTGGTGCACACACGTGGCAGGACCTTTGCGGCCACCGGCGGCACCGCGTCCCCGCTGTATGACCGGAGCCATCTGGCGTTTTACGGCAAACACGCGCCACACTGGGTGCCGCTGCTGCGCCTCTGGCTCACCCTTCGGGGACGGCAGGCACGGTAAGATTCCAGCGTGCCGGCCCGTATCGCCATTGACGCCAGAAAACTGCACGATTTCGGCATCGGCACGTACGTGCGGAACTTGCTGCAGGAGTTCGCCCGCCTGTCGACGGCCGACACGTACGTCCTGATCTGCCGACCCGAGGACGTCGGATTTGTGAAGGCGCTGGGCCCGCGGTTTGAGCCGTGGCCGGACACCTCGGCCAACTACTCCATCCGTGAGCAGTTGACGGTTCCGCTCGACTTGCGACGGGCCAAGGTCGACCTGTTTCATGCGCCGCACTACGTCGTCTCGCCGTTCATCACGTGTCCGGTGGTGGTGACCATTCACGACTGCATCCACCTGCGGTTCCCGCAGTACCTGCCCAGTCGCATGGCGCACCTGTACGCGCGCACGTTCATGTCGATCGCGGCACGGCGTGCCAGACGCATCATCACGGTCTCGCAGGCGTCGAGTGACGACATCCAGCACTACCTCCACGCGCCGGCGTCGAAGATCGAGGTCATTCACAACGGACTCGACGCCCGGTATCTGTTGCCGCCCGACGAGGACAGCATGGCGAATGTCCGCGAGCGTTTCATCCTGAATGCGCCGTTCATCCTGTATGCGGGCAACATCAAGCCGCACAAAAACGTCGAGCGGCTCATCGATGCGTTCGCGATGTTGCGTGAGGATGGCCACCAGGATCTGAAGCTGCTCATCATCGGCGACGAGTTATCCAAGTATCCGGGCATCCGCCGGCTGGTCCATCGACACCACCTGCGCGCCCATGTGCGGTTCCTCGGCTTTGTGCCCGACGCCACCCTGGCCGCGCTGTATCGTCTCGCCTCAATCTTCGTGTTCCCCTCCCTGTTTGAAGGCTTCGGCTTTCCGCCGCTTGAGGCGATGGCCAGCGGGACGCCGGTGGTCACGTCGAATGTGTCGTCACTGCCGGAAGTGGTCGGGGATGCGGCGTTGCTGGTCGATCCGCTCAACCCGGCGGCGATCGCCGGCGCGATGGCGCGCGTGCTCAGTGAACCCTCACTGCGACGCGATCTGATCGCCAAGGGATACACCCGCGCTCGCGCGTTCTCCTGGACCGAGGCGGCCGCCCGCACGCGCGAGGTGTATCACTCGGTGTTGCATGCATAACGTGCTGGCCGGACGCCGGGTCGTCCTCGTCCACGACTGGCTCACCGGCATGCGTGGCGGCGAGAAGGTCCTGGAGTCGTTGTGCCGGCTGCTTCCCGACGCCGAGTTGCTGACACTGGTGCATGACAAGGGATCGGTCTGCGCGCTGATCGAATCACGGCGCGTCCGGACCTCCTCGATCCAGCGCCTCCCATTCCCCGCGCGCTTGTACCGGCACTACCTGCCGTTGTTTCCCATCGCCATCGAACAGTTCGATCTCGACGATGTGGACGTGGTGATCTCCACCAGTCATTGCGCGGCCAAAGCCGTCGTCCCGACCGGGCGGGCGCTGCATATCTCCTACAGCCACTCCCCGATGCGGTACGCGTGGGATCAGTTTGATGCGTATTTTGGCGTCGAGCGGCTCGGCCGCTGGGGACACGCCGTGGCGCGTCGCGCGCTGGCGCCCATCGCCCGCTGGGATCGCGCCACGGCCCCGCGAGTGGATCGCTTCCTGGCCAACTCCGCGCACGTTGCGGGCAGGATTGCCCGGTACTATAATCGTGAGGCGACGGTGCTCCACCCTCCGGTGGAGACCCGTTTTTTCACTCCGGGCACGGACGGTCCAGGTGCGTATTTCCTGGTGGTCTCCGCCCTTGTGCCGTATAAACGCCTCGACACGGCGATTCGCGCCGCGGCGATGCTGGGAGCTCCAGTGAAGATCATCGGAACCGGTCCCGACGCTGCGCGCCTGCACGCCCTCGCGGGATCCGATGTCGAGTTTCTCGGCCACGTCGATGACGACGCCCTCCGCACGCTGTATCGCGGGGCCCGAGCCCTCCTGCTGCCTGGTGAGGAGGACTTCGGCATCGCGCCGGTCGAAGCCCAGGCCTGTGGGCGTCCGGTGGTCGCACTCGGCCGCGGCGGCGCGTGTGAAACCGTCGAGGACGGCGTGTCGGGGTTCCTCGTGCACGACGAGAGCCCGGAGGCGTTTGCGGACGCGATGTCCCGCGTGGAGTCCCTGCCGCTCACAGCCGCCGAATGGCACGCACGCGCGTCAGCCTTCAGCGTGGAGCAATTTGAACGCGGCCTGACACAACGCGTGGCTGAAACGGTGGCGGCCCCCCACGCATGGTGAAACGGTTCAGTCGCCTGTTTGTCCTGCTGCACATCCTGGGTGACATCGGGTGCGCCGCGGCGGCGTTTGTCATCGCGTATCTGATCCGCTTTGAAACCGGACTGCTCGACATTCCGAAGGGCCAGCCGCCCCTCGACCAGTACCTCGCCGTCCTGCCGTTTGTCGCGCTGACAGTCCCGCTTGCCTTCCACGTCCAGCGCCTCTACCGCTTCCGCCGGGCGCGCACGCGGCTCGACGACTTCTTCGCCGTCCTGGTCGGCACCCTGCTCACCGTGCTCGTCGCCGTCGCCGGCACGCTGTATGTGCAGACCTACTACCTGCCCGCCGGCCTGAAGGAACAGGGCTACCTCGAAGTGTCACAGGCCGTCTGGGTCCTCTTCCTCGCCGTGAACGTCGTGCTGACGTTCACCATGCGCGAGGTGGTGCGCACACAGCTGCAGCGCCGGTGGCGTGCCGGCATTGGACTCCGTCGTGTTCTCATCGTCGGCGCCGGCGATCTCGGTCGATTGGTGGCCGACCGCATCCTCGAGCATGGCGAGCTTGGCTTCCGCCTGGTGGGCTTCATCGATGATCGCTTCGCGACCACCGATGCGATCGGCTACCGGGGTCTGCCCATTCTCGGCGCGTTGCCCGATGCGCCCGACGTCTGCAGCCGCGAACAGATCGACGAGCTCTACATCGCGCTGCCGCTGGACGAACACGTCAAGATGCTCAGCGTGGTCGAGTTTGCCAGCCGCGAAGTCATCGAAGTGCACGTGGTGCCCGACCTGCTCCAGTTCATCGCCCTGCGATCACGGCTCGAAGACCTCGACGGTCTGCCCATCATCTCGATCAACGATGTGCCGCTCCGGGGCTTCAACAGCCTCATCAAACGCGCGGTGGACTTCACGGTGTCGTCACTCGTGCTGCTGGTCGGCGCCCTCCCGGCCCTGCTGGTGGCCGCCCTGATCAAACGCAGCTCTGCCGGCCCGGTGTTCTACACCCAGGAGCGCATGGGGCTCGACGGCAGGTCGTTCACCGTCTACAAATTCCGATCGATGCCGATTGACGCCGAAGAAGTCACCGGCCCCATCTGGGCGCGCGATGACGACCCGCGCGCCACCCGCATCGGACGCTGGCTGCGCAGGACCGACATGGATGAGCTGCCGCAGTTCTGGAATGTGCTGACCGGCGACATGTCCATCGTGGGGCCACGTCCGGAACGGCCGTTTTTTGTCGAGCAGTTCAAACATCAGATTCCGCAGTACATGCTGCGACACAAGGTCAAGGCCGGCATCACCGGCTGGGCGCAGATCAACGGGTGGCGCGGCAACACGTCGCTCGAAAAGCGCATTGAATACGATCTCTACTACATAGAGAACCTGTCTCTTATACACATCTGACGCTGCCGACGAATAGAGAGGTGTAGGTCTCGG
>ENA-ORBV01008526-ORBV01008526.1-microbial-mat-metagenome-genome-assembly--contig:-NODE-8526-length-17191-cov-3.973472_pt1 | contig 17191 bp, 18 predicted proteins | sample MGYA00237777_ERZ505514 | MGnify/ENA primary metagenome ERZ505514 (study PRJEB26160, sample SAMN06269048) | microbial mat metagenome | isolation source: Oligotrophic lake microbial mat | place...
TGATCCTAAGGCAGACCTTGAAGACGGCGTCGAGCAGGGCTTCGAGCGGGGCGACGGGCTGCTCGCCGATGACTGTCATGGCGGCGCCGAAGATGAGGCTGAAGACCATGACGGCGATGAGGCCGCCTTTGGCTTTGTCGGGGTTGAAGGCGTTGACCGCTTCCTCAAGCGGGTTGGCGGGGATGAGTTCGAGGAGGGTTTGCGAAAGCGGCTTGGCAGATTTGGCCTGCTCGATTTTGGTATCGGCTTGGGCGGTGTATTGGGCGACGAGTTTGTCGCGCACTTCCGGGGCGATGGTTTTGCCGGGTTGGAAAATGTTCACGACCGCGACACCGACCACGACGCTCAAACCGGAGAGCAGCACGGTCATGCCGAGACAGCGCAGGCCCACGCGCCCGAGGCGACCGACATCGCCGAGCTCGACGACGCCGAGGACGATCGCGGAAAAGATCAGCGGAACGACGACCATGAAGATGAGCTGGAGGAAGACGGTGCCGATGGGTTTGATGACATTGGCGACGGCGGCGTCCAGCGCCGGCCCGCCCCACCACATTTTCGCCAACACGCCGAGGATGGCGCCGAGGAGAAGACCGAGAAGAATCCACGTGGACCGACGAGAGTTGGTGTCGCTGCTCACGGGCGGGGAGGACACTGGGTTTGACCAGCAGATGCAAGCTGGGAAACGGTGCAGCGTGTCGAATTGCCGAAACTTGCCCCCACGGGGGTGAGCGGAGAATGCGGAGCACGCGGAAAGTACGCAGAAGAGCGCGAAAATCGGACCCGACTGGACCGGTCGCTCGCCGTCCACGTCGCGGCCAGACTAGCCGCCCGCCTTTCCGCGTTTTTCTTCCGGCTGAGAAAAAGTTCTTGCGCCTGCGAATCAGTCTCATTTAGACCCATCGCTCGTTATGAAATCCTCGTTGTCTGTTGCTTCTCACCGCCGCTTTTTTGGTCTGCCGGCGCAGCGTATTTTTCGTCGCACCCTTTGGTTGCCCGCTCTGTGTGGAGGCTGGTTTGCCGTCGCCGCGCAGGCGCAGGATGGGCCGGGCGAAGCGGTCATGCCAATGATCGTCGTCGAGGCGGAATCCGACGCTCTGGTGCAGGGGCCGTTTCTGCCGGATGTCGAACGGACGCGCATCAATGCGGGCAAGAAGTCTTCGCTCATCGATCTCGATGCCTTCCCGCGGATCACGAACAACAACTACCGGCAGGCGCTCGCGCTCACGCCCGGCCTTTATCTCAGCGAGGAAACTACGCCGCTGGTCAGCATCGGCTACCGCGGGCTCGATCCGCATCGCGTGCAGTTCACGCAGGTGCTGAAGGACGGCATCCCGATTCACGCGGACCAATTCGGTTATCCCGAGGCCTATTATACGCCGCCGCTTGATACCGTGGATCGCATCGAATTTGTCCGCGGCGGGGCGGCGCTGATGTTCGGCCCGCAGCCCGGCGGTGCGCTGAACTACGTGACGCATCGTCCGCGGCTCGACCGGCCGTTTTCCTTCGGCACGACGAACACCTTTGGCAGCGACGACTACTATTCGAACTTCTCCTACATCGACGGCACGGTCGGCCGCGTCGGCTACTACGCGTATTACAATCGCCGGCAGGGCGAAGGATTCCGCACGGCGAACAGCGACTTCGAGCTCAACGCGGGGAACATCAAGCTGGTGCTTGACGGCAACACCGACAGCCGCTGGATCCTGAGCCTGGAAGCCTACGAGGAAGAGCATGGCGAACCCGGCGGCCTGACTTTCGCCACCGGCCCGAACGCGGTGAACTACCACGAAAACCGCGACGCGGCTTCGCGCCTCTTCGATCGGTTCGAGCTGAGCCGTTACTTCGCGTCGCTGACTTGGGAGCGCGATTTTTCCGAGGAGACGAAGCTGACCGCGAACGCGTGGGGCAGCTACTACCGGCGCTGGAGCGCGCGGCAACGCGGCGGCGGATTCGGCACCGTGCCGACCGGCCCGAACGCGGCGACGAATTCGATCGAGGAGCAGGAATTTTACACCGTGGGCTTCGATGCGCGGCTGCGGCACGACTACGAACTCTTCGGCGGCACGCACACCATCACGGGCGGCGTGCAGGTCTATCACACCGACTCGCCGCGGCAGGACCGGCGAGGCCTTTCGCCGAACGCCACGGACGGCGCGCTGCGCAACGACTCCGACCGCTCAGTGCTTTACGTGCCGGTCTTCATCGAAAACCGCTTTCACTGGGGCGCGCTCTCGATCGTCCCCGGCGTGCGCTTTGAGAACTTCTGGCAGAGCGTGCAGGAGAATGTGAACACCGCGAAGACCGCCGCCGGCACGCCGCTCGCGGATGAAGAAGACGGCGAGTTCGAACCGCTGTTCGGCATCGGCATTTCCTACGAAGTGGCTAAACGCGTGGAGCTTTACGGCAACGTCGCCCAATCCTATCGCCCGAAGATTTACACCCAGGCCGTGCCGACCGGCGCGACCACGCTCGTGCCGAGCGATCTCGAAGCGGGCAAAGCGTGGCAGTACGAAGTCGGCTTCCGCGGCCGTCCGCGCCCGTGGGTTTCGTGGGATGTGAGCGCGTTCCTGCTCGATTTCGACGACCAGATCGGGAACATCGCGCTGCCCGGCGGGTTCAGCACTGTGTCCAATGTCGGCCGCGCCCAGCATCGCGGCGTGGAAGCCGCGGTGGAACTCGATCTCATCGGCCTCGCCGACGCGCTCGCCGGGCGTGGCGCCGCGGGTCCGACGGGCGATAAAGCCGTGGTGACCGCAGCGACCGAGCGGACGTTTAGCGAACGCTTCGGCTCGCTGAGCGTGTATGGCAACGCGACTTTCCTCGATGCGGAATTCGTCAGCGGCCCACTCGAAGGCCGGACGCCGCGGTTTGCGCCCGATTACATGGTCCGCACCGGCGTGATCTATCGCTGGCAGGATCGCTTCAAACTCGCCTTCCTCGGCACCTTCGTCGGCGAAGCGTATGCCGACGACGCGAACACGCCCGAGCGCGCCGTCCCCGCCTATATGGTCTGGGACCTCACGGCCGAAGCGAAGATCTACAAGGATTTCGTGAGCCTGCAGGCCGGCATCAACAACATCTTTGGCGAAGACTACTACGCCCGCGTCCGCGACGACGGCATCGACCCCGCCTACGGCCGGAACTACTATCTCGGCGTGACGCTGGCGTTCTGACGGGGGCGCTGCGGTTTTAGGGAATGCGGCAGGTGCCGCTAACTGTGCTGGCATAGCAATCGGGCGCTATTCCTCCGCGGCGCCCAAAAGGCGGCGCGAAGGTGCCGCGACGAACTCGGCGCATTCGGAACATCCATCTCGCGAGTGCAGGACGCCGCATTCGAGATAGAGTCGCCCGGCCCTCGCGCGGCGATCCTGCTCGCGAATTCCTGATGTCCCTTTCCACTCCCGCTTCCGCCAAACCACCCCTCATCCCGCCGGCCACGCTTCCTCTGCTCATCGCGGCGATCAGCACGATGGGGCCGTTTTCGATCGATACCTATCTGCCGTCGTTTCGGGAAATGGAGCACGCGCTGCACGCCACGCCGCTGCAGATCCAGCAGACGCTCACGGCCTTCCTCATCCCGTTCGCCTTCATGAGCCTGTGGCATGGCGCGCTGTCCGATGCGCTCGGGCGGCGGCCGGTGATCATCGTGGCGCTCGGCATCGTGGCCGCGGCTTCGGTGGGGTGCGCGCTGGCCACGAATATCGAGACGCTGTGGTTCTTTCGCGCAGTGCAGGGGCTCTTTGCGGGCGTGTTCGTCGTCGGGCGCGCGGTGGTGCGCGATGTCTATGAAGGGCCGGCCGCGCAGCGCGTGATCGCCCAAGTCTCCGTGCTCTTCGCCATCGCGCCAGCCATGGCGCCGGTGCTCGGCGGACAACTGCATGAGCTGTTTGGCTGGCGTTCCGTATTCTATTTCCTGGCCGTCTTCGCCGCGCTGACGGCGCTCTGGAGCGCGCTCTGCCTACCGGAAACACTGCCGCGCGAACTCCGCCAGCCGCTCCGCGCCGGGCCGCTACTGCGCGCGTATCGGCAGACGTTTTCGCACCGCGGATTCCTGCTCTGCGCGCTGGTCGTGGCGTTCAACTTCACGGCGATCTTCATCTACGTCGCCGGCGCGCCGGCGTTTCTGCTGCGGCACCTGCACGTCCGCGAGACGGAATTCCTCTGGCTCTTCGGACCGGTGACCGCCGGCATGGCGCTGGGCAGCGCGATCTCGGGCAAACTCGCCGGCCAGCTCGACTGGAGGCACACGCTGGGTTGGAGTTACGCCGCGATGATCATGGCCTCGGCGGCGAATGTGCTGCTGCATCTCACGGGCGAGGCGTCGCTGCCGTGGTCGGTCATCCCGCTGTTCGTCTACGCCGCGGGCATGTCGCTTTCCATGCCGTCGCTGACGCTGATCGGGCTCGATTATTTTCCTCAACACCGCGGCCTCGCCTCCTCCTGCCAGGCCTTCCTGCTCACGGCCGGAAATGCGCTCACCGCCGGCCTCATCGTGCCCCTGGTCAGCGCCTCGCCCGCGCTCATGGCCGGAGCCGCCGCGGTGCTGATGTTCGCCGGCCTGCTTTGCACCTGGAGCCTGAGCACGGTGATGCGGAAAGCGGCGCTCGCGTCGCCGGAAGGTGCCGTGGTGGCGGACTGACCAAGGACAGCGAACCCGCTTGGCGGACCAACTCTTGATCGTTCACGAACCGGCTTTCGGTTCGAGGAGCTGGCCGAGTTCCACGATGCCGAGGACGATCGTGGAAAAAATCAGCGGCACGACGACGATGAAGGTGGGCTCGAGGATTTGGCGATGGCGGCACTCTGAGCCGGCCCACCCCTCCATATTTTCGCCAGCACGCCGAGGATCGCGCCGAGGAGAAGCCCGCGAAGAATCCACGTGGACCGACGAGAGTTGGTGGCGCTGCTCCCGGGCCGTCGCGAGAGCGGGTTAAACGGGGGAAGGGCAAGCGGCAAACACGCGCGACTCACGAGTACGGCAGAGGAGGCTTGTTTTCGCGCTGGCAAATGGCAACAAAAGTGGCGCGCGACCACTGCGCTCCACGACTCTCATGAGCCCGCCGCCCAGCTTGCCGACTGTTGCCCAAAAACAATCCGCCTACGCGCGGTCGCGACTTTTCCGCTGGGGCGTGTGGATGCTGGCCGCAGCGCTGGCGATCATCGTGTGGCACGGGATCAGGGACTCGATGATCGCGAAGAAGGAGACGCTCTTCACGCTGCATGGCGAGGTGCTGGAGGAGCGGTCGTGGGAAGTGGGCGGCAATACGAAAGTGCGGCTGGGCACGGGCGGCAGCAGTCGAATCCAGGGCCAGCCGACGCAGCGGTCGTATTTGAAAGTGCGGAGCAAGGAGGGGCTGGTTAAGGAATTCGAGCAGGACGAGTGGTATCCGACGCCAAAGGTGGGTTGGCTGAATCAGCCGATCCGCATGCAGTACGATTCGCTCGGGCGGATTTATGAAATCGAGGTGGCGGGGGAATTGATCCGCAGCGCGGAGAAGACGGTCGCGTATCGCAAGATCGACAACAAAAAGAACCAGCAACTGATGGTCTTCCTCATCGTCTTTGGCACGCCGATGGTGCTTATCGGCTGGCTGCTCTCGCTCCGCCCACCGAAGCCCGCCGGACCGCCTCCGATTCCGGGTCCTTAACTCCTTATGAAAATCCTCCACCTCACCATTTGTCTCGCCGCTGCACTGCCTGCCTTTGCCCAGAGCGAGGATCCGCAGGAAGCGATCAAGAAACTGCCGCCACTGCCGTTCAAGGAAGAGGCGGTGGGAAATTTCAGCATGAAGGGCGTGCCCCCGGTCGTGCCGAACGTCGAGGTGAAAGGCTTCACCATGGGCACGCTGTTCACGGTGGATGCGGCTTTCACCACGCAGCACGAAAACAATCCACCGAGCGCGCCCTTCACGCTCGTCCTGCCGAAAGGCGCGGATTTATTTGTCGCTCCGGGTGGCAAAAAAACGGGCAACCCCGAGCTGGTGAAATTTACGACGGCGACCGCGGACAAGCAGGCGGTGGAAATCCTGCGCTTCACCAACCTCACCATCCCGCTGCAAGCGACGCCCGAGGAGCGACTCAAGTTGTGTGCATACCTGCTGCAAAAGCAGGCGCTGCCCGGCGCGACGAAAGGCTACGAGAAGGTGATGTTCCTCGAGATCTACGCGACGAAAATCGGCGGCAACGACGCGGCCTGTCTCCACGCGCACATGCTCAGCCCGAAAACAGGCGACCACTTCGCGGTCAAGCTCGTGGGCATCCTGCACCCGACTCAGCCCGGTAGCGTGCTCGCCTTCCTCATGGCGAATACCAAGCTGAGCGAAATCAAGGACCCGAAGGATCTCGGCGCGAAAGGCACCGGCGTGAAGATCATCCATTCGCTCAAATTCCTCGACGCCGGGAAAAGATAAACGCTGCGGTGGAGTCAGGTTTTGGACGTGGCCTGGCGACGGAACGCCTGGACGAGCTGGCGCGTTTCCTCGACCAATGCCAGGGACGGCGACAGGACCATACGGCGCCAGTTCAGCAAGTGACCGGCTCGCCCTTCCAACTCGAGGAACTGCGCAAAAGGCCTCAGTGCCTGGCGCACCTCCGGAGTGAAACAGGCGCGGACGGCGGATTCATCGAGCCCGCGCAGCGTGTAGAGGCGGTTGAATTCCGGGTCGTCGGGAAATTCGATGGGCCCGCTGGGGAACAACGGTTTCATCGGGTCGCCCCAGCCCCGGGGCGTCAGCTTGAAAACGGTCGCGCGGATCTCCGGGTGCGAACAGCGCACCGCCACTCCGACGAAAGTGCTTTCGCTCGTGAGCGGCTCTGCGGGGACCACATCCGCCCGGAAATGGAAATCGAAAATCGTGAGCGCGCCGCTCGCGCTGGCGGGTGCCTGGGCGATGTTGTGGAGGCGTTTCCGCCGGCCCCGCGCGTAGAGTTCGCCGAGCACAAATCCATCGAGCAGGTGCTCATCTTCGGGCGTCGCCTGGGCGCGGAAAGTGTATCCGAGTGGGGTGAAAGTGGCGGCCCGCTTCTCCGTTCGGGCGGCCCTGGCCCGGCCCATGAAGATCCAGAGCCCGAGAAAACAAATCACGGCCACGACGATGGCCGTGATGGTCTCCGTTTCGTTTTGCGGAGGGATTTCTGCGACAGCGAGCAGATCGAGCGGGGTGAACATCGTCAGTTATTTTGCCTGATCCGGCACCCCGTCGGCAAACTCGACGGTGAAATCCGGGAACGATTGCACGAGCTGGATTTTGTAATCGGGGAAGGACTCGACGATCTGCCATTCGCCGGAGCCGGGCAGGCTCTTCACGATCTTCACTTTGAGATCGGGGAAGCTGGTCACGGCTTTCACTTTGTAATCCGGGAAGCTTTTCACGAATTGGATGCGCCCGTGGATCGTGGACGGATCGAGTTTCTTTTTCTCCTTCGCGCGCGCCTGGCTGGCGAGCGCGACGAGGCTGAGCAAGGCGGCAAAAACGGCGAGGAACAGGAAGCGGCGTTTCATGTCAATGAGGTCGATGGGTTGAATTCGACACCCGTCTTTGTCGCACAAACGCTCGTCTTTCTTCAATCGCGTTCCCAATAATCCGGAGCATGAGTCGCCCCAGAATTGATTTTGGCAGAATCGGCCTCGACCTCGGAATTGGGATCGGGCTCGCGGTGGTGTGGTTTGGCATCGGCGGACTCATTCTCTGGCCCTTTGGCAAGGCGGCGCTCTGCGGGCATCTAGGCAAAGGCTACCCGGTGTATGTGGTCGCCTTGATGCTGGCGATGCTCGTGAGCATCATTGTGCAGAAAGTCTTCCGCCTGGAATCCGATCCGCCGCGCGATCCGTTCGTCATCACGAATATCGTCATCAGCGCCTTTGTGCAGGCGGGTTGGGCGGCGTTTGTCGCGCTCGCCGTACGCAGCTTCACGCCCGAGGCTTCTCTCTTCGCCATGAGCGCGCTACATCTCGTGGGCTTTATCGGCAGCTACATCACGACCGCGACGACCGGCGCCTTTTTCCAAGGCAGTGTTTACAAAACCATCGACACGCTGGTGGCCGCCGTGGCCTACATTCTCTTCGCGTTCTGGCCCGGAGCCGCGCACGCGATCTACGGCTGGTTCTTCGCGCTGGTCTGATTCTCTCACCGCAGCGACGGGGGATCGGACGGCGCGCTCGGTCCATCGATCACCACGGGTTGACCGGCAAAAATTTTCTTGGGCAACCGCACCTTGGCCAGCGCCGGCGCGCCGACTTCAAAGACCACGCTTTCCGAAAAAAGAAACCGCCGAGTCCTCGCTCCGTGAATCTCGGGCCAGGGAATGAGCAGCGGCTTGTGCCCGATGCGAAAGAGCGGGAAGACATCGAGGCGCAACCCCGAGGGCGAAACGTGAATGGTGAGCACCGAGTTGTCATTCGACAGGCCGACCCGGCCCGTCTGCCCCGCGAAACGCTGGCCCGAGGGCGGCTCCGTAGTCGCAAAACGCTCCGCCATGCGGCTCCAGCCACCGAGGATTGAAAGCAACCAGCAGACGAAACTCCACAGGGCGGCAAACAAGATCGGGAAGCCGATGAGGATGGCCGGGAGGAGTCAGGGAGGTTCGGTGTTCGGTGGATTCATCGAGTGAATTTGCCAGTCAAGTCCTCGAACCGCGCACGCAGGTAGTTCGTCCGATAGGTGGTGAAGATAAACCGATCGCTTTCGTCCCCGAGGCCCGCTCGCACCTTGAGCCAGACTTGCTGTTTCTCGCGCAGCGTCGTGCGTTCCTTTTCGCCGAGCTTGGCGCGCAGTTGCTGATAGGCTTCGTGGAGGTCGGCTTCGTCCTCCAGGTCGCCCGCGCGCGTGCTGGTCAGCGGCGTTCCTTCCACTTGGGCGACGCGCTGTTTTAGCCAACGTTCCTGCTCTAGCTTTAGCTTTGCGCGACCGGCATCGTGGAGGAGCGCGTGCAATCGTCGATACGCTTTGTTCAGCGCCAGTTCATCGCGCATCTCCTCGGCTCGAACATGCGTGGCCGAGATCTCCTGCGACTCGGCCTTCCGCTGCTCCAACCAGTGCTCCTGGTCCTGCTGCAATTTGGCGCCCTCCGTCTCATCCAAACTATCGCGCAAACGCTGGTAAGATTTGTTGAGCGCAGCCTCCTCGCTGAGGTAGCTCCAGCGTTGGTGATTGGAGCTGGTGGTGGCCTTCGCGTCTCCCTTGATCGCCGCGCGTTGCTGCAACCACCGGCTCTGCCCGTCCTTCAATGCGGCCTTTCCAGCGTCGTCGAGCGTCGCGAGCAGGCTCCGATAGCTCTCCTGGATCTTGGCCTCCCAACTGAGTTCATACTCACGCTGGCCGATGAAATCATCGAGCGCTTTTCCCTCCAGCTTCGCGGCCTCCCGCTGCTGCAGCCAGCGCGTCTGATCGGCTGCGGTAGCGGCCCGGGCCGGTTCGTCCAGTGCGGCGAGCAGGCGTTTGTAAGTCTGCTGGAGCTTCTCCTCGGGCGTTGGCTCACGGTCCTCGCCATAAACTGGCCGGGTCTCGTCCGCGTCGTGAATCTCGTATCCACCGAGCACCGTGAGCTTCGCGTCCTTCCCGGCGGTTTTCACGCGCACTTTGATCCGATGAGAAGCCAGCGGCCGGTGGTTGACGGTGCGGATCACCTCGGCATCGATGACCAATATTTCTTTGGAAAGGACGACCGGTTCGCCAAACAAAACGTCCAGCTCCTTCGCCTCGATCCCTTCCCGGCTGACATAGGCGCGATAGGCCTGCTGCAAGCGGGGGAGGATTTCGTAGGCCGTGCGCGATTTCAGCGGGATCCACGCCAAGCTCTGCGGCAAGCCCCAGCGCTCCGCATAGTGCGTCACCACCACTTGGCTATCATCGGCCCAGCCTGCCTCAAGCGTGAGATATTGCGGACGACTGCCCGCCGCGGTTTCGTAGTAACCGCCGCCCGGAATTTCGGTGACGACCTGCTTCTTCGCCGTCTCGATCACGAAGTTCGGAGCCTCCCCGGATTCTCGATACGAAGCGTCGCTCCATGCCACCGCGTATTTCCCATCGGGCGACAACATGGACGGGAAAATGAGGAGGCTTTCCTTCTCCGCCGCCGTCATCGGACCGGCGAAAAACCACCCGAAGGCAAGCACTCCAAGATAGCGGTAAGTGGCAGCAGTCAGCATCGTTGGCAGTAGCTGGATTTTTGTATAGGTCGGCTTTTTTTATTTGGATGAGGAGCGAGGGTGGCCCTGCTTTAGCCGATGAAACAAACGATGCACGGTTTGTCTCGAAAGATCAGGCAACGCGCCATCGTTTCGCCCCACATCATTTCCTGGCCGCAGGTGATCGTGAACCAATCATCCAGGACGCAGGATGGATCGGAGTTCGCGCCGAAGCCGCAGACTTCGAGCGCTTCGGGAGGAACATCGCACGCATACAAATCGCCGACGGTCAGCGGCGGATAGCTGATCGACCATGGCCTGCCGTCGGGCAGTCTCTCGGAGACGGCGGCAACGCTTTTTCTGTAGCGGCCGATGTCGGATTCAAACTCGCACAGCTTCATATCCTCGACGAACGCATCGAGGGCCGTCGCGCACTTTGGCCCGAGGCGCTCGCGCACCTCGTGAAAAGACCCAATCTTGACGACTTTCTCCAGTTCCGCAGTCCGCGCTTTCTTGGCGTCCACTTGCGCGGTTTCTTCTGCGGCGAGGCGCTGGCGTTCTGCTTCGAGGGCCGCGAGATGCGTTTGCAGGCGCTCGATCTCGGTCCGGTCAGCATCCTTCTCTTTCGCGGTTTTGGAAAAACGCGCGGCCTGCTCCAAAAAGCTCAGTGCATAGTGCGGCCTGCGATCCTTTTCCGCGACGCGTGCGGCTTCGAGCCAGCGCTCGCGATCGAACAGCGGCGAAGGCCCCGCGCCGAGATCAGCGACATCGAAGGTTGCGAGCGTCGCCCGATCTTCGACCGTGAAGCGGCCGAGGTCGCGGTTAGTGAAGATCGCGACCTCGTCGGGCAGTTCTTCGATTGTCGTCCAGTTCCCGCGGGATTTATCCAGCGATAGCAACGCCTCGCCAAAAGTGCGCGCGGGCTGCGTGACGAGACTGCGCATCGTTCGCGCTACCGACTCCGCGACGTCCGCGTCGGTGCTGATGGCCGCGATCTTGCGGCCGAAATAGGACGAGCGGAAAGTGGCCTCGAGCGAAGCGGGTTGGCGCTCGGTGAAGCGATGCCACGCGATCTTTCGTTTCTCCCCGAGGCCGACGAGCAACTTCAGCCCGCTGCGATGTTTCAATTCGATTTCCGACTTCTCCTTTTTCGTCGGCACATACCGCGGGAAGGCCGCGCGGAACTTCGTCGAGCGCTGGTATTCCTCGAGCGGAACGCCGCTTTCGAGCGTGCGATAAATCTCCACGAGCTGCGCCGGATCGATGGCGGGCGGACGCGGCTTTTCCGACGGTCCGTAATCGAAGCACCGCTCAAAAGGCACGCGGATGCCGGCGGGGATTTCCGCCGCTTCGTCCGCGCTCGGTTTCCGTTTCTGGCCGCCAGTCAAATACTCGGCCCACGGTCCTTTCACCGTCACTTCGCAGCCCGCCAACTTGTAGCCCAGCCACAGCGTGTAGAGCGGAACAAAACCGGAATCGATACACAGCCAACCGGTCGAGATGCGGCGCATCGTGACGATCACTGGCCGATCGGCAGGCGGAGAAAAATCGCAGGCGAAATGCGGCGTCCTTACCCTTGCCGGTCGTTGGATGGTGCCACCGGTGAACAGCGCCACACACTCCACTACCGCCGCCCATTCGAGCGGACCAGTGATCGTGATGCGATGAACTAACTCCTCCGGAACTTGGATGCTCATATTTTTGGTGCGCGCGTGACTTCACCACAGCAAAAGCAGGGAGGTCAACGACTCGGAAGTCGGGAAATGGTTCCCGACTTTCTCCCCATCCGCTTTTTACTTACCACTCACCCATGCCGACGATCTCCGCCGAAAGTGTCGAATACGCGATCCAGTTTCCTGCCCCAGGGCAGGTGGACTCGCTGCTCGATTTCGAATGGCTCGTGCCACACGTCGATGGCGGTTGGTGGGGAGACGGGAGCGACCCGCTGTTTCCGACATACTATCTCTTCACCACGCCGGAGCGCATGGAGCCGCTGCGGGAGGAAAATCAGCGCGGCAAGGAGTTCGAAGAGAAGCCCTATCCGCTGACCACGCCCGTCGGCTGGAATCTCGTCCGCCCGCGACCCTTTCAATCGGCGATCGAGCGCTGCGAACTCGTGCCGATCCCGGGCCGCGAGATTTTCGCACGTATTGCCGCCACGGACGACTATCACCAGATCCTGATCAACAGCGGCTGCGGCACCTACGACGAGCCGCACCGCCACGGGGTCCTGGCTGCGCGAAGTGCGCGCGGAATTCGCGCGGTTTCTCGCCGAGTTCCGCCCTTGATCCGCAAGCGAGGCGAATCAGTGCGGCTTACAGCAGCCCGCGTTTTTCGAGGTGCGCGCGGATGATCGGGAGCTGCACGAGCGGGATGTAGAAGCCGTGGCTGTCGAGGTCGGCGTTGAAGTGAATGTGGGTCACGCCGTTGTCGGCGTAGCTCGCCATCGTCGGTAGAATGGTGGCCACGGGCAGCGCGAGGATTTGCACTTCGCCGTCCGGTCCGGTGAGGCCATTTTCTTTGGCGAAAGCGTGCAGGCGTTTCGTGTCGGTGAAGGCTTTCACCATCGGCGCGCCATCCACGATCGTCGGATTCGCCGCGACGTACGGCCGCAGGTTCGGCAGTTCGCCGCGGGCGAGAAAATGCCATTCTTTCAAGCGAAAGGCCGCGCCGAAGAGCGCATCATTGTCGATCATCGATGCGCCGGCGTCCGTGGCGGTGGCGGACAAACGATTAAAGTCCGGGGCGATGTCCGCCTCGGCGGACGGCATCGTATTTTCCTGCCCGAGATCACTCACCTCGCTTCCGCGTAGAATGGCCCCGATACGGTCGCGGAGGTCGTCCGCGCTCCAGCCGAGGCCGGTGAGAAGGTCGCCGTAACCCTGGATCGCGGAGCTTTTGTGAGCGTGCTCGTTGCCCGTCTCGTCCTCGAAGATTTGGAAGATGCGCAGGTGGCGGCGCGAAAGAGGCTCAGCTTCAACCGCGCGACCGGTGCTTTCGAAAAGGCGCGCGAGATTGTTCAGCGCAATGGCGACGTTGGGATGATTTTGGCCGAAGTGTTTTTCAAAGAGCGCGATGACGCGGCGCATGTGGGGCTCGGCTTCGGCGGAGCGGCCGGTGCGCTGGAGCACCTGCGAGTAGTTGTTCAGCACGCCGGCGACATTGATGCTCTCGGGGCCGTGCTCCCGCTCGAAGATCGCGAGCACGCGGCGGTAGAGCGGCTCAGCTTCGTCGAACCGCTCCAGGCGGCGGAGCGTGAGCGCGAGATTGTTCAGCGCGGTGCCGGTGTGAAAGCTGTCCGGGCCGTGCGCGCGGTCTTCGGCAACCACCGCGCGACCGAGGACATCGCGCGCTTCCTCGAAGCGTCCGTTCTGGCGGAGGAAATCGCCGAAGTTATTGAGGCACGCGGCGGTCGAGGGATGATCGGCGCCGAGCTTTTCCTCGGCGAGCGCGAGGGCGCGGCGCAGCAAGTCTTCGGCTGTATCGGCGTTGCGCGTTTGCGTGAGCCGCACACCTTCGTTGCTGAGCTTAGCCACCTCATCGACGACCGCCTGATCGGCCACGGCGGTCGCGGGCAGCGGCGGCGGACCTGAAGGAATCGGCGGTGGCGTGGTGGGCTCTGGCGCAGGTGCCTCGGGCCCGGGCTTGTTGATTTCCTCCACCAGCAGATCAAACACTTCCCGCGTGAAGACCGCGGGTTCGGAAGGGCCGTGGTAGTTGATGACAAAGCCGGCGGTCGGCTCGTTGACCAGCGTGGGGAAAATCTGCGGGCCGCTGACCGTGGCCTGATTCGACGGCAGCCCAGCGTAACGCTCCGCGATTTCCGGCCAGCCGAGCGTGATCGCATCCGCGTGGGTGAAAAGTGCGATGAAGGCGCGCTCGTCGTCATTCACCACCTCGCAGAAGCAGAAGTTTTCCTCGCCCCGCTTGGCCACGCCGAGATGGTAGCTGCCGTAATGCGCCACGAGCGCAAGGTCGCCCGGTTGCTCGGTGCCCTTGCGCAGCCGCTGCCACGCCCGTTCGACAGCCACCGCTTCGGCCAGCGCTTTCAGCTTGGGAAAATCCTCCGCATCGATCACCAGTTCCTGCGGTGTGCCCGGATCCAGGCACAGCGCGTCGGTGGCTTTCCACTCCAGGCCGAAGATGTCCTGCCCGCGGTAGTCGCTGAACGCCGTGGGGCCGAATTTTTCGCGATAGATATCGCTCGCATCGTAACAAGTGCAGAGCGCACGCACGCGTCGGCCTTCCTGCGTTCGCGCAGGCAGCAGTTCCTCGATGAAGGGCTCGAAAGGGCTGCGCTCCTCATAAGCCTCGGCTACGGGCGGCACCCATTTTTCAAACTCCACCAGCGCGCGATAAAGCGTGTCGCGCGGCGCGGCCTCACCGGCCTGCTTCCATTCGAGAATGAGTTCGGCGGGTTCTTTCATCGCGGGGGGTCAATACGAGTAAATCAGGTCGCGCTCGAAGGTGGCGACGGTTCCCTGGGCAAATTTCGCGAGCACGGCTTTCTTAAAATTCTTCGACAGATTGACGCACCAGCACTTTGTGGGTAGCCATGCGGGAGCCAATAAAGGTCCCGCGTAAATTCCCAGCATGAACTTTCCTCCAGGCGCAATCTCGGGACACTTCGCCGAACGTTTTTTCACGCCGACGGAGCGCACGCCGAGCATCATCCGGGCCTTTGAGCGGCGCGAACCCATGGCCGACCGGCGCCAGATCGCCTCCGGTGATCACATGAGCGAATCCCATGAGCGCCCGGACCCCGGCGTTGATTAGCTGGCCATCGATCCCAGCAATGATCCCTGACACCTCCCGGCTTACTTCCACGCGCGTCCTGCGCTGAAACGTCGCGCATGCGATTGCTTATCTCGCTGTCTGCCTTCCCGCCGCTCGCTTTTCTCGAGCACTTTCTCAACTACCGCCAGCGCGAGATTTTTTACGCCGTCGCCGCGATCCTCGGCATCCTGCTCCTCTTCGCGACTTGGATTTACGGGATGATTTTGCTGCAGCGATATTATCGGCGCAAGGCCGCGGAGCGCTCGACCCAGCTTCAGGCTGCGCTTGGCTCGGCCTTCACGTTCACCGCAGAAAATCCGAGCCTCTACCTTGAGATGCTCCGGCAGACCAGCACGACGCTCCGCGGACAGAACATCAGCCTGCTCAGCAATCGCTTCAGCGGCCCATTTCAGGACGGCCACAGCATGCAGGTGATGGAGGCCGGCTATCAGGTGCGGACGGGGAAGGGCGGCCGCTACACCGTGTGGCAAACCATCGCGCATGTCGGCGATCAGGACTGGCACTTCCCACCGTTCTCGATCAAGCCGCGCGGGTTCTGGTCGCGGCTGGGTCTGGGCGGACGCGGCATTCGCTTTGACGGGCACCCGAAGTTCGGCGCGCTATTCAAAGTGAAGTGCGAAGACGAAGCCGCCGCACGCACCTTCCTCACGCCCGCACTGCTCGACGCGCTCGATCGTTTCCCCGGCCTGACGATCGAAGGCCGCGGCAACAACCTCCTGATCTTCCGCCGGAGAAAGGCGCTCCCCGCCGCCGAGTTCTTGCAGTTCCAACAAGACGCGCGCACCCTCGCGGCGCTGCTTCCACCGACCGTGGGCCAGCCTGTTCCATACTCATGACACACGTCTTCGTGGCCTTTTCTGAGAGCTGGTTCGCCGGACGATCAGTGCTGGCCGAACTCCTCCTTGTCGCCGTGCCGCCCCGGCCCAGCCTGCTTTCCACCGTTGCCTATCTCCTCTTCGGAGTGCTCTGCTTTGCGGCGGGTCTGTGGGCCCTTCTGTGGCTCATCCGCTTCATCCTGCTGCGCATGCAACACTTCGATTTTCTCGCGCGCAAGGATCGCATCTCGGAAATCGCCCAAGTGCTGAGCACTTGCGGCTACCATCCCAATCCCGACCGCGCTGCTCCTGCGGTGATGATGAAAAGCGTCGTCGCGAGCGATCGTCTGCCCCACCACGTCACGCGCCAATTCGCCGCCGCGCCGGCGGAAGGACGGAGCTTCGAGTTGATGAACTTCGCCTACACCGTCTATTCCAAATCGCCGCAATCCACGGGAAAAGGCATCGCCCAGCCCATCAGCCAAACATCGCCCTCTTCACCAATGAGCAATGGAATTTTCCACAGTTCGCCATCAATCCGCATGGCCTTTGGAAATTCGTGGCCATCCAGCTTGGCTAGGGCGACATCAACTTCGACTCGCATCCGAAATTCAGCCGCGTGTTCAAGGTCCAAAGCGAAGACGAAACGGCGGTGCGCCGACTGCTCAAGCCGGCCATCCTCGCAGCGCTCGAACAGTATCGCGGCCTCTCGGTCGAAGGCATCGGCGACAGCCTCATCTTCTATCGGCGCGAGAAGGAATTGAAGCCAGCGCAGTATCCGCAGTTCCAGGAAGACGCGCGGAAACTGGCAGCGTTGTTTTTGGCCCAGTAGTGATCGTGGAGCAAAAGGGCCGGTTGTTGTTCGATTTCAACGTGGTGCGGGGGAAGTCGTTCGATCTCGGTGTGCTCGCAGGGGTGGCGCGATGGAATGAACGCGTCGGCTGGTTCAGCGACAAGGGGCGCGACCCGGAGAAGACGGACGAAACGAACGTCGCCTTCGTACGGCGCGACCTGCATCTCGAAATCATCGCCGCCAACGCGCAATACTATCAGGGCAAACGCGCTTATTTCGACGGCCTGTATTTCAAAGCCGCGGCGCTGACGGCGGAGGAACAGGCGGTGACGGTGCGTGCCGGGGAGTCCGGCAAGTCGCCGGCCACGCAATAGGCGGCGGAATCGACCAAACGAGCGCGTTTTTGCGGTGCTGCGCTGCTGACATTCCATTTGCGCGCCGGTGCGGCTTGATGACGTTGGCGACGGCGGCGTCCAGCGCCGGCCCGCCCCACCACATTTTCGCCAACACACCGAGGATGGCGCCGAGGAGAAGCCCGAGGAGAATCCAAGTAGATCGGCGGGAGTTGGTGTCGCTGCTCACGAGCTGCGGTTTACGGAAAGTCGCCGGTGAAGGACCAAAAAAGCACGCGGCTGTGGGCAAAGCAGCGCGCCGATCTTG
>ENA-ORBV01008527-ORBV01008527.1-microbial-mat-metagenome-genome-assembly--contig:-NODE-8527-length-17189-cov-7.891713_pt1 | contig 17189 bp, 10 predicted proteins | sample MGYA00237777_ERZ505514 | MGnify/ENA primary metagenome ERZ505514 (study PRJEB26160, sample SAMN06269048) | microbial mat metagenome | isolation source: Oligotrophic lake microbial mat | place...
GTATAACAGAGGGGAATCTGTAGGCAAGAACCGAAGGTACCTTCTGATCCATAGTCATACTTACGACGCGGCAATCTTTGAATTCAGGTAATTATTTAAGATAACCTTGAAATATGATTGTGACGGCCACTGACACAAGAGCATGGTTGAGTCGAGTTGTAAGCCTCAGCCTGAAAGAGGACCCGCCGGTCAATGGGACAACCAACAACCCTTGAGCGTCTGAACTATCTTGGCAGCAGACAAGGAGCATCTCATGGCGAACATACAATCGCAATTCGAACAGTTCAACGGTACGATCAGGCTGGGGCGATTCGACGAAAATGCGACGCTGCGCGAAAAACGTGACATCATCCGGAAGAAGTTGAACAAGAACCTTCCTGGTGTGTTCGAAACTCATGGCGAAACGTGCCCGGAGTTCTACTTCCGCGACCAGGGAAGTTATGAAATGGATACGGGCACCAAACCGCTGGATGGAGACTATGACATTGACCAGGGACTATACTTTCTTGTAAGCACGAAGGAATATCCCGACCCCGTTGTCCTCAAGGAACGGGTGCATGAAGCGCTGGATGAACATACAAAAAATGTCGAGCTACGCCGAGCATGCGTGACCGTCTTCTATAGCTGCGACGGAGAACCCATCTACCATGTCGATGTAGCAGTTTACTCTGATGCCAGCAAGAACGACGATGTCAAATCGTACCACGCGAAAGGGAAGCGACACTCGCTCCCGGAAAATCGCTTCTGGGATGTGTCCGATCCACAAAAGTTAAGCGAAACTATCTTCGAACGATTTGTCGATGAAGATCGGGTGCAATTCCGGCGCATCGTTCGATACTTGAAGCGATGGAAAGCCGTTAACTTCATTAAAAGCGGCGGCGGCGCTCCAAACGGCATCGGATTGACAGTTATGACCTATGATGATTTCCAAGTCGAATACTCAGATCCTTGGGCCAATAAGCACGACGATCTTCGGGCAATGCGCAAGTTGGTTGAAGCCGTGCTAAGCCGGTTTACCCTTGTCTATGACAATGATGAGCAGGCATTTGTCGAACGCCTTGAAGTCAAGCTTCCCATTGAACCGTGGAATGACTTATTCGAGCGGATGACGAACAAACAGATGGCAGTCTTTAAGGACAAGCTTATTGAGTTGAAGGACGCGCTTATCTTTGCTGAACGCGACACTGCTGATCCTGTTGCTGCTTGCGAACGCCTGCAAAGAGTCTTCGGGACCGACTTTCCCGTGCCTAAGACACAGGACACCGCATCGCAACATCCAAGATCAATCTCGGCATCAGGGTATAGCGCATAGGTCTTAGTGCATGACATTTAGCCCTCCCGACCCTTGGCCGAGACAAAAACGCGTTCATAGTCGAGGACCCGCGGTGGTCGTGGTGCTGGCATCTGGAGCCGTTGCTGCCGTTTGACCGCCAGACGAAAGGCCGCATAGCCGTCGTCAATCAGACGGTGGCGGCGGCGTTGGGGCTGCGTGGTGGTCGGTTTGACCACGGGAATCCGTTCATTTTCACGCCCGAGCAGCCAGAGGGCCCAGAGCGCACAGCTCACGCCCATTAACAGCACCTCTACCCGGTGGGTTGCCGTGACGCGACCCCGTTCCCAGTCAAACTGCCCACTCTTAAGAATTTTGAACGTACACTCGCACCACCAACGACAGGCATACTCAAAAAACTGCGTCGCATCCGGGTCCAGATTCGACACTAAATACCAGATTACGGGTCGGAAACCGGGACGGACGCGTTTCCAGATACTCACATTCGCCCGCCGCTGGCCCTGTTTCCAGAGGCGCACCTGGGGGAAATAACGACCCATATTCGCCCGTTTATAGACGCGGCGCAGCGGCATCCAGCCCTTGGTCGGGTGCTCGATCTGGGTCGATTCACTGGCCCGAAAGACATACTTCCAGCTCAGGCCGTCCAGACACGCCAGAAACGGTTCACCGGTGTGGACGCGATCCGCCAGGAGCGTGACGGTCATCCCGTCGGGAATCAGATCATCAATCGTGTGCAGGAGCGTTCGCGTGTCCTCGGCCCACGGCTCATTTGGCGCATAAATCAGCATCCCAAGCGGCAAACTCATTCCATCGGTGGCCCAGCCAATCTGGACCACGTTGTAATCGGTGCCGTGGCTGGTTTCATCGACGGTGAGATACAGGTCGGTGGCGGGCACACTGGCCAGGATGGAGCGGATAAACGGGTAGTAGAGATCCTCCATGGTGAGCCGCAGATCGCGCAGGATGCGCCTGACTTGGGTGGCATTGCTGCTGGCGGTGGCCTGAAAGGCCGTACTGTCGGCGATGGTCTCGATCAACAACGAGCGGGTTTCAAAGATGCCGCTGACGAGCTGGATAAAGCGGCGCAGGACAACCGGCGCGAGGTCAGGCAGATGCTGGCGCAACCACGGATCGAGCAGTGACAACGCGGGTTCGGTGACGTACAATGGGGCGGGCTGGTTCACGGGCAAGCTCCTTGGTAGGTGATGTTTACGTACCCTCATCCTACCAGGAATTGATGTGAACCAGTTCATCGGTTTTAGCCCATTAGAACGCCAAGAATATAGTATCTATCACAACCATGTCATGCACTAAGGGGGGGGGCCCTATTCAGAGTGAACACCCCCCCCCGCATCTGGCGAGCCATTTTTCATACGATCACTGGATTTTCCGATCAATTCGACCCAGACGAAAGGGGGCAATGCCTCAATTCCACAGTGGTAGGAGGGAGCCGAATCCAAAAATGGTTCTGTGGCGAATTTCCTGCAACAACCGCCAGGCGATTACGTAAAAGTCCAGCAAACCTGCCTGGTAAACAGACTTTTACCGCGCCATACGCGATTCTAGCAGTCAAAAGAGCCGTAGCGGCCCATTTTTAACGAATCCGTACCGCACACCCGCACCTCTAACAGGCATACCGTGTCCGTTTCGGACACAGTATGCCTGCCAAGAACACTATTCCCCGATATCCATCAATTGCTGATGCTCAAAAACGAATAAATATGATGCCCGTGCCAGTTAGGGTCGCTCCCATAGCGTCTTTGCCTATCGCACCCCTGCGACAGGGTAATGCCTATCGCACCCCTGCGACAGGGTAATGCCTATCGCACCCCTGCGACAAGGTAATGCCTATCGCACCCCTGCGATAGGCTCTGCTTATCAGGTCGATACGCTGTCGCCTCCGTCATAAAAAACCACGTCACTATGATGGCACATTCCTGACAGCGATCATTGATACGCTCCACAGGGTCTTCAACGCGATCACACCAATGTCACATTCCGGCTGGATCAAACGGCTATGCTGAGAACGATCACACCAATGTCACACGCCCAGCAGCCCACAACGCTATGCTGAGAACGATCACACCAATGTCACATTCCGGCTAGATCAAACGACTATGCTGAGAACGATCACACCAATGTCACACGCCCAGCAGCCCACAACGCTATGCTGGAAGAGATCACACCGATGTCACACGCCCAGCAGCCCACAACGCTATGCTGGTGAGGACTCGGGTTAAGGAGCATTTTATGAACCTAACAATTATTATTGGCCTCGTTTTCAGTATTGTATGTGTAGGAATCGGCGTCTATGTCTTTCTTGTTCGTATTCCTGCCATCAGGCGGGCACGAGGACACGCCTCTGGAGGGGCAGGTGGTGGGGCTGACGCGCCGAGGCATGCGGAACCTGCCCCTCCCGCGATCCCAGAGTCGATTGCGGCGTGGCACCCCATTGGTGAATGGCTTCGGCCGCCAACTCCCAACGGGCCACTGCCGCCGCTCAGACGGTCCGAACGGGACGAGGCAATTCGCCTTCTTATGGATCGATAAAGGACATGTACGTATGACAATGAAACGCTCTTTTTCTAGCCTTCTCCTCCTCATACTCCTCGCAGGGTGTGACGGAGGGGCATTGTCGTTGAGCGATGCGCGTGCGACCGCCATACGCGGTGGCTGTTGGCCCTATGGCGTGCCCCAGGCGCAGCCGAGCGCGACACGGGTGCCCCCGACCGGCACACCAACCACAACCCCAACGGTCGTCGTCGGCACGCCCACCGTTCCGCCCGGGCCGTGGCCGCAGTGTACGCCGGTTCCTGGTGTTCCGACACACACGCCGACGCTGACACCGGTGGCCACGGCCCGAGTGCGTGAAACACCACAGCCCCCTGGCTCGGTTCCCGTACCCTCGGGCAACCTGACCGAGATTGCCGACCAGCCTGGCGTAACCACCAATCACGTCGCCGCCGTTCACGCCAATGGATCGACCGCCATTGGCTGGATTACCTGGGGCTGGTCGGCAGATGAGTATACCGACGGGCAGGTGTGGGTTCGCATCCAAACAGCAGCGGGCAGCTGGACGCCAGCGCAGACGCTGAATGGCACGCCAGTTCGGAAAGGTGGCGGCGGTCTCGGTCTCGCCTGGCGGGCCGATGGCGTCCTGGTTGCCACATGGGCCGCAGCGGCTGATGCGCCGATGGTGGTGATGACCACGGCGGACTGGGGCGCGACCTGGACTGACCCGGCCGAGATTGGCCAGACCGGAAGCGTGATCAGCGCGTCGGCCGATCCGCAGGGCGGCATTCATGTGCTGTTCCGGGTTATCAACGGTGAGAGCGCCTCGGTACGGTATGGCTGGTGGCCCAGCGGCGGCTCCTGGCGCTTCAGCGAGCAGATAGAGGGTGCCTATTGGGCCGCGATGGCGCTGTTGGAGGCCAATGGGGACATTGTGCGCCTGATTGCAATCGCGGATGCCAGCAGCGGGGTGCGGGTCTATCGCAGCGTCGATGGGTGGAGCTGGCAGGGGTCAACGCTGGAGAGTGGCCGCTTTATGGGCGAAGACACCCGCCGCGAGATCAGCATTGTTGCGGCTCCCCGTGCATCTGGAGCGGTCGTTGCCGTGGCCTGGGGTCAGTATTCGGACGCCGGCGTCTTTGCGGTGGTGAGCACCGATGGGGGGGCAACCTGGGGCCGAGAAGAGCGCATCGCGCAACACACCGCGCCCAGCGATCCGGAGAGTGACGCGCCGAACGGATGCTGTGGCTCAGGATGGGCCCCAACCCTGGCCTATTCCCCCGAGGCAGATACGCTCGTGGCCGTCTGGCGACAGGCGGACTGGACCCCAGAGCACGTGGGGCGGCGGCTCAATCTCTCCTATCGGCCCCTTGATCCGGCGCAGCGACGGTCGGAGACCGACTGGGAGGCGAGCATTCCGCCAACCAACAATGGCGCTGCAGGAGCCATTCCGCTGACCGAATGGGGCTGGACCGGCCTGATTGCCAGCGATCCGTCGTCACGGCGCTCGGTGCTGCTCCTGCTCGATGAGCGGAACCTGCAGCAACGCATCTACAGCCGGGCCATTCTGCTGACGGGCTATCTCGTGAAAGGAGACTCCTAATGCACCGAGGCTCCGTGCTGCTCCTCGTGAGCCTGATCTGGCTGCTCCTGGTGGGCTGCGTCGGCTCGATCGTTCCCACCGGCGGGCAGTCGGTCGGAACCGGCCTGTCGAGCTTTACCGAGCCGCGCTGGGTCTGCCCCAGTGCGACGCCGATGCCCACCCGGATCAAGACCGAATCCGAGCCGACGGCGACGGGCACCCCGACCGACCCAGCGCCGATCTATTACGAACCATGGGAACAGGAGTATGGATTGCCGTTGATGACCCCAACGCCACACATCAAGACCGGCACGACCTTTTTTCAGGGGCAGATTGTGGAGGTCGCCGAGGGGGTGTATGCCCAGCCATCGGTGCAGGCCACAGCCGGGATCAGCGACACGCTCTATCGTGTCACGGTTAAATGGACCAACCAGGCAACGCAGACGATCCGCCTGAATCCGGCGCGGCAGATCGTGATGAGCACGATTACCCGGCCTGATGGGCGGATGATTGGCGGCACGTGGCAGTGGACGCGCGCGGCCGCGCTGGCCGCCGGCCTCCCCAGCGACGAATCGAGCCTGCAGATCACGCTGCCGGCGGGCGAAAGCACCATCGTGGTGCCGATGTTTGCGCCGGCAGCGGTCGCAGCGGTGGTTGATATCCGGATGGATGCGCCTGGGGCACAGGATGCGACCAGCGCTGGCACATTCCGGGTGCAGTTTGCCCTGGGACATGACCCCACCTGTGACTTTCCGGGCGTTATTGGGGCGAATATTGGCCCAGGGGAGGGTGCGATTGGCGTTCCGCCGCCGCCAGGCGCATCAGGGATTGTCACCTCAGCGCTGCGCCAGGTCGGTCGCCAGTATTGCTGGGGCGGAAAAGGAAACACCCGCTGTGACGGCTACGGCGGGGGCGTCAAGCAGGTCACGCCAGCGTGTGCCAGCTATCCCTGTTTTGACTGCTCTGGATTGACCTGGTGGGCCTACGCCGATAACGGAGTCACGATAGGGCATGGGACCAGCAATCAGCAGAACTATCCCGTCGTCAGCCCGAGTGCGGCGGGCGAGGGCGATCTCGCGCTCTTTGGTGGGATGAACAGCCAAGGCCGATCAGGCATTACCCACGTTGGCCTGGTCGCCGACGTGAACGCTGACGGAAAGCTGGATCTTATCCATGCGGCGAACTACCCCGATGGGGTGATTATTTCCTACGATTTTTTGCGGAGCAGCTGGTATGCGCCGCGTCTCGTGATTATTACCCGCCCTCCACGGGGAAGCGGGATTTAAGGAGTTTTTATGCCAACCGGTGCTGGATTTATGCCTGGCGATCTGATGAGCGCAGTCGTTGCGCTGACGGGTGGCTCAAAAGAGGTCCGGAGTCTGCCAACGGCCATCGGTCGAACAGCAGTTGGGGAGTGGGTGGCCGGTGATGCTGCACTGACCGCGCCCTATCCCTACATTACGGTCGGTACCGATCGGGTGTATGACCCGATCAGTATCCCGGTGCTGCTTGGAACCGCAGCGTCGTCGCTGGCAGCCTATGCGGCGGAAGAAGAAATCGCGTGGGGTGCCTGTATCCCTGCCCGGTGGGGTGTTGATCGCGGCCGCGCCATTTCATTGAGTGCCCAGCTGCGGGCGAGCGGCGTGATCCAAGCAGACCTCAAGATTACGACCAATCTTGAGGCCATCGCCTATGCAGCGCGACTTACCGATGGTGGAGCCATCAACAGCGCCTTGAAAGGGGTTGATAGGCTGCAGATTCTCGACCTGGCGGGGGATTGTACCGAGTTTGGAACGGTTCAGAAAACCAAACAGGACGCCGCCGAGAGCATTCCTATGGGCCTCTGCCACGGGCTACAGCAGCTCCGACAGCAGCTGCCGGCACGCATTGGCCCCATCCCCTTCAGTGCCCTGTTGCGCAGTCTCCAGGGCGATGATGCCGCCGACCCGTGGGTGCCAACCGAGGCGCACATGGCGCTGATGGATGCGCTCCCTGCGGCATGGGAAACGATCATAGCCGCGTGGTGGGCAGCGCTCGTATTCCACCTGGACACCCGTATCAATCCTGAGATCCCCCTCATCATCAGTGGCGAGGCGCTGGCGATTCCGGCGATACACGCCCTGGTGTCTGCACAGTATCCGGATGCCGTAATTCTGGACTGGTATGGCGCGGCACTTGGGTTGGCGCGGGTGCAGGTCCGCCAGCTTCGGCTGGCTGCCCGCGCTTCCTAGGTGGTAGAAAACACGTGTTTTTCTACCGTTCTTCCTGTCGCACCTATGCGACAGGGCAGAGATGTCTGTCGCGTCCAACGCACCTCCGGAGGTGCGTTGGATACGACAATGTCTTATGGGTGCGACATGTCTATAGAACGTATCTATCTGCAGTCAACAAGAGGGGACACTATGTCACGTGGGTCTACGCATCTCTTAATTGGCGCGGCGGCAGGGGTTGCCGCTGCGCGCTGGGCTGGGCTGCCGCTCACCATCGCGCCAAGCAGCGTGATGGGCTGGAGTGTGGTTGTCAGCTCGGCGCTGCTGGCCACGCTCCCGGATATTGACTCGGGAGCAAGTTTTATCGCACAACGGTTTCGGTTGGCCTGTCGATTTCTGGCTGCCGCGCTGGGGGCGCTGCTCGGGGTGATTGCGGTCCAGCGCGGCTGGCTACTCACACTCTCCTGGATTCCTACAGACGCCCGGCAATGGGCATTCCCCCTGGTTGGGGGCCTCGTCGGTCTGCTCATTGTTGGGCCGCTCCTGGGGAGCCTGCTGCTCCGGATTATTCGTTTCGGCGCTGGTGGGCATCGCCGACTCACGCACAGCGGGGTGGTGGCAGCCGGGCTGGGACTCCTGGCGTGGTGGCTCTGGCGGCAGGGTCTCGTCGGCTGGGCGCTCGTGCCAGGAAGCTTGGCCTATGCAATTCTTGTCCATGACATTGGCGATGTGGTGACGACCGCCGGCGTCCCCCTGCTCTATCCCCTGTCGTCCATGCGGTTTGGATTGCCGCGGCCGTTTGCGCGCTACGGTGAACCCCTGATCGCCACCATCTCGGTGGTTGTTGGCGTGTTCTTCCTAACGCAACCATAGGGGGGCGTATGGCCACTATTTCACGCTCGTTCTCTGACCCTTTCGATCGGCTTCTGCTCGATCCACCGCGTGACCAGGTCTGGTGGCTGACGCGGATTGGTAGTGGGATTTTTGGCGTTGCCGGTATCGTATTCGCCGTGACCGTCTCGCTGTATCTTCGCGATCAGCACGAGCAGGCGCGTGCACGGAAGGCAGCACCCGTGCGAGCTGTGGTGGTAGCAGCGAATCTTTCCACTGACCACCCGTGGCCCACCCCATTGCCAATTGGCAACGCCGCAGCGCCAGTAGGTCCAGCAGTGTCCCATGTACCAGTGGCGCTGCCGCCCGATGACCGTCGTACTGATTCTGAAGGATTGATAGTGAATCCTCCAGCAGTGCCATTACCGAGTCTTAGCCGCATCGTTATTCCCGCGATCAGTGTTGATCGCCAGGTCGTGACGGCAGCAACCATCGTTATTGATGACGCCTATGGTCCCGTGCAGACCTGGGAGGTTCCGAAATATGCTGTTGGCCACCATAGCGATAGCGCCCAGCCTGGCGGCGGGAGCAACATTGTGCTGAGTGGCCACGTGGGCGGCACCGATCCGGTGTTCCCCCGCCTGATCGATCTGGCGGTTGGCGATGCCATCACGCTCTATCGTGGGGACGTGGCGTTTGACTACACGGTCAGCAGCAGTCGCCGTCTGCAGGAGGTCGGGGTAGCAGTTACCGAGCAGTGGGCAAACGCGACGGTGCTCGATCCGACCGAGCACGAGGTGCTCACGATCATCACATGCTGGCCTCCTGCTGGCCCGAATGCCTTTGATCAGCGCCTTGTTGTTCAGGCGCTGCCCACTGCGGAGAGAAACCAATGAGTCACTACACGCTCCAAGAGATTCCACTCGATGCGATCATCTTTAATCCACGCCAGCCACGGAGCGACGGTGAGACGGCCGATCTCGAGGCGCTGGCCGCCAGTTTTGGCGCAGCCGATAATCCGCTTATTGCGCAGCTGCCCGTCGTTCATCCTGCACCGCATGGTGGCTGGATGGTCCAAGCTGGTGAGCGGCGCGTGCGTGCTGCCACGCTGCGCGGGCTTCGTTCTATGCAAATGCTGGTGCTTGACACCCAGATTGCCCCAGAGATACGCCATCGTCTGCGTGTCCTGGAGAATCTGCATCGCGTGGAACTCAACCCGCTCGATGAGGCCATTGCCCTCAAGGTTGTGTACTACGTTGCGAATGCCCACGCGATGGGGTTGGATGCGCAGGCGAGCACAATCCTGGAAACGGCTGAGGACTCGCTCGCTGTGCTCAATGCGCTCCACGAGCTGCTGTGTGCGCACCAGTGGCTGCGTACCAGGCCCCAGGTTGACTGGGAGGCATGTTTAGCGCCCTTGGGGCTGACACTCCATCGGTCAACAGTGATGCGCCGGATCCAGGTTCTCAACCTTGATCCCCAGGTGCTCACGCGACTGCGGGAGCGGATGCTCAGTGCGGCGGCGATTAAAGCACTGGGCAAACTGACCGATACGGATCAAGTGATTCTCATTGATGCATTGGAGGAAACTCCCGACATTGAGCCAAAAATTCGCCGGATATGCTCAAAAGTGGCTGATAAAACCTACAGTATTCGCGAGGCAATTGCGGAGGCACGTGGCGTCGTCTATTTCGAGGAGGAGGATGCTCTCCCGTTGGTCGGCCCATCGGATGCATCGATCGCCACGATGACAGACGACGGTGATGACCCTGATTTTATGGATGGGGCACACGCCGATGATACGCACACTGATGCGGAGGTTGATTTCGATTTAGACGTTGATGTCGGAGGGTATGTGATGGATGCGGTTTCTTTGATGAGCCAGCTCACGGAGACACTGCAGCAGCTCCATCAGCGGCTCCAAGCGACGCCGCTGATGGAGCCATGGGGTTCCTTATTCAGGGACACCTACCGCGGATTGCACCGCGATGCGCAACCCCTGATGGCTGAAGAGAATGATCTATAAAAGCATCGGATTGTCAGGGAAAACGCTGTTTTCACGGAACAACACGCTACGAATATTTGAAAGAGAGTACCTCAATGTCGTGCGATCATAGTGCTACAAAGGCCCATGCTCATTTTTTTAACGGTGCCGGTGCGGGAAGTGCTGCCGGATTTGGCGGGACTGATGCGGCGATTCAGGGGATGGAACAGATTGCGAATGTGGTGCGTGTGCAGGCCCAGCAGCAGGCCCGCGAGGTTGCTGCATCCGGCGATGCGAAAAAGGTAAAAGCACACCAGGCCCAGCAAACACTGGCGACTGGCAAGACGGCAAAACTCTTTCGTCAGTGGAAAAAAGAGCTGGGGCCAGATTTTCGAGAGCCAGCCCACGGCGCGGTTGATCCGAAGCACAAGGTTCGGCTGCCGAGCGACCCGGCCCAACATCACGCCTTTGCCGCGATCTACGATACCCGCGAGGCGCTGCTTGGAAAAGGAAAGCTGCCGGCCGTCGCACACCGTGTAATGGAGGCCAGCTCCCGTCGGCAGATCAAAGCCACCGGGGTTGATGCGGGCGGCTATCACCGGTGTACCCAGTGCGGACAATTTGCCTCCCAGACCAAAGGCCACACATGCCGCCTGACCGCATCGGTCGATACCCTGGCCAACGCGCTTGGGAAGCGCCTGGGGGTCGATCCTGCGGTCTATTCGGGCTCGCCACGCGCCAAGGCACTGATGGAGCTGCTGCTCGCTGATGCGCGGACCAATGGCGTTGTTCTGATGCGACACGGGCTGTCAGGGGAGAAGATCGCCGCAACCCTTGACGGCACGCTCGTCGCACTCCAACAGGGGTTCACGCCAGAGGTCTGGAGGGGCGATGCTGAGACCGGCCCCGTCGTTGCCGGCAAGCGGGTGATTACCGTGCCACAGACACAGCTTGCGGGCACCTATGGCCTGGCGGCGTACGAGTTGCCCACGGGTGCGGTTCCGCAGGCCGCAGGAGCCTACGGCAGTGTGCTAGCACCCACAACACCGCTGGTGAGCGGTGGAGGCGTGAGCGCGGCGTATACCGTGCCAACCGATGCGACGCAGCTGAAACACGGAAGCACCTATACCGAAGCTCGGTTTGTTGGCTCGCTCTATAAAAAACGTGGTCGCCAGCACGAAACGGTGCAGATCGGCGACACCACCTACCGGGTGGGCCAGCAGCTGCCCCCTGGTCGTGAGCACTGGGGATCGGCGCGGCGGAATGGCATTGTTGACCCGCCGCCAAAAGGGCTGGTGGTTGGGCGGGTAATTACCAATGCGGCGGTGCTGTTGCAGACTGCCGAGGTTGTGGAGACCCCCAGCGGTGTCGTTGAGCTGTATGCGTCTGGCCGCAGCCACCTGCTGGGTGCCTATGATCCACGGACGCGGACAGCCGGCGATATGCAGGGAACGGAGAATATGTCCGCGCCGCAGCTTGCCGCGGTCATGGCCTATCGTGAGCTCCACCCGCAATCGGATTTGGATCATCATCTTGCCGCTGATATTCAGGCACTGCGGGCGGGGACGGCATTGCCGACGGCCGTCGCTGATAGCGCCTACAGTGCCCTGCGCCGTGATTTAGCGACCGGCAACACGATCGACTTCGGTGCATCCGTTGGGAGCCAGCGGTGTGGTGACTGTGGCCAGTGGATGGGAACGCAGCACACCTGTCCCGCAGGCACCGCGCCTGATCCGGTGGCTGCTGCACCGGCAGCCAGCACGCCTGATGCGCTGACTGCAACGAGCGCAGAGCCTGGGCTGGATGATGACGCAGCCTACGCCTATCGGAATGCCGAAGAGGAGGATCGGGCGGCTCCTGACACGGCGGCTCTGGAGGACGACGACGAGGTCGTGTTCAGCGGGGCGGATATTCTGGCTCCAGCTCCAGAAACGCCTGTTGCTCAGTCGCCGCAGCTGGATGAGGCACACAACGGCGCTCGTGATGCTGATGCGCCTGATCGCCGTAGTAGCGCAGCACAGGCTCGCATTGATGCAACGACCGCAGCGCTGGACGAGGCTGAGGCCACGCTCTTGGGAATCGAAGCGCGAGCCGCCGCCGTTGTGCGTGCAGTTGCGAAAGCCGATGCCGATCACATCTCCGGACCTGCACAAGACCGGGTGTCCGTCGAGCCAAGTGCATCAGGTGCATTCGTCTCACCACAGGCTGAGGCACATCTTGGCCGTATCGCGAATGCCTTCGACACGTGTCTCGCGCTCCTCACGATGCCCAAAGCGCCGGAGCCTGAGCCGATTGCCACGCCTTCCGCGCCAGCGGTCGACGAGTCGGCGCCTGGTGCCGCCGATACGATGACCCCTGAAGACATCAAGGCCACGCGGCGCGCCGCCCGGACACCGATCGAGCGACCAGCCCGGCCAGCCAATATGCCCACCAGCGTCCAGGAACATATTTTCCAGCATGTGGTTCTGCCGGCGCAGAGCGACCCCTATCTGAGCAATTTGCCCAGCCGGATTGGTGGGGATCTGGACGAGCCACTGCCGCTGGAAATCCCTCCTATTGATGGAAACTATGAGGTCGATGATTCGACCGAAAAAGCCTTGCGCCTGATGTCCTCAGCGCTGCAGCTGGCCTGGTCGCCGGACAATACGAAGCCGCAGGCCCAGTATCAGTCGTTTGGCCTGTACGGGCCTCCTGGTACCGGCAAAAATACCGCCGCTCGCCAGGTGGCCGCAACCATTGGCCTGCCATACGTCGAGACGACCATCAATCCAGATACCAGTGCCCAGGATGAGATTGGCCGTACCATTCTGGAGGCCGGCTCGACGCGGGCCCAGCTCGGCAAAATCGGACAGGCCGCCGCAGCGGGAGCGGTGATTTGTATCAATGAAATTGTGCGCAGCCCGAGAATGGCCACCGCATTTCAGAGCATGATGGAAGATCGCGAGATTGAAATCCAGGGGACGGAGGGTGGCATTATGAAAATCCCCGTCCACCCAAACACGGTCTTTGTGTTTACCTGGAACCCTGGAACGGAAGGCGATGATGATCGTCCGGCGCTGGCCCCACTGGCTCGGATGATGCCCATCGAGCTACAGCGCCCCTCGCTCGACGAACAGGCTGATCGGCTTATGGGCGATTTTCTCCGGATGAAAGGGCGCACGGACACCTCGGCGGGGGGACGACGGGATGCACGTCGCCAGGAAATTCTGAGCCGCGACTACGCCAATAAGCCAATTGAGGTGACCCAGAAGCATGCGGTGGCTGCAGCCCGGTTTATGAACGATGTTGCGGCCCTTTCGCGGAACGGCCAAATGGCCATTGGGGCGACGCCCGGTCCGCGTGAAACCCGTCGTTTTCTGTACACCGCCGCATCGACCGGCGATCCAAAACTCGCCCTGGAGCAGGTCAAAATCTACTGCGACCAAGATCCGGTGACCTTTGCTGATCAATGGGCGCTCGTCGAAGAGACATTCGCATCGGTGTACGGTCACGATGGTCAGGCACTGAACGCCGGCAATCCACTTTCTAACTAAGGAGTACCGGCTATGTCGTGTGATGGACACAGAAAACGATGGTGGGCAGCCGCCGTAGCACCGGGCACGGCCGCTGCTGCTGCCCTTGGGGAAGGCGATGCCGGGGTTGCCCTGTTAGAACAGTTGCTGGAGACCGCGCGCAATGCAGCTGCACGCCTTCCAGAGGATACCTCGGCCATGGCGCAGGCCCAGGCGCATCTCGCCGACACGAAAACGGCACGCCTGTTTCTGCTCATGAAAACGAAAACCGGGATTACGGAGCCATCCCATAGCAGCGTCGATCCCGCATACGGTGTGGCGCTGCCCGACGATGCCGATATGCGTCATGCCTATGCGCTCGTCGCTGATACCTTCGCGGCCATTGAGCAGGGCCGTGCGCTCCCCGCTATGGCTGCCGCTATGGTTCGTGCTCAAAAGCAACGCCAGCCCGCCCAAGGGCCGGCGATTCAAGCCATTGGCGTAGAAACACGGGTCTATGATGATGACGGGTTTGATGCGCATGGGTTTGATCGAACGGGACGGAATCGCGCGGGCTACGATACAGAGGGCTATGACCGCCGGGGCTTTGGGCCACCTGATCCAACAACAGGGATGGACTATGATCGCCAGGGCTATGACGGGAGTGGGTACGATCGTGAGGGGTTGAATCGCCATGGGTATACCCGCTATGGCCTGGATAAGAATGGCTACTCAGCAACCGGCTTTGATACGAACAGGTATGACCGGGATGGGTATAACGCCCAGGGCTTCGATGTCGCCGGCTTTGATCGGTCGGGCTATACCTATCGGCGACTCAATGCCAAGGGTGTCGATGCCCTGGGCTATACCGAGAGAGGGCTCGATGCGCGTGGGTTTGACCGCTACGGATATGATCAAAAAGGCTATAGCACGAGCGGCTATACCCATCAGGGGTATGATCGCGATGGCGTTGATCACGACGGCTTTAATCAGATGGGATTTGATCGCGACGGCTATGATGCTGATGGCTATGACACGACGGGTAGGACGAGAAATGGCGATCAGCATCCTATCTATCAGCCTGGTGCTGATGGCTTTTATGCCGATGATCGGGATGTCGATGGATTTAACCGCAGCGGCTATGGTCTTGATGGCTACGATCGCTGGGGATTTAATGCGTCAGGCTATACCGTTGACGGGATAGACCGCAATGGCACTAAAAAACCCGTCTGGAATAGCAGCAACATTAACGAACCCTATGACGATGGGTATAGCCGGTATGGTCTGGACAATCGCGGCTATGATCGCTACGGCTTTAGACGGGGGATGACAACCGGCGTACCGCTCAATGCGCACGGTCGCACGACAACCGGATTTGATGTCGATGGTCTCGACGGGAACGGATTCAATCGTCTCGGCTATCAAAAAAATCCGAAGGGCGACGGCTGGATCAAGCCTGACTCACAGCGGGTTGTCAAGACCGATGGGTTTACGAAAAATGGAGTTGCTCCCGACGGCTATGATCGGTGGGGGTACTCGACCACCGATGGTCTGACTGCGCCCGATGATCAGGGCCGCCGCTATACCTATGCCGGGTGGGTCTACGACCCGGCTTCCCATGATGTCTATAACCCCGCTGATCCCGAGTATCGTATGGCGCACAGCTACCATACGCGACGCGGCACCCCCGTGACGCATAACGCCCCGGTTGCACCAAGCGTAAAAATCCCACCTATCGAGCCTGATCTTCCCTTGACCCGCCAGCAATGTGAGCGCATCAATGGCCATCCTGTAGATGATGCAACGTGGGCCGCAGAACAGGTGAAGCGGGCACCATCGGCACCAGGATCGAAACCTATTGTTGGGGCTCGGATAGCGACAATCCAACATTTGAAGCGCGTGGATCTTCCGCGGCGTATAAATGGAGCATTGGTCAAGTGTCCCCATTGTGGGCAGTTTCAAGGCTCGGTTGGCCACCAATGTCCAGCCTTTAAGCACAAACCGGTGCTGGTCTATCCATCCGGACTCGCAACGCGGACGGATAGATCACACACGGGGTTTTTTGGGCCAGGAGAGACCGTGAGTCATAGTGGGTATGACGAGGATGGTGCCTCGCACGCGCATCTGGCTGCTCCTCCTGTGCCACTTCCGCCGCAGGCGCAGACACCGTATATGTATAGCGGCTATAACCGGAGCGACATCGATGTGGATGGGTACGACCGACAGGGCTATACCCGCGATGGGTACAACCGGCAGGGACGCACCGCAGATGGGTATGATCGGCTGGGGTACGATCGCGAAGGCTATAATCGGTATGGCTATAATCGCAACGATGTGGATCGTGCAGGAGCGTCCAAGCCAAAAACGATTGAGGAGTTAGAAAAGCAGGCGAAGCTTGAGGGCATGGACGAGCCGTTGCTGACAACGGCTGCGCTGGCAGCGATGTATAGTCGCTATGCCACATCGTTGGTTAACCGCCCATGTACGGTCACATTGAATGAGACGATAGGATCGGCAGCAACGGACATGAAAGGCGGCATACTCCTCAATCCCTATCCGCTCGGACGTGATGCGCCGCATCGGCTCAACCTCGCGGTTGCGCGTGCCTATCTGCAACACGAGCTGGGCCACGAGCTCTATACCGATGCTGCCGATGTTGCCCGTGCATTTGCGATTCAAAGAAGCCCAACGGACCAAGAAGGATTGCACGCACCAGCGCGTGCGGTGCTGTTTGAACTCTTGAATATTACCGAAGATGGACGGATGGAGCGCGAACTTGCCACAAACTATGCGGGTGTAGCGCAGAGTCTGGCCGTAAAACACAAAGTACGTCCAGCAATACACCCGATTGAGGATTTTCCACAGTGGGATGAATGGTTGCAAGTACGCGCTGTGTTATATAACGAATGTAGTCCATTTTGTGGCGTGTCTCCCGAGATGGAAATGGCGATGCTGCCAAGCGTTCGTGCTTTTTACGACACGTTCAAGGCTGATATCCGTCGGGCGAGTCGTGCCAAAAGCAGTGAGGCAACCTTGGAGGTGTCTCTTCAGATTGCGAAGTATCTGCAGGACAACACGATGGTGCCAAGTAGCCCACGTGCTGATCAAGAGGCACCACTTCCGCCACCGCCAGCGGGAACAACCCCACGGCAGCCAAAGAAAAAACAGCTTGGAAACCAGCCGTCGGGGCAAGCACAGCAGTCGGGGCAATCGGGCCAATCGGGCCAGTCGGGCCAGTCGGGCCAATCCGGCCAGTCGGGCCAATCCGGTCAAGCACAGCAGTCAGGGC
>ENA-ORBV01008529-ORBV01008529.1-microbial-mat-metagenome-genome-assembly--contig:-NODE-8529-length-17184-cov-7.430175_pt1 | contig 17184 bp, 9 predicted proteins | sample MGYA00237777_ERZ505514 | MGnify/ENA primary metagenome ERZ505514 (study PRJEB26160, sample SAMN06269048) | microbial mat metagenome | isolation source: Oligotrophic lake microbial mat | place...
AAGCGCGACGGAATAGGTCGTGAAGTTATCCCCTTGGAACGAGGTTTCGTCGATCATCTGCTTGTTGAAGGCAAAGGAGGAATAATCCGTGAAGCCCTGCATCTTCAGGCCGACCGGCCGCACGCCACCGGGGAAGGCGGATGCCGGCAAGTTAACCTCGCCAATATTCACCGTCTCGTAGAACTGGTTGCCGTCGGCCGCGAGATCGCGGTTGACGGACGGTTCGAACAACTGGTTGCGGATCCTGTCCGCCTGAAGGCTGTTGGAGCCGGTGATATTGGTGCTAGGAATACTGCTGCGGAATGAATTGCTGCTGGGCGTGATAGAACCCGGGGCATAGGGAATGACAATGGCGGTGAAGAGCTGGCCCTGACCGAGGCCCACCGGCAGGCGGGCAAAGCCCGCCGATTGGGTGGACGCCAAGGGGTTGCGGGCAGGGTCATCGTAAAACGTCCAGTCATAGCTGGGGCGGCCAGCTGCCTGCCATAATTTGTTGATGCTGTTGAAGGGCAACACCGTGATCGGGCGGTTGGCGCGAGTGCGACCCTCCTCAATGTTGGCGCGCAGGGTCGTCGAGCGGAAAGGCCGCAGCGTCATCGTGGCAAATACCCGCTTTTTGTTTTCATAGGCGGGGCGCTGGTCGTAATTTTCACGGTCATCCAAGACGGCGAGGCGCAGGGCCAGCTTGCGGGGGATCACCACTTGGTTGGTATCGATGCTCGCCCGGTTGCTGGAATTATCACCGTAACGATATTCCACCTTGGTCGAGGATTTCGACAGATTGGCTTGGCTGAGGGTCGTATCCACGACGCCGGCCGGGCTGCCAATACCGAAGAGAATGGCATTGGCACCGCGGTTTACCGTCACCGCGCTCGTGTTGTAACTGTCAATCGCAATGCTCGAGATGAAGAAATTGCGGGTAAATTCGGGCGCAGCCAGACCGCGGGTGCGAGCGCCGCCTTGGGGATTGTTACGCGGGCCGTCGCCGACGATCTGCGGTTCGGAAATGCTAGCCCCGGTGCCGGAATAATTACCCTGCGAGCCGCTGGCCTCCATGCCGGTCGCGAAGACGAGCAGATCGCTCGCATTGGTCGCACCGATATCGGCCAAAAAGTCCTTGGTGTAAACCGAAATGGAGGCGCCAATGTCCTTGAGCGGCGTCGCTAGGCGCGAGCCGGCCAACGTGCTGGTGGCTTGGTAACCGGTGTCGCGCTCCGCATTCACCACGAAGGGACTGAGAACGATCACTTCTTCCTGTTGTTTGACCGCGGCCGGGTCAGACGGAGCGGGATTGGTTGTTTGGGCCGGGAGTGTCACCGCGCAAGCGGCAACCAAACCGGCCACGGGCAGACGAAGTCGCCGTAAAACCGAGACAAGACGGGGGTGGGTTTGCATTTTCTATGTGTTTAACGGGGTGCAGGGGTCAGGCAGGCCTCCGCAGCGGACTATATGGATACCGCTTTTCTGGATACAGTGTTACGATGAATATATGTCAATGAAGAAGATGGCGCGCAAATTGCCATCCATTGACGCATGCGTTAGAAGGCGTCCCTTACTCCCCCGGCTAACGTCAGTAAGGCCCCCCTCCGCCAGCTCACCAGCCGTGCGCGAGGGCAATCAGGGCTAAGGTGACAGTGAACGCGCCCCCGATCCGGGTGGCAATCTGGGCAAATGGCATCATCTGCATGCGGTTGGCGGCGGTGAGGATGGCCACGTCGCCGCTGCTGCCTTGGCCGCTGTGACAGCCATTCACGATGGCCGCCTCAATCGGATAGAGATTTACCCAGCGACCGACGACAAAACCTGTCGCCATCAAGGTCGCGACCGTACAGGCGATCGTCAGCAGGTTACGCCACGCGAGCGCGGCGACCAGCGTGTCCCACGGCATGAACGTCAAACCCACGGCAAACAACATGGGATAGGTCAGCGCGGTGTTAGTGAACTTGTAGACAAACTTGGATCCCTGCTGAAGTTCGGGGGAGGCGGCCTGCGCCAGCTTCACCGCCACCGCAATGAACAGCATCCCCACGGGAGCAGGCAAGCCCACCAGACTGTGGAACAACAAACCGAGCAAATAGAGCGAAACCACACTGATTCCGGCCGCGGCCACCTGGCCGATATCAACGGCCGACAGAGCCGCGGCTTCCTCCGCCTTGCCGGCTAATTCGTCGGTCGCCCCCGGCTGCAAACGGCCTTCCCCGGTCAGATGAGGATACCTCTTGCCCATCGTGTTCAACAATCCGGCCAAGGCGACCGCAGTCAGGCTGCCGAACATCACCGGTGGTATCACCCGGGCAAACTCCGCTCCTTGGGCGGAGTTCATGATTTCCGAATAACCAATCGACAACGGGATCGCCCCTTCCCCGATCCCGCCAGCCATGATCGGCACCACGATGTAGTAGAAGGTGTCCTTGGCTCCCAAGCCCAGCAAGGCCCCGACCGACGTGCCCACCACGGCCGCCACCACCGAGCCTGCCGCCAGCGGCACAAAAATCTTAACAAACCCTTGGATCAACACGGTACGATCCATGCTCATAATGCTGCCCACCGTGATCAGCGCGATGAACAGATAAAGCACCTTGGTCGAGTTGGCGAAGTTGGCCACATAGGTCTCCAGCTGCATCGGCAGGAGACCGTAATGCGCCAGGCACGCCGGCACGAAGGTGGTGAAAATGATTGCCCCGCCAATATGCTTCACCACCGGGATGCGCTTGCCGATTTCGGCACAGAAACATCCTCCGACTGCCAGCACGCAAATGGCCACACTGATCTCCGAAGGAAGTTTGCCCTGCGCCATGAAGGCTCCGATCACCCCCACCAGCATCACAAAAACCGGCAACGGGATGATGCCGATCCGCCGGTCCATCAGTCTCCACCAGCCGTGCGGCCAGAATTTCTCGGAAGGCACAGCGGGTGGAGTGATTCGATTGGGGGCAGCCATCAGCAGAAAATGAGGTTGAGTGGAAATCGCTTGAGGTAAGCCGGTATTACTGTATCCATATTATTCCATGTCCAGCCTGCATTGGTTCATTTCATTGTTTTTCCACCCTAATGGATATTGAAGCCAGCCTGATCGCCACCGGTCGGCAGCTGCTCCAGCGCAACCTCGCGTGGGGCACATCAGGTAATCTTAGCGCCCGGGTGGATTCGGATACCATGCTGGTGTCGGCCTCCGGCACCAACATGGGCGAACTGGTGCCCGGCGATCTTGTGCCGGTGCGCGTGACCGATGGGGCGTGGAGCGGAACCCGCAAGCCATCCAAGGAGGTGCCCATGCACATCGGCATATACCAACAGCGGACCGATGCGAAGGTGGTGCTGCATTCCTCCCCGCACTACACCACCCTGATCGCCTGCAGCGGAGAGGGCATTCCCTCGCAGCTCTTTATCGAGACCCTGTATTACCTGGAGCGGGTGGCATGGGTCGATTACTCCCACCCGGGCAGCGCCGAATTGGGCCGCGCGGTGAAGTCGGCCGCGGCCTCTGCGGAAGTCATCATGATGCGCAACCATGGCGTGATCCTGTTCGATGAATCGTGCGCCGAGGCGGTCATGCGCCTGCAGACCTTGGAAATGACCTGCCGCATGATCGTGGAGTCAAAGGCGGCCGGTATCGCGCTGAGTCGGATCCCCGAACAAGTTGCACGGGAGTTCCTCCAACACGGCCGCTACAAACCACGCAAACCCTGGCACGGCACGCCGGCAGTCTGAACGCTTGCCCCACGCCAAACCGTCCGCACGATGAATGCCATGTCAGATTTCAACAACAGCATCAATGAGCTGAAGAACGTCGCCCAGTTCATCGCCCAGAAACTGGAGGACATGATCCTCTCCGGCGAACTCGAGCCCGGCCACCATCTGGTCCAGACGGAGATCGCGACCCAGTTCGGTGTCTCCCGGCTGCCGGTGCGCGATGCCTTGAAAATCCTGGAGAAACGCGAACTTGCCGTCACCCAGCCGCGCCGCGGCATCATCGTCCGGCCACTGAAGCCGCAGGAGGTGACCGATCTCTATGAACTGCGCCTCATGCTGGAAAGTCATGCCTTCGCCCAGTCGGTAAAAAATCTCACGCTGGCCGACCTCGCGGAAGCCGAGGCCATCATCAGCCAGCAGGAGTCGCTTCAGATGGATCAGTTTCTCGCGCTTCTGGCGCTGGATGAAAAATTTCATTTTCAGCTCTTCTCCCGCTGCAACAACGTCGAGTTGAAGACCTATCTGGCAAAGATCTGGAGCCGCATCCGCGTGCTGCGTTCCGTCGCCCGCGACGAGCAGGACTGGAACAAGAATTCCATCAAGAGCCATCGCGCCATTCTCAACGCCATCCGGGCCCGCGATTTCAAGAAAGCCCGGACCCTGCTCGAGGAGGGCATTCTTGCCGCTGAAGGCAAAATTCTCGCTACGGTAACCCGCCACGCCGCCAAATCTTCAGCCGGGCCGGCCTAAACCGCTCACAGGCCGGCGTGGGACTGATATTCCGACCAAACGCGCGTCGTAGCACCCGCGACACTCATGAGCACTGCCCCGTCCCTTCCCTTGCGCGGATTGTTTTGTGGCGCCGGACATTTTGCCGCCATTCAAATGGAGGCCTGGCAGACGGTGAAGGGTGCCCATATCATCGGACTTTATAATCGAACGCTGGAGCGGGCGTCGGTTCTACAAACGAGATTCAACATCCCGCACATCGGGGTGGATTTCGGAGCTTTGCTGGAAACGGTGCGCCCCGATTTCGTTGACATCTGTACCGCGGTGGAATCGCACCTGCCGCTGGCCCGCCTCGCGGTGGCGCACAAGATACCCATCCTGTGCCAAAAACCTCTGACCCCACGCATTGCTGAGTCAGAGGAGTTGGTTGAACTTTGCGAGTCAGCCGGCGTGCGCCTGATGGCAAATGACAACTGGCGCTGGCAGGGCTGGTATCGCGAACTCAAGCGGCTGCTCGAAGCCGGAGTGATAGGCGAGCCGCAGCATGCCCGTTTTCTTCTCCGTCCGGGCGACGGCTGGGGCGATGAACCCTACCCGTTGCAGCCGTTCTTCCGCGAAATGGAACGCTTTGTCCTGCTCGAGACTGGCGGCCATTACCTCGACACCCTCCGCTTTTTCTTCGGCGATATCGCCGCCCTCCACTGCCTCATCCGCCGGCGCAACCCGCGAATTCGAGCTGAGGACGCCGCACTCGTGACCCTCGAGTTCTCGGGCGGAGTTACGGCCGTCTTCGATGCCGACCGCACGGCCACGACGGCCCAAGTGCGCCCACCGGTCAACGGGCATGTCTTCATCGAGGGCACGGTCGGCAACCTGCGCCTCGCCGAGGATGGCTCCATTCACGTAACCAAGCGCGGAGGGGTTGAACAGCGCCATGACTATGCGCTGCCTGCGGGTTACCGGGGCGGGAGCGCCATCGCCGCCCAGCAACATTTTATCAATTGCCTGCGCACCGGCGCGGAATTCGAAACCAACGGCCGCGACTATCTCGCCATCGAACGTGCGGTGGAAGCCTGCTACCGCTCGGCCAACCTGCGCACGGTGGAAAATATTGGGTGAACCTGCGAAAGCCTTCCCACCTTCAAATAGGTTTTTCACTCATGAGAACTGTCATCCTCTTCGCTCTTGCCCTCGCGGTGACCGGCTTTGCCCGCAGCGCCGCCAACATTCCTCCAGCCCCGGCGGATGCCCCGTATCGCAATGCCAGCCTTACAGTTGCCGCCCGCGTTGAGGATCTGCTGGCCCGCATGACCTGGTCGGAGAAAATATCCCAGCTGACCGGCTGGTGGAAATACGACGAGTCATTCCCCACCATGACAGAGCGGGTGCGCGAGGAAAACTTCCGCCGTTGGTTCCCCGAAGGCGTCGCTCAGATCGGACCTAGCCAGCTGTCGATCGAGGACGACGTGCTTTTCCGCAATGCCACGCAGAAATTCCTCCGCGAAAAAACCCGCCTCGGCATCCCCGTCATCTTTCACGACGAAGGCTGTCACGGCGTGATGAAACCCCAGGCCACCAGCTTCCCGATGCCCATCGGACTGGCTTGCGCCTGGAATGAAACCCTTACGGAGCGCATCTACGACACCGTGGCCCGTGAGATGCGCCTGCGGGGCGGCCAGCAGGCGTTGACACCCATTCTCGATGTCGCCCGCGATCCACGCTGGGGCCGCATCGAGGAAACCTTGGGCGAAGATCCCGTGCTCAACGCCCGCCTCGGTGCGGCCATGGTCCGCGGCCTCCAAGGCGGCGCGACCGGCGTCGTCGACGGGCACCACGTGATCTCGACCCTGAAACATTTCGTCGGCCACGGCACGCCCGAGGGCGGCCTGAATCGCAGCCCGTCGATCATGGGGTCGCGCGAACTGCGCGACGTTCATCTTGCCCCTTTCAAATATGTCATTAAGCACGCGCGGCCTGCCGCCGTGATGCCGTCCTACAACGAAGTCGACGGCGTGCCCTCTCACGCCAATCGCTGGCTCCTGCGCGAAGTCTTGCGCGGCGAATACAATTTTCAGGGCCTGCTCGTCGCCGACTACGGTGGCATTGAGCGCATGCACCTGAAGCAATTCATCTGCGACACTCCGCTGCAAGCCGGCCGGCTGGCCCTGACCGCGGGCGTGGATTGCGAGCTGTCCGATGCCTACGCTTTCCCGGCCGTACGGGAACTGGCCAACCCCGACCCCGAACTCGTCGGTTGGGTCGATGCGGCGGTGCGCCGGATGCTCACCGCCAAGTTTCAACTCGGTCTGTTTGAAAATCCCTACGCCGATGCCGCGGCCGCCCGCGCCATTCTGGACCAGCCCGCGACCGCCGAGCTCGCCGTGCAGGCCGCGCGCGAGTCCATCGTGTTGCTGAAGAATGACGGCGGCGCGCTGCCGCTGGATCTCGCCAAGCTCAAGCGCATCGCGGTCATCGGACCCAACGCGGACATCGCCCGACTCGGCGGCTACAGCGGCACGCCGCTGCATAGCGTCTCCCTGCTCGAGGGCATCCGCGCCTATGTCGGCAATCGCGCCGAGGTGGTCCATGCCGAGGGTTGCCGCATCGTCACCGTCGACCACCGTAACTCCAGCCAGAACTGGCGTGCCCCGGGCGACGTCATCCTCGTCACCGACGAAGAAAACCGTCCGCTCATCAACGCAGCGGTCCGCGTCGCGGCCGGGGCCGAGGTTGTCGTGCTGGCCCTCGGTGACCTGGAACGCACCTGCCGCGAAACCTGGGGCGAAGGGGCTGAGCACCGCGGCGACCGCGCCTCGCTGGATTTGCCGGGTTCGCAGATGGCTCTCGCCCGCGCCGTGATCGCCACCGGCAAGCCGGTGATCGTCTATCTCATGAACGGCCGTCCACCGGCGCTGGAGGAACTCTCACGCATCGCCCCGGCGATTTTGGAAGGCTGGTATGCAGGCCAGGCCACCGGCACCGCCGCCGCCGAGATCCTGTTCGGCCACATCTCGCCGTCGGGCAAACTGACCGTTTCCTTCCCGCGCGATGTCGGACACATCCCGGCGTATTACAGCCGCAAAGCCGGAGCCGCCTATCATGACTACCTGTTCTCGAACAATAGCGCGCTTTATTCCTTCGGCCATGGCCTGAGCTACACGACCTTCGAATACCGCAACCTCAAGCTCGCGGCCGAAACCATCCGCGCCGGCGAGCCAGTCCGGGCCAGTGTCGAGGTGGTGAACACCGGCAAAATGGCCGCCGATGAAATCGTGCAGCTCTACGTCCGCGACGAGGTGGCGAGCGTCACGCGCCCCGTCATGGAATTAAAGGATTTCCGCCGCGTGCCGCTGCAACCGGGCGAAAGCCGCACCGTCGAATTCATCCTCGACCCCGAAGCCTTGATGTTTACCGGGATCGACCTGCAGCCGGTGCTTGAGCCGGGCAAATTCCAAATCATGGTCGGCGGCTCGACCCAGAAACTGCTGCACACGACCCTCACGGTCACACCCTGATTCTCTTCCCCCATGAAAAAATCACCCTGCCTCACCACCGCCCGGCGGCCCTTCGTCCGCGGTGGATTAACCGTTGCCTTGATCTGCTGGCTGGCCGCAGTCGGCCTGCCCGCAGCCGAACCGGTCACCCCGGCCCCGGCGGCGCGCCTGCAGGTGACCCAATGGGATCGATTCGAGGTCACCGTCACGAATCCAAAAACCTACGCCGATCCCTACCGGGATGTCCGCCTGGAGGTCGTGTTCTCCACGCCCTACGGGAAGGAGATCGCGTTCTGGGGATTCTATGATGGTGGGCAGACGTGGCGGATCCGTTTCATGCCGCCGCTTTACGGGCTGTGGCGTTACCGCTCGGTCTTCTCCGACGGCACGGCCGGCCCGAGCGGTGAGTTCCGGGTCGATGGCGGCAAGATCCCCGGCATGCTCACCGTGAACCAGGCCAACCCCATCTGGTTCGCCGGTGATGTGCGACCCGTCCTGATCCGCGGCCTGCACATCGGCGACCGCTTCTTTGCCGCCAACTGGCCGGCGGAAAAGCGGGCCGGGTTCCTCGATTGGGCGCAGGGCCAGGGCTACAACCTCCTCTCCATCGCCAGCCATTACCTTAATCGCGACTCGAAGGGTCGCGGGCGCGGTTGGGAGACCCCGCGTCTGTGGCCGCTCGATGCCGGGGAGTTTCAGAAAATGGAAACCGTCCTCAACGAACTGGCCCGGCGTGGATTCTACGTCTATCCCTTCGCCGGCTTCTTCGGGCAGAAGTCCCAATACCCGCAAGATCCCGCCGACCAGGAATTATTCGTGCGCTACACGCTGGCCCGCATCGGCTGCTACTGGAACATCCTGCTCAATGTCGCCAGCCCCGAGCCCAACCTCGACGCCGGTTGGATGCCCGCCGCCGACGTCGCGCGCCTCGGCCGACTCATTCGCGATCTCGACGTGCAGCACCATCCGCTTTCCGTGCACAATGCGACCGGCGACGATCCCTACCGCGATTCCGACTGGACCACCTACGGCACGTTGCAGGGCCCCAAGACGCTCAATCGCGCCGAACTCAGCGCCGGCCTGTTGAAGAACCATCACCCGGCCAAACCGCTGCTCGCGCAGGAAACCCTGTGGTCCGGCAACAAATATCACCCGGATTACACCGACGATGATTTGCGCAAGAATGCCTACGTGCTCCAGTTTTCCGCCGCCGCGCTGGTCTTCGGCGATTTCGCCGGCGACTCCTCCAGCGGGTTCTCCGGCACGATGGAGCCGGCGGAGCTCCGCCAGTCCCGGCATGACGCCGTCAAGGCGGTCTGGGATTTCTTCGCCACCGTGCCTTACTACGAGATGAAGCCGCGGCAGGACTTGGTTTCCCAAGGATATTGCCTCGCGTGGCCGGGCCGCGACTACCTGGTTTACCTGGAAAAGGGCGGCACCGTGGATGTGACCGTGGAAGGCGGCCCCTACACCGTGACGTGGATCAATGCGCGGCAGACGACCGAGCAACGCGCCGCTGGCACCACCGACACGGGCCGCAGCCTGCAGGCACCCGATGCAGGCGACTGGGTGCTGCGTCTCACCCGCACGGGCGGCGGCCTGCCGGACCAGATCCACCTGTCGTGGCAAGGCGATCCGGCCACCACCCTCACGGTCACTTGGCACACCACCGGACAGGACAACCCGGCTCTCGTCGAATACCGCCGCGCCGGCGACACCGCCTGGGCCTCGATCTCCGGCGAGACTTTCCGCTCGCCCGGCGACGGCTGGTTGCACCGCGCCACGTTGGGCGGGCTCACTCCCGATACCGCCTATGAGTATCGCGTCTCCAGCGATCGGGGCACCACGCACGCGACCAGCCATGCCTTCGTCACCCGCACCGCGCCGCCAGCCGGGAAGCCCTTCACTCTCGCCTTTGTGGCCGACACCGGACTGGTCGGTCGCATCGACGGCAATGCCACCGGCACGAGCCGCATCATGGAAGAGGTCACCCGCGACGCCCCGTTGTTCATCATCGGCGGCGGAGATTACGCCTATGCGAATCGCGACCTCCGCTTCACGACGGTCGGCGGAGCGATCGATGAATGGTTCAACCAATGGCAACCTCTCTTTGCCCGCATTCCCCTGATGGCCCAATACGGCAATCACGAGGATCACTTGCTCGAGCGCTATTCCGACTGGTCGGCGCGCCTCGCGCACCCGCCCGGTTCCGAAGAAGGTCGCAACTACTCCTTCGACGTCGCCGGCGTGCATTTCGCCGCCCTGTATCTGGCGCAGGAAAAAACCATCCCGGACGAACGCCTCGATTGGCTGGACCGCGATCTCGCCGCCGCCCGGCAACGCGGGGCCCGCTGGATCGTGGTCTATCATCACGTGCCGCTTTACGCTCACGGACGCAGCCACGCCATTTCGCCGGCGTTGCGCGCGCGCATGGTGCCGATCCTCGAAAAACACGGCGTCGACATCAGCCTGACGACGCACGACCAGAACTACGAACGCACCTTTCCACTCTCCGGCGTGGGCGAGACCTTGACCATCCGCTCCCGCTCGCTGGACCGCTACCGTCAAGGCGAGGGCCTGCTCTACGTCAAGGTCAGCCCGGCCGGCAAAAAATCCGAGGCCGGCAACGATTTCTCGCGTTATGCCGTGCCGCAGCAGGATTTCATGGCCGTGCGCGAGACCGGCGCGCATCACTACGCGTTACTACACTTCGCCGCCAACGGCGAACTGAAGGTCGAGGTCTTCAGCCTGCCCGACCGCGAAGGCCGCAAAACCTTGCTCGACTCTTTTGTGATCGAACCCCGCTCCGCCGCCGCTGCGACTCCTCCGTCCGGCTCAACCCAATAAATTTTATGAAACGCACGCTCGGCCGTTCCGGCATCGAAATCAGCGCCCTCGGCATGGGCTGTTGGGCCATCGGCGGACCATTCTGGTCCGGCGAAACCCCCTTGGGCTGGGGCACCGTCGACGACGCCGAGTCCATCCGCGCGGCCCACGCGGCGCTCAACCTGGGCGTCAACTTCTTCGACACGGCCAATGTCTACGGCGCCGGTCACAGCGAGGAAGTGCTCGGGCGCGCCTTCGCCGGCCGCCGCTCGGAGGTCGTCATCGCCACGAAATTCAACGCCGTGTTCGACCCCGTCACGCGTCAGGTGACCGGCGACGATGCCACGCCCGCCGGCATCCGGGCGGCCTGCGCCGCGTCGCTGCGCCGCCTGCAATGCGATTACCTCGACCTCTACCAGTTTCACGACAATGGCTTTCCCGCAGATCGCGCGGAGCCGGTGCGCGACACGCTCGAGGCGCTCGTCGCCGAGGGCCAAATCCGATCCTACGGCTGGAGCACCGACTATCCGGACCGCGCCGCGGTGTTCGCCCGGGGACCCAAATGCACCGCGATCCAGTTCCAGTTAAACGTGCTGGATGACAATCCCGCCCTCATCGCGCTCTGCGAGCAGCACAACCTGGCCGCCATCAACCGCGGCCCGCTGGCGATGGGCGTGTTGACCGGCAAATACACCGCCGAGACTCAACCCTCCGCGGACGACGTGCGCAGCGCGAAAAGCCCGGACTGGATGAAGTATTTCACCCACGGAAAACCGAGCCCCGCTTTCCTCGCCCGCCGCGACGCGATCCGCGAGATCCTGCGGAGCAACGGCCGCACGCTCGCGCAAGGCGCCCTCGCGTGGCTGTGGGCGCGCAGCCCGCAGACCATCCCGATCCCGGGTTTCCGCACGGTGGCCCAGGTCCAGGAAAACTGCGGAGCGCTGGCCTTCGGTCCACTGAACGCCGGCCAGATGGAGGAGATCGCCCGCCTGCTCCGGTGAGCCCGCGCCTCGCTTGACAGCAAAACGACGGCGGTATCCCCTGTGGCCTGGTTTCTTCTCCCTCAGCCGCACTGCGGTGGATTTTTTTCGGCCACTCTCACGCTTATGAACAGGATATCCCATGACCCGCACTCGTCGCGCAGCGCTCGTCTGACCCGCCGATTGACTGGCTGGCACCCGGCTCTGACCTGCGCGGTGATTTTCCTGGTCGCTCTGGCCTCCGCCCCGGCGTTCGAACCTTACAAGCCAGTGGTCGCCGATTCCTTGCTGGACCCGGCCCAATGGCAACAAGTCCGTGAACTCGATGGCCGAAGTCCGGAATGCATGGCGGAGGCGATTGATGGCACGATGTGGTTCGGCGTCAGCCAAGGCCTCATGAGCTGGGACGGCGTGACGTGGACGACTCACGGCGCGACCGAAGGGTTGGTGGACACGCCGGTTACCGCGATTCTCTGTACCAAAACGGGCGGGGTCTATGCGGGCGCGGCTTCTGGCATCTTTCGCCGGGACGGCCCGCGCTGGACCCCCGTCTTCCCGGTGAAGGCTACGAGCAATCCCTTCCGCGTCAACCGCCTCATCGAGGCCGCGGACGGCACCGTGTGGGCCGCCCTCGATATCTGCTTTCTCCGGCTCGGCACGGATAGCGTGGTGGCCTTCGCCGCGCCCTACCGCACCAAGGAAGTCGCCGCCGCGTTTCCCACGGCCAAGGTCGTGACCTTGCCGGTCGAAGTACCAACTGATCATCCGGACCGCCAAGCCATCTTCCAGACGAAGGACGGCAGAATCTGGCTCGGTTTCTCCCATGGCGTGGTGCTGCACGCGGACCCGCAGAAGCAGGATCTCAACAACCCCGATAACTGGCACGTGGTGACCGCCGCGGAGGGCTTTCATGTCGGCCCCCGCCCGACGTTCTGCGAGGCGGCGGACGGCCGGTTATGGATCGGCAACGACCAACACGATATCGGGACCAACATTTACGATCCCGCTCAGCAGAAGTGGACCTATTTCCGCTTCCTCGACCTGCTGGGAACCGACGATCTCGTGTGGTCTATCATCTCCACCCGGGACGGCTCCGTGTGGGTGGGCGGACAATCCAAGCTGTTCCGCTACCGCGATGGCAATTGGACGGTTTACCGCACCACGGATGCCCCCATTTCCCCCTCGCGCAATCTCCTGCTGGAAGCGCGCAATGGCTACCTCTGGGTGCTCGGCGTGGAAGCCAACGTCCAGAAAATCGATCCCTCCGGCGGGCGCTGGATCCGCTATGAGAGGTTGAACTTCCAAGCCGATACTCCCGACGGCAACCAGTGGTTCATCACCCATGATGACGGGGTCGTGCGCTTCGACGGGGAGTCTTGGCAACGTTACGGTGCCGCGGACGGTTTGATCGAGGTGCCCAATGCCGTGTTCGCCACGCGCGGGGGCCAGCTCTGGGCCGCCGGCAGCCACCACGGCAAGGCAGCCACCGCTTGGTTTGACGGCACCCGCTGGACTCTCAAGGTGCATGAGGGCTACCTGCCCGAGTTCGGCCTCGCGCTCGATCACCGCGCGATCTTCGAGGCGGCGGACGGCGGGCTCTGGTTTGCCTGCTATGTCGACACCGGTCTCGGCGGCCTGCTGCGCTATGATCCTGATCGCGGTTCTCCGGCCAGCGATGACGCGTGGAAAAATTTCCGCGAAGATCCCCGGTTGAAAACCTCTTACGCTCTCGGCCAGCTCGCCGACGGCCGGATGTTCTCCGGTTCGCCGTGGGGCTTGATGGAATTCGACGGCTACCGCTGGACCCGCTCGGAGTTGTTCCGCACCCGCAAAATCGACGCCATCGCCCAGACTCCGGGCGCCAAGTTCCTCTGGATCGCGACGCGCGGCCAAGGGCTCTATCAATACGACGGCCAGACCCTCGTGCAGCACGGCACCAAGAACGGCATGTTGTCGGACGCGGTGACGGCGCTGCTCTACGACCGGGACCAAGGCCTGTGGACCGCATCGAGCGCGGGCATCGACCACTTCGACGGCCACGAATGGACGGTCATGTTCAAGGACGAGAAGATCGTCATGAGCAACGAGGATGGCGGCTTCCGGCAATCCGCCGACGGCTCGCTCTGGATCAACCGACTCTCGCGGGAGTGGCTGCGGCGGAAGTTGCCCGGCGCGCACCTGACCGAAGCGGCCATGCGCGATTTCGGGACCATCCGTTATCGTCCCGACCGGATTAAGCCAAAAACTACATTCACCATCGCCTTGGAGCGCGTATCCCAACCCGGCAACACCGTGGTCTCGTGGGAGGGCTCCGTGCCGTGGGCGCTCTCCAAGAAAACCGACCTCAAATTTTCCTACCGGATCGACGAAGCGCCCTGGTCGCCCTTCACCAGCGAGACCACCCACGTCTTTCTCCAGCTTCCGCCCGGGAAACGCGTGATCGAAGTCCGTGCCCAAGACCGCGACCTCAATGTTGAAACCATCCCGGCGCGCCTCGAGTTCGAGGTGCTGCCCCCCGTCTGGCAAGAACCTTGGTTCATCACGCTGCTGGCCGTGCTGGTCAGTGCCGTCGTGGCCCAGACCGTACGCTCGGTCCGCAGCGGCCACCGGCTCCGGCAAAGCAACCGCCAACTGGAAAGTCAAAAGACCCAGCTCCAAAAGGAAATCGACCAGCGCGTCCGGGTCGAAGCCGATAACGCGCGCACCCACCAGGAACTCCTGCTCGCCTCGCGCCAAGCCGGCATGGCCGAGGTGGCCACCAGCGTCCTGCACAACGTCGGCAACGTGCTCAACAGCGTGAACGTGTCCGCCAGCCTCGTCATGACCCGCCTCCGCACCAACGACACCACCAACCTCGCCAAGCTGGCGGACCTGCTCGTCCTCCATGCCCATGAACCGGATTTCCTCACCGTTCATCCCAAGGGAAAGCAGATCGCCACATATTTACAGCTGTTCAACGACCGTGCCACCACCACCCGCGCCGCCCTGGTCGAGGAAGTGAAATCCCTCATCGGCAACATCGATCACATCAAAGAGATCGTGCAGATGCAGCAGACCTATTCGCGGATGACCGGCCTGAGCGAGACCCATCCGCTCGTTAACTTGGTGGAGGACGCGTTCCGCATGAACACCGCCTCGCTCGACCGCCACAGCGTCGAATTTATCCGCGACTTTCAGGTGCCCGGCCTCACCATCGAAGTGGAAAAACACAAGTTACTGCAGATTCTCGTCAACCTGATCGGCAACGCCAAAAACGCGTGCGACGAGAGCGGCCGGCCGGAGAAGAAAATCACCCTCCGTATCCGGCAGCTGCGCCCCGACCGCGTGCAGATCCAAGTCATCGACACCGGCACCGGCATCGCGCCCGAAAACATGACCCGCATCTTCGGCCAGGGTTTCACCACCCGAAAGGAAGGCCACGGCTACGGCCTGCACAGCAGCGCCAATGCGGCCAAGGAAATGGGCGGCCAACTGACGGTCCATTCTGACGGCCTGGGCCAAGGGGCCACGTTTACCGTCGACCTCCCGCTGACTCCGCCGAAGTGAGCGCGGCGGCCAAACGCCTGAACCCCTTTCTTAACCAAGCCCGAGCCTGACGTGATGGGGGAAGCGGCACGGGTCTCAAGATTCACCGCGCATGCCTCTGCGGTGGTGGAACCCGACCTCCGGGCGGGTTTTGCCGCGTACGTGTAGCCACGTTTGAGGGCACAGCCCGAAAACGGGGCCGCCAGACTCCGCGCTTTCGCCTGCGGCTCAAACGCGGCTACACTCTGGCACCCAGCGCGCCCGGCTTGTCCGTCGTCGCCTCAGACATCCTGACCCCAGCCCGTGGAGAAAGGGGTAACGAGGAAACGAGCTGAGCCTAAGCAGAAATTGTCTCGCGCAGGAGGGGAAGGTTACGAAGGCCATTAGTTCGGATTCCTTCGCTCCCTTCGACTCCTTCGCGAGTCATCTTCAAACCTACTTGAGCCCGGATTACTTGCCTTGGCTTGGCGAAATATGTTCCTGACATCACCACCCGGAATTTCAGCCCACACGCGAATAACTTTCGGCGCAATCCAGTGAATGGAAGATCAGGAAACAGCCCGACCCAACCAGATAGTTTAGAGCCTGTCCCAAAAATCCGTGTTTTGAAAATCACCGGAGTGCTCCCTCTGGGTTCTTCGCTAGTTCCAGTGGGTAGACGTGACTGATCGATGCAAAGATCCGGAGGTTTTGACCACTCATGGGCTTCATCAACGGATGAAGCTTACCAAGAGCAACTGCGACTGATCGTCTCCGCCGATGGGTTTCTGGGGCCTGCTAATCGCAGGCAAGTTTTCGATGCACCCACAGGCCCGGAGGCCTGTGGCTACCCAACCCCAAGACCCCGGACCCGAAACTCCAATTTCAGTCTGTGATTAGCAGACTCCCCGGAACCCACCCCGAAGACGATTAGTCGCAGGGCTAATCTAAAGTTTCGCCCATTGGCGAAACTCATTAGTGGTAAACCTGCCTTGGTTGCTCTGAGTTTTTTCGGCTTCTCCTGCGCGCTTCTACCCATCGAAAACAGCGAGGAACCTGATTTCTCCTGTGCGGTCCGTGGGATAACTGGTGCCGCGAATTTCACGCGACTCATTCAAGACTCACGACCTCACGTCTGCCGATCGGCCCTGACCTACTTGTGGCAAATATCCACAATCATGGACGAGCCCATGGCCGTGAAATGGTACTGTTTGCGGAAACTATATTCGGCGGAATTCACCGGGATCAGGCTGCCCTGACTTACCGAGGGCGTGGTCAGCATCAGGCGCGGATAGAACTGAGTGAGGGCTCCCTTGACCAAGCCAACAAACGAATTTGCCAGCTCGCCCAGCGTATCCCGCATGGTCTCACGCGAATCTCCCGCTCCTGTCCATTCGAGACTAGGCACACCAAGCAGTTTGCAGGTGAAGCCTTCGGCCAAAGCCCGCGTCAAAATCAGAATGATCGTTCCCTGCGCATCGCCGACATATCCGACCGAGATCGAGTAAAATCCTGAGTCGAGGCCCTTCATGCTGCCGAACAAATTGGTCCCGGTCGCCCCTGCGCCGATCAAATGGGAATCGCTCACAAACACCGCCTTCTCGCCGACCATGAAGTTAAAGACGTAGGTGCAGGCTTCATGAGCGAGTTGGTCGAACTTTGCGGTTTCCATTTTTGCGGGGGGAGAAGAGGGGCTCTGTCAGGTTGAGATTTGAGGTGGAAGGGGAGGAGAGGGCGGATTTTCACTCTTGGGCTCGACGCTTTCGGAATTGAATCCCGTGAATGTTCTCATCCATTTCTTTCCGCGACGCTACCACTTAGCCGATGACCAGCGAGAGCAAATAAAATCCCGGTGGACTGAACCCACGGCGGATTTTTGCAGGGGATGTCCCAGCTGTCGTTAAAAGTTCTGAGTAGATGGCGGCCAGGGATTGGTTTCAGGGATTGGGGGATGGGAC
>ENA-ORBV01008532-ORBV01008532.1-microbial-mat-metagenome-genome-assembly--contig:-NODE-8532-length-17183-cov-10.503858_pt1 | contig 17183 bp, 13 predicted proteins | sample MGYA00237777_ERZ505514 | MGnify/ENA primary metagenome ERZ505514 (study PRJEB26160, sample SAMN06269048) | microbial mat metagenome | isolation source: Oligotrophic lake microbial mat | place...
GCCCGCAGCCATCCCCCCAGCCGCTATGAGCCGCTGTCCTGCGTGTCGACCCAGCTACGTCACCAGCCGGCTGATCCCCGACCGCTCCGGACGCTTGGCTTGTCGTCTCATCGTCTCCCTGGTCCTCGCCTGCGGAGCCATTGTGGCGACGACCCTTCCCACCTGGGCGGCCACCGACCCCACGAGCACCGTCATTGAGGAACCCGCTGGCGGGCCGGCGGCCCTGTCGTGGATCCGGATCCGGGACTCGCACGGGATCAGCGCCTGGTCCTACCAGCTGTCCTTCGGTGACGGCGGCCTGATACCCGACCCGGCGGTCCTCATCTGGGGATACCTGACCACGTTGGTGTGGGGGATCTACCAGGGTGTGGTTATCTGTGCGGTCTGGGCGATCGACTACGGCCTGTCCTTCGCGTGGCTGCCCGTGCTCATCTCCCCGGCCACCGACATCAGCGCCAACCTCTCCACGGTCCTCAACAGGTTCGGGTTGTGGCCGGCAGTGCTCACCATCGCCGCGTTCGTCACTTTCCTGTGGATGATCCGCGGACGCTGGGCACTGGGAATCTACGAACTTGCGATCAGCCTGATCGTCGCCACTCTCGCCGTCGGGGTACTCGCCAACCCCGTCGTCTACGTCGCGGGTGACGACGGTGTTCTGCTGCGCAGCCGGGACGCCGGCCTAGGAATAGCCGCCGGCCTCGCCCGCGACGACCTCACCACCTCCGCCGCCGGTGACCAGGTCGGTGACCCCGCCGTCAACCGCGACGCCTCACCCGCAACGGCAAGGCCGTCCCCAACTGGACGACAACGCTGCACCAGCTGGGTCTGCCCACCTCGCCGTCGGACCAGGCCGACCCGGCGTGGCCCGACGCAGCCAAGCGACACCTGCTCACCGCGGCGGCGGCCTACGTGCTCCTGGAGATCTCTCGGGTCGACGACGTGCTGCGGCGCGGCTTGTGCGGCGCGACCCGGGCCCGGCCCCTGGCGATGCACCTCATCGCCGGTGACCCGGCCGTGCGACTGGACGACGAGCTCGCGGTCACGCTGCTGCGCCGGGCGGTGGCGGAAGACCCCGGCAGCGGCCTGGCGACGGCGGCTCTGCTGGGGCAGCGCAGCCTGCAGATCGAGCAGCAGGCCGACGTCGCCGGCGAGGCCGACGCGACCCTGGAGCGGATCGACGGTCACGGTGCCGGGTGGGCCGCCATGCGGTTGCGGCTGACGTACATGCTGGCGGCCACCCGGTTCAACATCGTGCTGCAGCGGGCACAGGCTGAACCGGCATCGCCCGCCGGGGTGCACACCGCGACACTAGGCGCCGTCCATGCCGCGATGAGCCTGGTCCGGCTGCTGCGCTCCCGCTCGCAAGAGGCAGCGCAGCTGCGGCGCCAAGTCCGGGTGATCGCGGGATACCTGGTGCTGGACGTCAACACGCGGGTGGCGGAGGACGTCGACGTCGACGGCTGGCGGGACACCGTCGAACAGGCGGAGCGATGGGTCCGCCCGACCCGCACCAGCGACAGCGTCCGACTGCCGCCGCCGCTGAATGCGGCGGAGTCCTATGCCCGGGCGTGCTACGAATGCAGCCGGCGCGCCGACGGCGACTGGGCTGAGCGCGCCTTGGCGGACGTCCGCGTCGCGGCCACCGATCCGCAGCTTCGCCGGTGGGCTCGGGACGACCCCTCCTTGGAGCCGCTGCGCCGCGAGCCGGAGCAGCCTGGCGACACCGTGGCCGCGCGGCTGCAGCAGATCGTGGGTGAGCCGGGGGTGGCGGCGTTCTTCGACCTGACTGCCTTCGACGCCCGCCGAGACGTCATCAGGTCGCTGGGCCTCGCCGGTCCCCGTGACCTCGTGGAGCTGTCGGACGAGGAACGCGCCCGACTGGACGTGCCGGGTGTGGTGCTGCAGCGATGGAACCGGATCGCCGAGCTGGCCCTGCCCGCGGGCGACCAGCGAGCGGTACCGATCGACGTGCTGGACGTGCTGCTGCGTCTCGGCGTGCACTCCCGCGCGGACCTCGCCGGGCGTTTGGCCGATGACCTCGACGCCTGGCACGCCCGGGTGCTGGCCGCCGGGCGCGACCTCGCCGTGCGGCCCGCCCGTGCCGACTGGCATGCCTACGCTCACTCGTCGTCCGGGTAGCGGCGCAGCCGCACCTCCTCGACGTCCAACCGGGCCTGGATCCGGCGTACCACGCGCGTCCGACCACGGGGAGGTCACGACTGCGCACCGCGGCAGCGCGACTGAAACCTCGTCGACGTACGGGGCGTGTGACACATGGCGGTGGTGATGCCGGCCGCGTCCAGGCAGGTCTCGCAGGCGCAGACGCGACCGTCGATCCACCCGCCGCGCTACCACCCGCAGCCACGACCCGGAGGACCCACCATGTCGCAGTCGCCGATCCGTCACCGGGCCGTGAGGTCCGGCAGTAGCCGGCGGCGGCTCCTGCCCTCGGTGCTGGGGGTCGCGGCGGTGCTGGGCCTCGCGTCGGCGGCGGTGAGCGTGTTCGCCACCACCGGCGACGAGGCCGACGGTGCCCCGGCGTCGCCGCCGCTCACGGTGGTGTCGGCGGCCCCGCTGGTGGCGGAGTCGCCGGCCACCCTCGCGGCGGCCGGCTCGCCGGACCCCGGGGCGGACCCCGCCGCAGCGGCGGCTCCGGCCGAGAGTCCTCCCGTTGCCGGCGCGGCGCCGTCCGGGACAGTCCCGGGTCCGGTCGCGACGGCCGTCGCGGAGCTGTCAGCGTCACCCCCGCCGCTACCCCCGGGCGGGGCGGCGGCTCCCGCCGGCTCGGACATCCCGGGGATCATCCAGGCGGCCATCGCGAACGGGGGAACGACGACCGCGGCCGACGGCACCAACTACACGGTGTCGTTCCTGGTCGACGGGGTTCCTGCGAGCTACGCCGAGGTGTTCGTCGGTGGCATCACGCCGGGCAGCACGCTGGACATCAATCTGACCAGCACCCCCGCCGGGGGGTGACGGGCCGGCCGTGCCCCTCGCCGCGCAGACGAGGACGCCGGCGCTCTCACCCGCAGCGCAGGACGACCCCGCCCGCGCCACTGACGTGCACGTCGACATGATCCCCAGTCGTTGTGATGTCGGCCTCGCCCCACAGGGTCGACGTCCGTCCCACCAGCGTGGCCGGCAACGACAGCGAGGCCGCCGCCCGGGCCACGACGACCGCGAGCCGCTCGTCGGTCGTCTCGCGCAGCCAGGCCATGTGGTCGGGACCCGTCGAGAGCCAGCGGAGGCCACCGCGCCGCAGTGCCGGTTGAGAGCGGCGCAACGCGAGCAGTTCCCGGTAGCTGCGGTGGATGTGCCCGCCGAAGCGTTCGCGGTCGTCCCACGGCATCGGGGTGCGTGAGTGCTCGCCGTCGTCGCCGGTGAGTCCCAGTTCGTCTCCGGCGAAGACCATGGGTATGCCGGGGTAGGTGACGAGCACGAGCGCGGCGGCGAGCAGGGCCTCGGCCGAACCGAACACGCTGCGCGGCCGGGGCGTGTCGTGGGAACCGAGCAGGTTGACGTTCTGCAGCGACTGGTGCCAGGGGACGGCCGCCGCGAACTGGCGCATGGCGGCCACCACGTCGGCGGTGGGTTTGCGGGGCACCGGGACCGGGACACCGAGGAAGCCGTACGCCGAGTCCGGCGCCGCGAGCCACTCCCACACCGGGCGGGTGAAGGCCGCGTAGTTCATCACCGAGTGCCAACCACCCGCTCCCACCGTGACGTCGACGGAGCTGTCGTGGAAGTGTTCGGCGAGCAGGAAACCGTCGGGCCTGACGGCGGTCATGGTGGCGCGCACGGTGCGGGCGACCTCATGGTTGAGGTCGTCACCGCCGTGCCGGCCGGTCATGTGGGCGACGTCGATCCGCCAGCCGTCCAGCCCGGCCTCGCCCGACAGCCAGCGCCCGACCACACTGTCCGGGCCGTCGAGGAGACGACGGCGCAGCTGCGCAGAGGCGTGGTTGAGCGTGGGCAGCGAGGGCACCCCGAGCCAGCTGCCGTAGCGGTCGGGGTGGCGGTCGAAGTGGTAGAAGCCCGCCTCGACGGCTCCCGCGTCCGCCTGTGCGGCCCGAAACCACTCGTGGCGGTGCCCGGTGTGGTTGGTGGTGAGGTCGCCGATCACCCGGAGCCCGGCGTCGTGGGCCGCGGCCACCAACCGCGCCAGTGCCGCGTCGCCACCCAGCAGCGGGTCGACGACGTCGAACGTCGACGCGTCGTAGCGGTGGGTGCTCGTCGCAGGGAAGAACGGCGTCAGGTAGAGGACGGTGGCCCCGAGTTCAACGATGTGGTCGAGGTGTTCCCGGACGCCGTCAAGGTCACCGCCGTACAGCTGGAACGGCGAGCGTGGTCCGCTGGGTTCGACCGGCTCGTCCCACCCCATGGGCACGGCCCACGACGGGGCGGTGGGCCGCGGTCGCCCGGAGCGCGCGAACCTGTCCGGGAACACCTGGTAAACGGCACCGTCCACGGCCCAGTCCGGCGCCGCCGGGTAGGTGGTGACGATGTGGTCGGCGGCGTCGGTGACGTCGTGGCTGAACACCCCGGCGGCATTGGCCCACCGGTAGCCGCCGTGTCCCGCCCCCTCGCCGGCCAGCAGCCAGCGGTAGCGCGTGAGCCGGTTGTGGACCCGGAGGGTGGCGACGTACCAGGTGTCATGAGCGTCGACGTGGTGGACCGATGCCTGGGTGAACCGGGGTTCGCCGTCTGTCAGTTGCCGCAGGTGCACCGAGGTCGGCACCGCGGCCCGTGGGCGGCGGGGCACCCGGAGGAACACCTCGAGGGAGTCCCCGAGCCGTGCGCCCGCCGCCCCGGGCGCGTGCAGGTCGGACCCGTCGTGGTGCGGCTGGTCCCACAAGGCGCCGCTCGTGCTGGCCGTCATTTGACGGCGCCGGTGGTGAGTCCGGAGACGATGTACTTCTGCAGGTACTGGAAGATGAGTATCGGCGGGATGGCCCCGAGAAAGGCGCCGGCCGCGAAGAAACCCCAGTTGGCGTTGAGCTGCGAACTCACGAGCTGGTAGAGACCGACCGCGAGGGTCTGGGAATCCGGTGCGCTGAGGATGATGCTCGCCACCAGGAATTCGTTGAGGGCGTTGATGAACGACAGCAGCGCGACGACGGCGAGCACCGGTACCGACAGCGGCAGGATCATGCTGAAGAAGATCCTGGCGTGCCCGGCGCCGTCCACCTTCATGGCTTCGTCCAGCTCCCGCGGAATGCTGTCGAAGAATCCCTTGATCAGGAACGTGTTGACGCCGAGGGCGAGACCGAGGTACACGAGGATGAGCCCCGTCGTGGTCCCCAGACCGATGGCCGGGAAGAGGGAGCCCAACTCGAAGACCAGGAGGAAGATGGCGATGGCAGCGAGGATCTGGGGGAAGATCTGCACCAGGAGCAACCCGAGCATCCCCAGCCGTCGTCCCCGGAAGCGGAACCGACTGAAGGCATAGGCCGCCAGGCAGGCGAGGAAGACCTGGACGATCGCGGTCACGACAGCCACGACGAGCGTGTTGACGAACCATCGGGGATAGGGATAGATGTCGGTCGTGAACAGGGCGACGTAATTCTCGCCGCTGATCCTGCCGAACAGTTGATTGCTGGCCGTCAGCGTGCCCAGCGGATTCAGTGAGGCGCTGATGACGAAGACGATCGGGAACACGGCGAACACCACGGCGAGGATCCCCACGGCGTGCCGCCACCAGGTATCGGCCACATCGCGGCGGCTCACAACGGTCAGGAGAGGTTCTCCAGGGTGGTGGTCCGCCGGAAGCCGAGCGCGGACACCGTGGCGACCACGCCGAAGATGAGAACCGAGAGGGCGCAGGCAAAACCCCATTGCTGGCCGCTGCCGCTCTCGAAACCGAGCGAGTACACGACGTGGATCAGCAGGTCGGTACTGCCGACGCTGACGGCGGCCTCGGGAATGTTGGGACCACCTCCGGTGATGAAGTAGATGAGCGTGAAGTTGTTGAAGTTGAACGCGAAGCTGGCGATGAGCAGCGGTGCCACGCTGACCAGCAGCAGCGGCAGTGTGATGGAGCGGAACACCCGCAGCGGGCCGGCGCCGTCCACCCGGGCCGCCTCGCGCAACTCGACCGGGATGCTCTGCAGCGCCCCGGTGCACACCAGCAACATGTACGGGAAGCCGAGCCACAGGTTGACCAGCAGGACGCTGAACCTCGCCAGCCACGGGTCGGTGAGCCACTGGATGTCGGCACCGCCGAGCAGGACCTGGTTGACGAAGCCGAAGCTGGGGTTGAGGAACCCGGCCCACAACAGCATGGACATGAAACTGGGCGCGGCATAGGGCAGGAGGAGCAGCGAGCGGTACACCCGCTTGCCGCGCATGCGTGGGTGGTCGAGCGTCGCGGCAAGCATCACCCCGACGGCGAACGTGCTGACGACCGAGATCGCCGCGAAGGCGAAGGTCCAGACCGTCACCTGCAGCAGGGGTCCGGCCAGTCGGGTGTCGGTGAAGACCCGGCGGTAGTTGTCAAGGCCCGAGAAGACCCGCCACCCCGGCGTGAGGACCTGCCCGTCGGAGCTGGCGTAGAAGCCCACGTCCTGATCGGCCGTGTACTCCGTGCCGTCCCGGGCGTCGACCAAGGTGTCGGTGGCCTCGTCGTAGGACAGCAACGGGACGTTGACGAAAGCGGTGCGACCGTCCCGGGTGCGCAGGCTGCCGGCGTCGGGATCCGAGACGTCCAGCGGCACCCGCAGATCGACGACCTCGCGCTGCCGGTTCGCCAGGTCGACGAGCCGGAGGCTGCGCCACCCGTCGACGGCGACCGCCAACTCCTCGTCGTCGCGGGTCACGTCGTCGGCGTCGACCGACTGCAGCCCCTGCGGGGTGCCGAGGCTGACGTCGCCGTCGGGTCCGGTGACCAGGAAGGCGATCTCCTCGTCCGCTGGCTCACCCCGGCTGAGGACGGTGACCGCGTAGGACGGGCTGTCGGGTACCCGCTGCTCGGATACGGCGACGACCTGGCGCCGTGCGGTCTCCTGGTCGATGGAGTGCCCGTCGCCGTAGTTGGTGAACGAGATCGCCACCGTGTACAGGACGACGTACACCTGGAAGACGAGCAGGAACAGCACACCTGGGAAGAGGTACTTCAGGGGCACCGTACGACGTGACAGGTAGATCCAGTCGGCGGCCACCAGCATCACCAGCCCGAACGCCGCGAAGCCCCACTGCCCTGCCCCGACGGCAACGACCAGAGCGAAGACACCCAGGGCGTTGAGCAGCGACATGATGCCGATGCGCGCCGCCAGGGTCACCCAGAACTCGCTCCCCCGCGTCCGTGGTGGCGTCGCCGGCGCCACCACGGACGTCAGGGCGTTCGGCCCGCTCACGAGTCGGCGACGGCCTGCCGAATCCGCTCCGCGGAGGCTCCGGCCAGTTCGACCGGGTCCCCGCTGCCCAGCAGGATGTCGCGCTGCGCGTTGCCGTAGTCAGTGAACACCGTGCTCATGGCCGGGATGCTGGGCAGCGGCTGCCCCTGGGCACCGTAGTTACCGAAGCCGGCGATCACCGGATCCGACGAGACCTGCTCCAGGACGCTGGTCCGGGCGGGCGGGCGCTTGCCGGTGTCGTACAGCGAGCGCGCGACCTCCTCGGTCCCCAGGTAGTTGACGACGAAGTCGTTCGCCACCAGGGGATTCTCGGCGTAGGCCGAGACCATGAAGCCCTGGACGCCCACGAAGGGCTGCGACGGCTGACCACCGGCCGAGGGGATGGCCTCGACCGAGAATTCGACACCGGCCTCGGTGAACGCTTCGACGTTCCACGGCCCGGTGATGGCGTACGGGGCCCGGCCGTTGGCGAACGCCTCGGTGGCGATGTCGAAGGTCACGTCCGCGTTGAGGTAACCCGCGTCCACCCATTCCCTCAGCTTCGCGGCGAACGCCAACCCACCTTCATTGTCGATCTGCAGGTCGGCGGGGTTGTAGCTGCCGTCAGGGTTCGTACCGAAGATATTGGAGCCGAACGACGTCTGGATCGGATAGAAGTGGTAGACGTCCCCGACCTCGCCGACCTGCAGGGCCAGCGGCAGATCCGCCTCGCCGGCGTCGACGCGGGCCTTGCCGTCGGCCAGCATGGACTCGAAGTCGGCCGGGGGCTGCGGCGCCAGGGCAGTGTTGCGGAACAGGGCGACGTTCTCGACCGCGTAGGGCAGACCGTAGACGATGCCGTCGTAGGTCAGCGCCTCGATCGCGACCGGCTGGTAGTCGGCGACCGAGTCGCCCAGCTCCAGGGGCGCCACCGCACCGTTGGTCACCAGCTGGCCCAACCAGTCGTGGGCACCGACGATGATGTCGGGTCCCTCCCCCACCGGACCCCGGGACACGAGATTGTCGCGGATGGAACCGAAGTCCAGCTGCTGGACCGCGACGGTGATGCCGTTGGCCTCACCGAACTCGTCCCCGATCTGCTGCACGACGCCGGCCCGCGCGTCGTCGGTCCAGATCACGAGGTCGGCGTCGGCGCGCTCGACCGGCGCGGCGCTGCCCTCGGCGGACGGCTCGACACTCGCCTCCTCGCTGGGCGCCTCGCTGCTCGGCTCGGGGGCGGGCGTGGCGGCCGCATCACCGGTGTCGTCGTCACCGGCGCACGCGGCGGACAGGAACAGGACGGTCGTGGCCACGACGGCCAGGGGGATGCGTCGTCGCATCTCGGTTCTCCACTTCTGCTGCCCGTCGGGTCGGGCTGCGCACGGAAGGTAACAATCCGCCGGATTCGAACGCAAGGGCTTGCGCAAGATGTGCGCATCAGGGCACTGCTTCTTGCAGCCACCGGATCGGGGTGCGACCGTGTGCCGGTGGGCACCCTCGACGTCATCGCCGCCGAGGTGGGCGTGAGCAGTGCCACGGTGAGCCGCGCCCTACGGGGCAAGGAGGGGGTGAGCGACGCCGTGCGCCGACAGGTGTTGCAGGCCGCCCAGGCCGCCGGGTACACGGCGGGCCGCCGCCCGGCACCGGTGGACAGCGGGACGGTCGGCGTCATCGTGCCCGAGCTCGACAACCCCGTCTTCCCCGCGTTCGTCCAGCAGCTCCAGCTCCGCCTGGTGCGTCAGGGCCTGACACCGCTCGTCGGGTCCCAGCTGGCGTCCGGGATCAGCGAGGACCAGTGGATCGAGCTGATGCTGGCCCGGTCCATCGCCGGCCTCGTCGTCGTGTCGGGCATGCACGCCGACACCAAGACATCAGCCGACCGCTACCTGCGACTGTGCCGGCGGGGTGTGGCGCTGGTGTTGGTCAACGGCTTCGTGCCGGATCTCGATGCGACCTTCGTCGCCGTCGATGACCGTCTGGCCGTCGACATGGCCGTCCAGCACCTCACCGCTCTCGGGCACCGGCGCATCGGGCTGGCCGTGGGGCCGGAGCGGTACACGCCGGTCCAGCGCAAGGTCGAGGCCGCGCACGCCCTGCATGAGGCCCGCCGGGCGACCTCGGACCCCGTCGAGCTCCTCGTCGAGCACGCCCTGTTCACCGTGGAGGGGGGACAGGCCAGCGGGACACGGCTCATCGAGGCGGGTGCCACGGCCGTGATCTGCGCATCGGACCCGATCGCACTGGGCGTCATCAGGGCCGCCCGCACCCTCGGCCTGACCATCCCCCACGACGTGTCCATCGTGGGGTTCGACGACTCCAGCCTCAACGCGTTCCTCGACCCGCCGCTGACCTCGCTGCGGCAACCGATCGCGGACATGTGTTCCGTGGTGGTCGCCGCCCTCACCGACCACCTGCGCACCGGGGACCACATCACCACCGAGTACCTGTTCGCGCCGGAACTGATCGTCCGTGACAGCACCGGCGCCGCACCCGCCTGACAGCGCCCGCACTTCTCCGCTATTCCACGCAACGACGCCTGGAAGGACAGACCATGGCACACACCCGTTTTCGCCGGCTGACAGCTATTGCAGCCGGCCTGGTCCTTGCCACAACCGCCGCGCTCGCCACGATGAGTGCCACAACAAACGCCGCCCCTGCGGCCGCGGCCACGAGTACCGGCGCCCTGGGGCCACTCGACCCCACCGATGTGGTGTATCAAATTCTCACTGACCGGTTCGCCGACGGCAACACCGGCAACAATGTTCCACCGGGCTTCGACCGGACGCTCTTCGACGACCCGGACGGCAACGGCATCGGCAACGGCACCGACCTCAAGCTGTACCAGGGTGGCGACTTCCACGGCATTATCGACAAGATTGCATACCTCAAGGATATGGGCATCACGGCGGTCTGGATTTCGGCGCCCTACGCCAATCGCGACACCGTCATCGAGGACGCCCAGCCGAACGGCTCTGTGGACCGATGGACCAGCTTCCACGGATATCACGTGCGCAACTACTACGCCACGAACAAGCACTTCGGAACCCTCCGGCAGTTCGAGCAACTGCGTGACGCATTACATGCCAACGGCATCAAGCTCGTCATCGATTTCGTGACCAATCACACCAGTCGCTGGCAGAACCCGACTCGCGGGTTCGTGGCCGAGGATGGCAGGTTGTACGAGCCCGATCGGCTGCCCGGCGGCTCCCTGGCCCTCGATGCCAATGGTGAGCCGTACGACTACAATTCTGACGGTCGCCTGGAGAACCTCATTGCTGATCCGCACAACGACACGTCTGGGTGGTTCCACGGCCTGGGCGACCGCGGCGGCGACAGCAGCAGATTCGGCTACCGGCACCGGGACCTCGGTTCCCTGGCCGACTTCTCGCAGGAGAACGCGCAGGTCGCGGCTTACCTGGAAGGGGCAGCGACATTCTGGAAGGCCCGCGGCGTGGACGGGTTTCGACACGACGCCACCCTCCACATGAACCCCGCCTTCGCCCGCAACCTGCGAGACGCCATCGACACAGCACCGGGTGGGCCTGTCAGCCACTTCGGAGAATTCTTCATCGGCCGCCCCGATCCCAAGTACGGCGAGTACGAGTCATTCCCCGACCGCACCGGGATCAACAATCTGGACTTCGAGTACTACCGGGCCTCGACCAATGCGTTCGGTTCTTTCAGCGAGGGGATGGACGACTTCGGCGCCATGCTGGTCGCAACGTCCAACGACTATGCCTATGAGAACCAGGCAGTCACTTTCATCGACAATCACGACGTCACGCGATTTCGGTACATCCAGCCGAACGACCGCCCGTACCACGCCGCGCTGGCCACCCTCATGACCAGCCGGGGAACCCCCAACATCTACTACGGAACTGAGCAGTACGTCTCGAGCGCCGACGCCAGCGACATCGCCGGGCGGGTGTTCATGCAACGCGCCACGAGCTTCTCGACGACCACCACGGCCTACCGTCTGATCAGCAGCCTCGCGGGTCTGCGCCGCAGCAACTACGGGCTCGCCTACGGACTCACGACGGTGCTCTACAGCACCGATGACGTACTCGTCTTCTCGCGCAAGTTCTACGGGCACGAAGTTGTCGTGGCGGTCAACCGGCAGCCGAACTCGTCCGCGACCGTGCCTGCACTCGCTACGACGCTGCCCAATGCCACCTACCCGGACCATCTGGCGGGCCTTCTCGCAGGGGCAGGTGTGACCGTGGCGGGGGGTGTGCTGCCCTCCTTCGTGCTCAGTGGCGGTGAAGTCGACGTGTGGACATCGACCCCTGGCCTCGGCACGGCCACGCCCCGTATCGGGGACGTCACGTCGAGCGAGGTGCGCCCCGGGGCCACCCTGGTGGTGGCCGGCACCGGCCTGGGCGGCACGCCATCGGCGACCGTCGGTGGGGTCCCGGCGACCGTGACCAGTGCATCGGACCGGCAACTGACGCTGACGGTGGCCACCAACACACCAGCGGGTGAACAGCCCGTCGTGGTGACCAAGGCGGGCACCGCGAGCAACAGCTTCACGGTCGATGTGCTGACCGGTGACCTCAACCAGGTGGTGTTCACTGTTCAGGCGAACACGACACCGGGGCAACAAATCCACATCGTGGGCAACGTTGCCGAACTGGGCTCCTGGAACGTGGCCCAGTCGACCGAGGCGATGCTCAACCCCAACTATCCGCAGTGGTTCCTGCCGGTCAGTCTCCCGGTTGGCAGAACCATCCAGTACAAGTTCATCCGGAAGGACAGCGCCGGAAACGTCGTGTGGGAAGGTGGCTCGAACAGGACCATCACGACGTCGTCGGCCACCGCCGGCACCGTCAGCACTCCAGTTCTCACTTTCCAACCCTGATCGCATACCCCCGCCCACCGGGGACCGTGCCTGACGGCTCGGCACGGTGAACCCGTCGAGCGGGGCCAGGAGCACTGTTCAGCGGGCAGTTGCGCGAGTACCACGGGCGGTCGGTGAACGAGCTGGCCGCCCGTGGTACCTCCATCCACGCTGCTGAATCAGCCGGGTCCATTGGAGACGGGTGCTTCGTCCATCACGTCACTGGGCGCGTCCGCTGAGGCCACGCGGCGGGTAGTGACACCGTAGAGCGGGTCACCGAACGAGCGCGGCGGCGTCCGCAGCGAGATCTCAGGCTCCTCGAACCCCCCGGCACGGCGGACGTAGTCGCCGACGATCGCGCAGCGACCCGCGTCGTCAGTCGCAAGCCAGCCGTGGACGGCCTTGGTCGGGAAGCAGCGGTTGGAGAAGGTGACGGCCAGTACACCCCCGGGACGCAGCACCCGAGCAGCCTCGCGGATCACCTCGATGGGACGCACCAGGTAGTCGATGGAGACGCAGCAGGTGACGGCATCGAAGAACCCCGCTGCGAACGGCAGCCGTGGGTCGACGTTGAGGTCGGCGGCCACCCGTTCGGTCGCGGCGGGGTTGGCGGCCAGTTCGGCGGCGTTCATGCCGAGCACGACCAGTTCCGCGGGGGGCGTAGTGAAGTGCGAGACCCACGAGGACATCAGGTCGAGGACCCGCCTGCCCGGTGTGGAGCCGTCGATGCCCAGCTGGGCGTACAGCGCGCCGACCGCTGCGATCGCACGGGCGTCGAGGTGGGTGACGAGGCGGGGGGTGCCGTAGAACGGGGCGTCGCTCGACGGGTCGTCTCGGTCGAAGAACCCGGGCGGGAAGTCCTCGTACCCACTGTCGGTCACCAGTCCAGTCTGGCGGCCCGGGCAGCTGCGCCGACACTGGGGAACGTCCGCCAGATCTCCGAACGGTCACCGCGGCCCTCGCCAGCTGTTGTGTCGTCACACGCATTGTTTTCCTGTCGGGGCGACTTCGTCCTGACCACCACGAAGGACGGCAGTACCGGCTCGAGCTCAAGACCTTCTCCTCGCTGGGCCCGTGGACGGTGGGCCGTATGTCCGCTCCCCGACCCGATGTCGACATCGCAGGCCACGACCTGGGGCTGACGGTGGCATCGTCGAGTCTCGACGCCGTGGTTGCGCCCTCGTGCGACTGACGACGACGACGCGCGGGGCGCACCGCTGCTACGAAGAACGCGGGTCCGTCACCTCCCACGTCCGCCTCACGTTGCAGCTTGACCGAGGCACGCCCTCGACGCGGCCTCAGCGCATCGCCCCCGCGCCGACATAAGGGTGCTGCGAGCGCAGCGGCCGGCCATCGGCGAACCGGGACAGCCGGAAGTCCGCCTCGTCGATGTCGTCGGCGCTGGACCGGCCGGTGAGGACCAGGTCGGCAACCAGCTCCCCGACTGCGGGGGCGATCTTGTAACCGTGGCCGCTGAAGCCTGCCGCGACCACCAGGCCGTCGACCGGCGTGCACGAGATCACCGGGTTGTAGTCCGGCGTCACGTCGTAGCAGCCGGCATACGAGCCTAGGAGCCGGACGTCGTCCAGGCCTGGGAATCGGGCCATGAACCGCCCGACCGCGTGCTCGACGAACGCGTCCGGCGCGGTGTTGCTGTACGAGTCCGCACTGTCGATCCAGTCGGGGTCGGTCATGTCGCTGTTGCCCACCCTACCCACCGGATGCGGGCGTGGAGTCCTTCTGGCGTCAAGGAACCCGCGGCCATGGCGATGTCCTGTTCCGGTACGCCTCGGCCCAGCAGTTCTACGGCGCTGTCAGTCAACGTGTCTTCCATGACGTCCACTGTTGCTTCGTATAGCCGACACAGCTGCGCCAGTTCCCACGCTTCAATGAGGGGATTAGCAAACGGCAGGTCCTCGAGTACCCCTCGGACGTTTAGATTGGTCCGTTCGGCTACGCTGGTAAAAGTCAGATTCCAGGTCGCGTGCCGCGCTTCGATGTCCGTCAGACCTACTGTGGCGGCGACTGCCGACTTCCCCCCGAGAACCGTCTGTAAGGCGTTCAGGCGTTCCGCGAGAGCATTCCTGGCCTGAGCTCCGTAGTCGGAGACGTCGTCCTGCGCAGTTCTTAATTTGCGAAGATCATTGAGGGTTCGGAAGTCCAGCTGACCGCTGGTGTAGATGGTGGCCACGTCGAAGACGTGCTCTGCTGTCCACCGAAACCGCGACTGATTATACATGTGCCGGTGCCAGTACAAGTCGTCACGCCACTGGGCATCGACGTGACTTCGCGCGGCTGGCATTGCTTCATGATGACGGTGCGACGCGTCGATGTCTGCCCACTCGTGGGCCGCGTCGCGCAGCGCGACTAGGGGTCCGACCTCTTGACCGCCAGGCCGGCCGTGGTCTGCAGATCTGGGCCGTGCGCTTGTTCAGCGGCTCCCCCGCGCGCGTGAGGGGCCAAACAGGCCCGTCTTGGCCTACGTCGGACGCCCCGCACGTCCAATGGACCTCCGATGCGATCAACTGGCATGCGGGACGCTGAGACGGTGAGGGCGTTGTCTTGCGGCGTTCGGGTTACTTGTGTCCTGCCCCCGCCGTAGCGTCACCGAGCAGCTCCTGAGCGCCGCCATCGCCCGTGCGGTGGCGGCATTGAGCCGCATCGTGCTCGGGGGCACTGACCTGCATAGGAGGGACACGAATGACCGACCTGACCCTGGAGCGGTTGACCGAGGCAATGTCACCTGGTGGTGCAAGCTGCTTGACGTCGGTTACCGAGCTGGAGCCGGCGGGCGGGGCGCACGCTTCGGTTGCGCCGGCCAAGTTCGCCACCCCTGACAGGGGCGGCGACAAGCGGGGGGTGTTCGCGTACGAGCGCCGATACCTCGACGGCGAGATCCGGCAAGGCCTCCTCTGGGCGTCCATGCTGCCCGGCGCGCCGCCACAACCCCAACTGCGCGAATGGGAACAGGTCAGCACGTCACGGGACTTCTCCGCTCTCGTGCCGCTGGCCAGCGCCGAACTCGGGGACCGACACGGCAGCCTCCTCGGGTTGAACATCTCCCACGGAGCGCAGGTCGCCCCCTCAGGAGTCGTCCTGCATGACCTGGCCGGCGCGTCGGGTCGTGACGTCTCCGGGTCCCTTGGCGTCGTCGGTGAATTGGGGGCATTGGCTCCGCGCAGAACTCCATCATCCCGGAGATAGGTAGCGTTACCGGTATTATAAATGAAGTTTCCATCGATGATCGCATCTTCGGCACGGTCCATGTAGATTTCGACACTGTAGTTGTCATGCACAATGTTATTTCTGATGATGACGCCCCTGCTGCCACCTGTGAGTATGCCCTCGCCTTGGTTCTCATATACGAGGTTGTTAGTGACTCTTGCATTCAGTACCCCCGCCATATTGATCCCGGTATCCCAGCCTTCGGTTGCGATGTGCGCATCATTCGTGTGAACGTTATTATAGACCGTATTGCCGCTGACCTCGAGTCCCTCGTACAATACGTTCCTCGGACCGCCAACGTAAATGCCCGTACGGAAGTTGTCATGAACGACATTATTCAAGAACCTTACATGTTGACTATCCCACGAGACTAAACCGGCACTATTCCCACGGCGGATAGTCAGCCCGACAACATCCACATAGCTCGCGCGGACTACGCTGAGGACGTCGTTTCCCTCCACGCTCAACAACTTACTGCCGTCAATAATCGGTGTTTCCCCTGAATATGCCTGAAATACGATACGGCGAGCAGGCGTCCCACTAGCGAATATTGCTTGGTTCTCAGCGACGAAGTAAATCCCTCCCCGTATATTCACGGTATCACCCGCCACAACCTCCGCTCCAGCATGACGAATGGTCGCCCAAGGCAGAGCCTCGGTACCTGGATTAGCATCACTACCATCTGCAGCTACGTAGTAGACGTTCCCCGGACCCGCGTCGGCCGTCGCCGCGTCGGTGCCCTCATCCACAGGACCCGTGTCGGTCGTCGCCGCGTTGCCGCAGCCGAGCAAGGTGGCGGCCGACGCGAGCGCGAGCGCCAGAAGACGTAAACTCATGCTGTTCATCTTGGTTCCGCCTTTATATTTCGAGTGGTGTTGCGGGACGCGGTCGATCGTTGGCTGCATGCGGATTGACGAAGCAGGCGTCGTGTGGATGGATTCCTTCGCTTTAGTGTGGTAGTCGGCCCCGAGAATTGAGCCGGCTAGGGAATAAAGGGCGGAGCCATGCGAGCGCGGCGGTTGGCCGTATCGCTGTTTGGGCCGCCGCCGATGGTGGTGGCGGAGTTGTTATCGATCACGTTCAAATTCTTGAGGATAGTCCACATTTCCTGAGACCATTTGCAGGCATCTGACGTGTCCGTACAATCCAATGCCGGACCTTCGAGATCGTAGCCATACGCGTTCCGGAACTGGCCAGACACGCTGCCCTGTGCACCCTCTTCAACCAGAAGAGCAAACACGTCCCAGGCCTTATCGTCCACCGCGTAAATGCCATAATCCTGGGCAGCATGGGCGACCGTCCTCGCTGGCTCTGTCTGCAGACTGCTAACGTCAAAATCGGGCTTGAGTGCAAGCAGCGCACCCATTTCAAAGGCCGGAACTTTGCCGCCATAGGAAAAGCTGGCATACCCGTCCGCACTTGGCGCAGGCCAGCGAAAGCCGGGTGTCTCGTCGGTGCCGTAAAAGAAGTTTCGTTGTCCGAAGAAATTCATCTTGATAGCATGACGAATGACCGAACCGGGTACCAACTCGCCCACGCGGATGCTTCCACCGAAGGCTGACATGCCACTGCCGCCATGGGAACCTTCGATCCCAGCATCGGTGCGGATGTTCTGGCCAGTCCATGAATACTGGCTGGTGACAATTCCGTCAAGGCCGCAGACATGGAGGCTTATTCACGGGGTGGATTGATTGCGTTTTGATCGGCGCGCCCGGAGGCTGAACGGCTCGTTTCTCGGGACAATTGGGTTACCACACTCAACAACCCAAGAGACGAGCCGCCCGTATGTA
>ENA-ORBV01008533-ORBV01008533.1-microbial-mat-metagenome-genome-assembly--contig:-NODE-8533-length-17182-cov-4.319263_pt1 | contig 17182 bp, 10 predicted proteins | sample MGYA00237777_ERZ505514 | MGnify/ENA primary metagenome ERZ505514 (study PRJEB26160, sample SAMN06269048) | microbial mat metagenome | isolation source: Oligotrophic lake microbial mat | place...
CGTCAAAATTACTACCGTCCGAGCGTTTAGCCTCACTGGAGAAAGAGTGCAACGCGAGACGCCCTTACTGGCCGCGACCAGCCTGTAAAAAGTCAGGAGTGAACTACCCCACTCCTAGCTCTAATTTGCTGTCCGCTGCTCCATCCCCCGATCCCGTGATACGCTAGCTGCGAGGAACCGTGGTGGGAGGAAAGTCAGCATGGCAAAGATACGAGTCGGGTTGCTGTTTGGCGGATGTTCTGGTGAGCACGAGGTCTCCCTCCGCTCTGCCCAGGCGATCGCCCGCGCCCTAGAGGCAGGGCAAAATGCAGACCAGTATCAAATCACCCCGGTTTACATTCAAAAAGATGGGCGGTGGCAGCCGGGAGAGCAAGCTCAGCAAGTGCTAGCGGCGGGTGTGCCCCCTGGGATGCTGGAGGATGAAGCGATTGGCTCAGCCGCAGATCCATCTAGCTCTACGACTGCTGCCCTTCAGCCCACCAGACCCGCCGCCCTAGAGCGGTGGCAATCGGCGGCGACGGTGAGCGAGGTCGATGTTTGGTTTCCCATTCTGCATGGTCCCAATGGCGAAGACGGTACCGTGCAGGGGCTGTTGCAGCTGATGCAGGTGCCCTTTGTTGGGTCGGGAGTGTTGGGATCGGCACTGGGCATGGATAAAATTGCCATGAAAATGGCCTTTGCCCAAGTCGGCTTGCCTCAGGCCAACTATGTGGCGGTGACGCGATCGCAAGTCTGGTCAAACCCCTGCATCTTCCCAAAGCTCTGTGACCAAATTGAAGCAGAGCTAGACTATCCCTATTTTGTCAAACCTGCCAACCTTGGCTCATCGGTAGGTATCGCCAAAGTCCGCACCCGCTCACAGCTAGAAGCTGCCCTCGATAGCGCCGCTAGCTACGATCGCCGCCTGATTGTGGAAGCTGCTGTGCCCTCCCCCCGCGAGCTGGAATGTGCAGTACTGGGCAACGACCACCCCCAAGCTTCTGTAGTGGGTGAAATTACGTATCAGAGCGATTTCTACGACTACCAGACCAAATACACTGAGGGGCTGGCACAGCTACATATTCCCGCTAACGTATCCGAGGCGATCGCCCGTCAAATTCAAGAGATGTCCATTCGCGCCTTTGAAGCCGTCGATGGGGCTGGCCTCGCCCGAGTTGACTTCTTTTATGCCGAATCTACGGGCGAGGTCTTTATCAACGAAATCAATACCCTGCCTGGTTTTACGGCCACTAGCATGTACCCACAGCTGTGGGCTGCCAGCGGTGTCTCCTTTGCAGAATTAGTCGATCGGCTGGTTCAGCTGGCGCTAGAGTCGCGATAAGGGCAAGTCGGGCAAAAGGTCAATCAGCGATTATCTTTTATTAAGATTATTTTATTAGGAGAGTTGGGTGTATGCGAGTCAACTTGCTCAGGGTCATGTTCAGGGCTTCACTGTCCCTGATGAGTACTGTTGCTATCGGTCAACTGGCAACCCCTAGTGCTGCCGCCCCGTCGCGTGCCCCAATTTCTGCGATTGTGCTGGCTCAACAGCCGACTTCAGCTTCAATCACTGAGGAAACACCTCGGTTTGCGCAATGGGTATTGGCGATCGCGATCCTGGCCGGGGTAATCTCGCTCACCATCGGCATCGTTCGCTACAACCGTAACGAAAAATGGTATCGAATTGAATTTTTGCGTAAAGCAGTTCGAGAATTTGAAGATGATCCAGATATTCGCAGAGCCTTAAAAATCTTAGACTTTGAAGAATATCGAGACTACGCAGTCTCTTTGCCCAATCACGATAAACCAGTTGCCTTTCAAGTCACCAATGAGCTACTTTGCGCTGCCCTAGGAAATCATGAGGAGCGGATTCAACGCAAACAGGCTATTGATACCCTAAAAGCTAAAGGGACGTTGACTGAGGAGATTCTAGACGAATACCAAATTGAAACGGTATTGAGAGATTGGTTTAACAAAATGCTCAACGGGCTAGAGCATTTTGGCTACTTTGTAGAATCGGAATTATTTACCGCCAATGAAATTCGTCCCTGGATGATTTATTGGATTCGCCTCATTGCCGATCGCGCCTACAAACGCCCGGGCGCATCCAAATTTTACGATCAGCTTTACAGCTACACCCATGACTATGGTTTTTCTGGAGTTATTAAACTATTTGAACAATTTGGCTATCGCATTTTGCCGACTCCTTACAAAGAAACAGATTTTGCAGATCTATCTGGAGGTCTGCAAAAATTTGATTTACAAACGGCGCTGACTTTAGCTAAAGCGGCCTATCTGACTTACGAAGATAAGAGCTATGTGCGCGAAATCTGCCAGCGATGGGGCATTGTAGACGATGATAGCTTGCGCTACTTTAATAGCCGAGTGCAAGATACTCAGGCATTTATGCTCAAGACTAATGACTTTATCGTGTTGGCATTTCGAGGCAGTCAAGAGCTAAAAGATTGGCAAACGAACTTCAGCACGCGGCTCAAACGGTTTAACTTGGGGACGACGATGGAACCGCTACAGGAGGATATGATTCCGCCACGAGGTCAAGTTCATCGTGGGTTTCAAACTGCCTGGGAAAGCGTTGAAGGAAATGTGATTCGGCAACTGCAAAAATGGAAGCAAGAGCAGTCGGGCGACCTGCCGCTGTTTATTACAGGACATAGTTTGGGTGGCGCTTTGGCTACAGTGGCGGCAGCTTCATTGACCAAACAAAAGTTTATTGTTCAAGGGCTTTATACCTTTGGTCAACCCCGAGTCGGAGATTTAGTTTTTGCGGCTGAAATGCGTCTGATGTTGGATGGAAAAATTTTCCGTTTTGTCAACAACAATGATATTGTTCCCCACATCCCGCCGCCCTATTTGCCCTGGAATCCCTTCCGACTTTATGTCCATGTCGGGCAACGGATCTATTTCGATTTTCGCGGCAATATGTATCCTCATCCCAACCCCATATTGCGATTTGTTGACTTTTTAGTTGGGCTGTTGCGCGATGCATTTGAACCTGGTTTTGACGCGATTAATGACCACCGGATGGAATATTATGTGAGCAATTTAAGAAAGGCACTAGAGCTAGAGCTAGAACGCAAACGGCTAGAAGCTGAAGAAACAACTGGGTAAACTCAGAAATCAACAGGAGCTGTTGATCACGTCAACCCCTAGAGCGATCGCCCTTTTGTGACTGTTAAACAGTTCGCTTAGCTAATGGCCAAACAGATCCATTCCCTAGCCAAGTCTCGTACTACAGATGGAGCGGCACCGTTAGATCAGCTAGATAGATTAGCTAGATAGATTAGCTAGATCGGTGCTGCTGCAACGATCGCGATCGCTGGGGTGATAAATACTATCTGTGGGTGAGGCTTTGAGTCAGGAGTGAGGTGGCGAAGTCTACTGCTACAGCTTCAAAATAAAGAACCGATGAACTACTAATTTCCCTCTATCGTTGGGTAGAGATTGCCCAAATACTACACAAGACTTCATTAAAGAATGTAAATTGGTTCTGATACTGAAAGAGAAAGACTAAAGCCATGATTCCTCAACGCATAGCAACGAGATTAATGACAGCTCTCCTCTGCACCGTATCAACGTGTGGAACATTAGCGCTATTCAGCAGCGTTCCCCTGATTGCCCACGTAGTATCGTCTCTTGAAAAATCACACGACCAGTCGCTCAAGCTGGCTAAAAATCCGGTCAATTTGGTTAAAAATTCCTCTAATTGGCTCAAAACCTCTGCTTCTAGCCGCCTCACTTACCCTAGCCGTTAGAGTATAAAGCTACGCGTCGATCAAGCTGGGATCAGAGCCGGATCAGAGCGGGGATCAAGCTTGGCTCAAAAACTCAAAAACTATGTGTCCGTGCTCTAATGCCGGACATTTTTGATTGGGTATGATTGAGTGTTGTTCGGATGAAGGATTGATTTGCCTGTATGAAGAAAAAGGGGGGGAGAGTTTGTGAGAAAAGCTAAAGTGCGTTAATTAATAGTGGAATTCGATCCGAGAGCTTTATATATGTTCCACGCGTGGGTTAGAGGCGATAGGACATCTTTTTTGTTAGAAAACAGTTAATCCACCCTTGAGGTGAACTTGGATCAAAAGTTTTGCAGGCCGTACTCAGTGACGCCGCCGACTGCTAAAAGAGTTGCTAGATCAGTTAGTCTGCGAGTTAAGCTGCTAGTCGGCTTCAGCCTGGTCTTCAGTCTGGCATTGGCTGGCGCATTTTATTGGTTTTACTCCTACACCACTGAGAAGGCCATAGCCCGTTTGCGGGAAGACATTCGCTCTACGTTAAATGGGGCGCTGGCGGGGGTCAACGTTGATGAGTTGATGGCTCTTTACGCTACAGGTCAAGCGAACTCTGAAGGGTTTTCGGATGACCCTCGCTACCTCAGCCAACTTGCCTGGTTTGAGACAGTTCATAAGATTGAACCACGGGCTTGGCTCTATTCCTATGCCATTGGCCCATCAAATACTAACCGTCGAATCGGGCAACCTGCTGTCCAGCCAGATGAACTAGAAATTGTTTATTTAGTAGATTTATGGTCGCGGTACGATCCCGCAAAGGCCGCCAAATTTTTAGAACCTGATGCCGCCGGTGGTGTAGCTCGTCGGATTTTTAATCAAGGCAAGTTAGAAGAGTCAAAACTTTATTCTGATAAATGGGGAACTTGGATTTCTGTCTTTGCGCCATTAAAAGACCGAACTGGAAAAGTAGTGGCCGTGCTGGGACTGGATATTGATGCGGGCTATGTACGGCAATTGCAGCAGGCCATTCGAGGTCGGATGATTCTGTCTTTTGTGGTGACCTATAGCATCTTTTTTGTGCTGATCTATTTGCTGTCAGGCATTTTGACGCGCCATCTGGCAGAGCTAACCCACTCGGCGAAGCAGATTGGGGTAGGAAATTACGTTTTAGACTTATCGTCGGCACAAAACGTTCGATTTCCAGATGAAATGACAACACTGGCGAACGTGTTTGCTGGGATGGTGGAAAGTATCCGCATCCGTGAGCAAATGATTCGCGAGGGTCAGCAAGCAGAAGATGAAATGCGGCTGGCGTTGGCAGAGGAGAAGGAGGTCAATGAATTAAAGTCTCGCTTTGTGTCGATGGTGTCTCATGAGTTGCGGACACCGCTAACCGTGATCCGGACTTCGTTGGAGCTACTGGATCGATATGGGCATGTTGCTTCCGCAGAACAGCAACAAAAATATTTTCAGCGCAGTCGAATGGCGATCGCAGCCATGAACCAACTGATTGAAGATGTATTGGTTCTCGGTAAGGCAGAGGCAGGAAAGATCGAGTTCAACCCATTAGCCGTTGATTTAAGTTTGTTTTGTGAAGATTTGGTAGAGGAGATGCGGATGGGGTTGGAGCACCATCATCCGATCGCCTTCAATATTAGTGGGGCTTGTGGTGTAGCCTACCTCGATCCCAAGCTGCTGCGCTCGATTCTAAATAACCTGATTGCCAACGCGCTTAAATATTCTCCAGCCAGAACTCAAGTTGAATTTGACGTCTCTTGTCAGGGCACTATAGCGATGTTTCAGGTGCGAGATCAAGGAATTGGTATTCCTGAAGCTGACCAACCTCGGTTGTTTGAGCTATTTCATCGGGCTAGCAATGTCAATACAATTCGGGGAACTGGGTTAGGTTTGGCAATCGTCCAGCAGTGTGTGGCGCAGCTTCAAGGAGAAATTAGCTTTAACAGCGTTGAAGGGGTGGGCACTACCTTTACAGTTAAGATTCCTTTAAATTCTCAGCCAGAACAAATCAACCGCGTCCGTTCAACCAGTTAGCCAAATAGGGAGAGCACCACATGCAGGCTAAACCTGAGCTGCGATCGCCCGTCAGTAAGGTAGTCACTATCGCCAACGCGTTTCGCTGGATTGGCTGGATCAGCCTGTGCCTACAAGTGGGTTTTGGCATAGCTACCGCTGTGACCCTGGCATTGGCGGCTCGCTCTAGCCCCGTCTTAGGGGAAGAACCAACCCCCGGTATTACCATCGGTATTTTTTGGGCGGTTTGTGGCAGTGTCATGCTGTTGGTGGCGATCGCCATTACCGTCCGCTACCTCAACACGGCTCGTTTACTGATGCTGCCCGATGCCGAGCAGCATCCCAAAGCAGGAGAAACGTTTCGAACGCTGCGGCTAGCAACACTTTTAGGGTTAGTAGGCATGGCCGTAATGCTGATTGGAGCCGGATCAAGTGTGGCGCTGCTGCTGGCAAAAGCCACCGCCCAGCTCTCCGGCGCTACCAACTACAGCAATCCGCAACAGATTATTCGGGCGCTAGATTTATATGTGGTAGCTGCTAACTTAAATGGCATCGCCGCCCACTTTGTCGGGGCTACCGCAGCACTAGGGCTAACTGACTGGCTGCGCAAGCAATAATTTGCGTTTGCCGTTAAAGTTTTGCCATCAAGTTTTTAGATCAAAAAACGAACTTCAGGTGTACCTGCCAAGTTTGCCCGTCCCGCTCAATTTGAATTTCTCGCAGAAATTCTCGAAAGTAAAATCGCCGTTCTGGCTCTGATAGATCGCGCCAAAACTGCTCAATAGAAACAACTTGAGCGATCGTTTGCAGGTTTGCTGGCGGCAATTGGGAAATCTGAGTCTGGAGGGTAGCCGTCTCGGTGCGCAGCTTATAGGCTCTAAGGTCAGCCGTTTCACGATCTAGAACCCCACTGTCGATTAGGGTAGGCAACTGCTGCAAAATGGCCTGTTTGGCGGCGATCTGGGCGGTCAGGCTCTGTTGAAGCGGCGTCAGGTCGGGAATGGAGGCGGCGGCGATCGCCTGGGGAAGCTCGGCACAAATTTTCCAAATCGTTTGCTCTAGCACTTGGTCATAGAGCACGGCGCGACAGTGCGGCTGCTGCGGGCAGTGAGCGGGGCGCAGGTAGAGATACTCGCGACTTTGGCGAACAGCCGTTACCTTGGCAACTCGTAGGCTCGCCTGACAGGTGCCACAAACAACTAGCCCCGCCAGCGATCGCGGCGCACTGGCTGAGCGCGACGGCAGTTGGCGGTTGCGGCGCAGCAGCCGATCGACCTGGGCTGCTTCTTGGCGAGAGATCAAAGGGGCGTGGGTATTGGGCACTACGTCTCCGGTTTGATAGGCCAAATCACCCCGATAGACTGGGCTAGTCAGCCAACGCTTACCTATAGATGCCGAAATTTTTTTGTTATATTTTTTTTGCAAATAGCGCACGCTGCCCCGCAAGGAGCCATAGAGCAAAAAATGCTCAAAAAAGTCTTTGACGACGGGAGCAGTGCTGCGATCAATGGTGTATCGATCTTTGCCCCGACGATAGCCATAGGGCGCTTTTCCCGGTGGTGGCAATGTTTTGATCCGATTGCGGGCGTGCCCTTGCTGGATCCGCCGCCCCTGAGCTGCCTGCATCCTTTGGCATGCCTGAATCATTTGCGATCGCATTAGGGCTGGAGACTGTGGATCGGTAGATTCTTCCAGTACGATCAAAGCAATCCCCAGCCGTTCCAGTGCAGCGAGGCGATCGCCCACAGCCTGCATCGACTCGCCCAACTCGTCCCATCGGCGCACTACCAGCGAGTCGGGTGGACTGAGCTGGCTCTCTGCCAGTAATTGCTCCCACTGCTGGCGATCGCCCAAATCGTGATATACGTGTGCTGCCGCCATCCCCCACACTGATGGATCGGGTACAGACTCTAGGAGCGGATTGGTGTAACAATAGACAATCGATTTCATGTAGCGGGTCGCATGGCCATGAATATGGTACTTAAAGGGATGATGGGGAAGATTTTAGACTCTATCTCAGATTAATCGTTAACTTATTTCTTCCTTCTCTAGTTTTTGCTTAGAAAATACGCTTTCTTTAATTTCTACACATTCAACTTTCACTGCTCGCTTCTCCGCAAAAACCCCTAGAATTATCAAATAATATTGCCAGGACAGATCATGAGTTCGAGCCTCCATTCCTCAGATGATGCCTTCAGTTCCGGCACTGCTATCGAATCCAAGGAATCCCAGGGTAACCCAGATAGTTCTCCCAACACGGCCACTGATTTGTTTCTCCGGCATCGTCTCAAGCTGGTAGAAGAACTGTGGCAGTCTGTATTACATCAAGAGTGTGGTCAGCAGCTCGTAGACTTGCTGCGACAATTGCGGGCACTGTGCTCTCCCGAAGGGCAAGTGCCCGAAGGGATGGAGTCGGGTGCCCTGAAGGTAATTGAAAAATTGGACTTAAATGAAGCCATTCGCGCCGCCCGTGCGTTTGCGCTTTATTTTCAGCTGATTAATATTGTGGAGCAGCACTACGAGCAGCGTGGCCAGCAGCAGCAGTATCGCGCTACTTACGAAACTCTAATGGCAGAAGCGGCCTTAACGGCAGCCGACGCGGAAGAACCCGCCAATGGTCTCCATACCGATTTACTAGAGCGCACCCTGCAAGATGACACTGCCCGCCGCGAAATGAGCACCTTCCGAGGGCTGTTTCCCAAACTGCACAGCCTCAATGTGCCCCCTCGTCAAATTCAACACCTCATCGATAATCTCGATATTCGCCTGGTATTTACGGCCCACCCCACCGAAATTGTTCGCCATACCATTCGCGATAAGCAGCGGCGCATTGCTAAAATTTTGGCGAATTTAGACCAGGCAGAAGAAGGGCTGCAAATGATCGGGCTAGCGTCTTCTTGGGAATCGGAAGGGCTGCGGGAGCAGCTAACGGAGGAAATTCGGCTGTGGTGGCGCACCGATGAATTGCACCAGTTTAAGCCGACGGTGCTAGACGAAGTAGACTATGCCCTACACTACTTTCAAGAAGTGTTGTTTGAGGTAATTCCGCAGCTCTACTATCGGTTTCGCACCGCGTTGGAAGGGACATTCCCAGGACTGCGACCACCCAGCTACGATTTCTGTAAGTTTGGCTCTTGGGTCGGCTCAGATCGCGATGGCAACCCCTCTGTAACGCCCGAAATTACCTGGAAAACGGCCTGCTATCAGCGCAATTTGGTGCTGAGTAAATACGTCAATTCTGTGAAGCACTTGGTGGATCTGTTGAGCTTGTCGCTGCACTGGAGCGATGTGCTGCCCGAATTGCTCGAATCGCTAGAGCAAGACCAAGTGCAGATGCCGGAGGTTTATGAGGAGCTAGCCATTCGCTATCGCCAAGAACCCTACCGCTTGAAGCTGGCTTACATTCAGCAGCGGTTATTAAATACGCGCGATCGCAGCCTCAAGCTATACAGTGGCGACTATTTCAATGATGAAGTGCTCGATACCAATCCGGCGACGCTCTACCGTTCTGGGCAAGACTTTCTCGCCGATTTAAGCTTAATTCGGCGTAGTTTGGAGGAAACCGGGTTAACCTGTCGCGATCTCGAAAACCTGATCTGCCAGGTCGAAATTTATGGCTTTAACTTGGCATATTTAGACATTCGTCAAGAGAGCAGCCGCCATTCTGACACGCTCAGCGAAGTTGCCGACTATCTCCAAATCTTGCCCCGTCCCTATGATGAGCTATCAGAGGAAGAGCGATCGCTATGGCTAGTTACCGAGCTACAAACCCGCCGCCCGCTGATTCCAACCGAACTCCCTTTCTCTGAAAAAGCCTGCGAAACCATTCAGACCTTTCGGATGGTGCGCAAACTGCATCAAGAGTTTGGTCCCGAAATTTGCCAGACTTACGTAATTAGTATGAGCCACCACGCCAGCGATTTGCTGGAGGTGTTGCTGCTGGCAAAAGAAGCAGGGCTGTATGATCCGGCGACGGGTGCAGGCACACTACAAGTGGTTCCTCTGTTTGAAACCGTGGAAGATTTGCTGCGGGCACCCGCTGTCATGCGGCAATTGTTTGACCTGCCGCTATATCGGGCTTATTTGTCGGGCGGCTATGACGCTGAAAACCTCCGGAGGCAGGCTAGCCCCACGCCTACCGCTCCCTACCCCCTGGCCGATGCGCCTGCTCCCTCCCTGCAAGAAATTATGCTGGGATATTCCGACAGCAATAAAGACTCGGGATTCCTCAGCAGTAACTGGGAGATTCACAAGGCGCAGCAAGCACTACAAGCAGTTGCCGAGCAGTACGATGTAGCGCTCCGGATCTTCCACGGGCGAGGTGGGTCTGTGGGGCGTGGCGGCGGGCCTGCCTATGAAGCAATTTTGGCTCAGCCCGGTCGCAGCATTGATGGACGAATTAAAATCACCGAGCAGGGTGAAGTGCTAGCGTCTAAGTACAACCTGCCTGAACTGGCGCTCTATAACCTGGAAACGATTACTACGGCTGTGATTCAGGCTAGCCTGCTGCGCACCGGGTTTGACGACATTCAGCCTTGGCAAGAAATTATGGAAGAGCTGGCGGCGCGCTCTCGCTCCCACTATCGCGCTTTGATTTACGAACAGCCCGACTTTGTAGATTTCTTCCATCAGGTGACGCCGATTGAAGAAATTAGCCAGCTACAGATTAGTTCTCGTCCAGCACGGCGCGGAGGTAAGAAAGATTTGGCCAGCCTGCGAGCGATCCCCTGGGTGTTTAGCTGGACGCAGACCCGCTTTTTGCTGCCGTCTTGGTATGGAGTGGGCACGGCCATTAGCGACTTTCTGACCGAAGACCCAGCCGAGCACCTGAAGCTGCTGCGCTATTTTTACTACAAATGGCCGTTCTTCAAAATGGTGATTTCTAAATGTGAAATGACCCTCTCTAAGGTCGATTTGCAGATTGCCAGCCATTATGTTCAGGAGCTGAGCCAGCCTGAGGATCGCGATCGCTTTGATCGACTGTTCGAGCAAATCGCGAACGAATACTACCTGACCCGCGACCTGGTGCTGGCGATTACAGGACATGCCCGCTTGCTAGATGGTGATCCCGACCTGCAACGATCGGTGCAGCTCCGCAATGGCACCATTGTCCCGCTTGGATTCTTGCAAGTTTCGCTCCTCAAACGGCTGCGCCAGCACAAAACTAGCGCCGCATCCGGTGTCATTCGCTCTCGCTACAGCCGAGGTGAGCTGCTGCGCGGTGCCCTACTCACCATCAACGGAATTGCAGCGGGCATGCGAAACACGGGTTGAGCCGCAACATGTCGCAACATTAGGAACCTGAACTGAAGCAAATATAGTGCTTAGGAATGAGAATTAAATAACTCCGCTATTCTTTTGTAGGGGCGAACGGCCGTTCGCCCCTACCAGCAATCAAATTCCCGATCTGATTAAATCCATAATCCTTAGGTAGGGGCTTGGCACTGCCACGCCCTCGCAGCTATTGTCCCGCTACCACGGTAGGCGGCGGCGGTAGAGCTTGAATGGTTTGATCAATGCTGGTGCGATTAGTCCCCTCTCCGCTATTGGTGACTGCATCAGAGCCAACGGCGCTGGCATCAAGAAGCGCTGGAATGGCAGGTTTCTGCACGGCGGCTGTGGCGGCTGTGACTCGATCTTCATAGACGTTCAGCAATCGTTTGGCTTCAAAGACAGAGGTCGTATTAGCGGGAACATCGCCTAAGCGATCGATCGCCACTTGCCACATCACTTGAGCTAGGTGCGGATCTTTTGCTGCGGCTGTACTGGCTTGTTTTTCAGCGGCCAGACGCATCATTTGTTTTGCCAACGCCAGAGCCTGCTGGCCTTGCTGTTCTTGCTGAATCCGTTCCTGGACTCTGGCCAAGCTGGCGTGAGATTCTTTGAGGCTTTGTTGCGCCAGCGGATAGTAGTCGCTATTGGCAGGCACCTGCTCCAACTGCTGAATCGCATGTTTCCAGAGCGCTTCAACGGCTTGCCAGGTTTCGGCATCTTGCAGCGAATGTTGCGATTGCTGAAAAGCCTGTTGGGCAAAACTTGCAGCCGTCGTAATTTCGGTTAAGGCGATCGCCTGCCGCCGATAATCATGAGCCAAGTTTTGCGCCTCTGCTCGGCGATTAGACCACATGGGGATCGTATCTAGCATCCCAATGGCTCCGTCTAAATACTGCTGAGCCGCATGTAAATCAGATTGAGTAGCCGCCACGTCCAGTAACGCCGCCGATCGCTGCCCCAGCAATTGAGCTGTGTTTAATTCAGAGCAAGTTCCGGTGACACAAGGCTGGCTGAGCGCGTAGCCACCGACCGCTAGCCCCGCCGCTCCTACCCCTGCCACCCAGTTTAACGTCTCGCGAGATTTGCCTAGTTGAATCTGCTGGCTGGCGCGCCGAATGCTAGTCCAAGTTTCGACTAGAGATGACGGTAACGTGGAGCGCTCAAGGGCGGGTGCCTGCGGCTCTAGCACTAACGTCTCGCCGACTAGCCAGTTCGGCGCATCTGCCGTTAGCGCCAACTCCTGACCCGTTAACCCGGTTGCTTGGCCGACAGCAGCGGCGGGCGGCTGGTGCGGCGATCGCACCATAAACTGACAGCGGACATAGGGCTTGGGCTGTCCTGCCACCCTTAAATACAGCCCCACCGGCTGCGTCATCGTTAGCTGAAACGACTGCATCAAATGCTCTAGCGATCGCATCACTCGCTTTGGTTCTACTTCTTCGCCGGCGCGATGGTTCCCGACGACCAATAATCGTCCCTGTTGCAAGGCACAGCGAACGGCTAAGAAAATATTTTGTTCTCGAAAAAATTCTTCTACCTGGCTGCCGAGCCAGTCTAATTCAACCTGATAACGTGGGCGTTGGCTTGCCTGCGCGGAGCGCGTATCGCCTAACATCTCTGCGAACTGACCCGATTGCTGTAGAGCTGCCTGCATGGTTTTGTCTCCTGCCTACCCCTACTAAATTGCGTTGCTTGACGCCAAACTGAGCAGGTCACTATCTCTGTCAGTATTCATCCACCCAGACGCCTCTCCGGATAGTTTGGCCGCAGGCAATGCGGTAGAAACACGGTTACGCAGGAGCATCCGGATGAGGGGAGAGCCGCCAGCCCGGTTTTACCACTTGTCGAGCGCGAGCAATCACCAGGCAGTCGTCTGGCACATTGTCCGTCACGGTTGACCCGGCGGCAATGGTCACATCTGCCCCTAGCGTCAAGGGAGCCACCAACACGCTATTCGAGCCAGTTTTGCTGCGATCGCCAATCACGGTTGGGTGCTTCTTGACGCCATCGTAGTTGGCGGTAATGGTGCCGGCCCCTACATTGACGCGAGTTCCCAGCGTCGCATCACCCAAATACGACAGATGCGCTACATTGGTGCGATCGCCCAGAGTTGTGTTCTTAAGTTCAACAAAATTACCAACGCGACAGCCATGGCCGACCTGCACATGCCCCCGCAAATGGGCATAAGGCCCCACTCGTGCCCCTGCCTGCACTTGGCTATCAGTGACCACAGAAAAGGCAACGGTTACATTCTCCCCAATCTCGCTATTTTCCACCAGCGTTCCAGGGCCAATGCGACTGCCCGCCCGCACAATGGTCTTGCCGCGCAAATGAGTTTGCGGTTCAATGACCACATCCGGCTCCAGCTCTACTGTGTCGTCAATCGTGATGCTGTTGGGATCAAGCAGCGTCACCCCAGCCGCCATCCAGTCGTTTCTGACTCGGGTCTGCAAAATGCCGTAGGCATCTGCCATCTGGCGGCGATCGTTGATCCCCAAAATTTCTTGGTAGTCGTCTACGTCTACCGCCATAACGGGAGATAAGAAGTTAACGACATCGGTCAAATAATATTCTTGTTGATCGTTATTAGATTGCAGCTTGGGCAACACCTCGGCCAAATCAGCCCAGCGAAAACAGTAAATTCCGGCGTTAATCCGACCGTTTTGCTGTTGTGCCGTCGTACAGTCGCGGTCTTCTACAATCTGCGTCACTCGGTTTTGGCTATCACAAAATACCCGGCCATAGCCTTTTGGCTCAGACATTTGTGCCGTCAAGATAGTAGCGGCGTTGCCCGCTTGCCGATGCGTTTGGAGCAATTGATTTAGGGTTCTAGGGCGCAACAGCGGCACGTCCCCGTTCAACACCAGCAAATCTCCTTCAAAGCCCTGCAAGTGGGGCAAAACCTGCTGCACCGCATGCCCCGTGCCCAATTGCTCGACTTGCTCTACAAATTCTAGATGAGCCAGATGCCCCAGCGACTGCCGCACTAGGTCTGCTTCATAGCCCACAATCACCAGGTGTCGAGTGGGCTGCACCTCTATCAGGCTAGCCAAGACGCGCTCCACTAGCGATCGCCCTGCCAACTCATGCAAAACCTTGGGGAGGTGCGATCGCATCCGAGTGCCTCGGCCTGCGGCCAAAATTGCTACTGCTAACATATGTGTCTTATCAGTCGGCGCTCGAATCGGCTCTGAAGGGAGTATACCGCGCTTCGGCTATACGGTTAACGAGATTGCCGTGAGGACAAAAGTCAGGCGTTGAAGCTAGCTTAAGCAGCGGCTTTGTTACTGCTGATAAAAGAGGCAAACTGTTCCATGAGGTCGGGATTACGCCACCCTTTAGCCGTTTCTTGAACCATGATGGCTAATGACTCATCGGCAGAAAGCGCAGGTTTATATGGCCGTTCGCTGGTTAAAGCATCATAAATGTCAATCATCTGAAACACCTGGGCCAAGTAAGGAATATTGCTGCCTACTAACCCATCTGGGTATCCAGAGCCATCCCAGCGCTCATGATGATGCCGAATGATGGGTACCACGCCCTGCATGGTTCTCAGAGGCTGACAAATGCGTTCCCCAATCAGTACATGTTGGCGCATCACATCCCATTCAGCGGTCGTTAGCTCTCCCATCTTGAGCAGCACACAATCAGGAATCCCAACTTTACCAATATCGTGCAAGTACCCACCCCACATTAAATCTCGCAGCTCGACTCGAGACAAATTGAGAAATTTGCCCAATGCTTTACCTGAAGTCACCAATCGCTCACAGTGATCACCCGTGTTAGGGTCACGACTTTCAACCGTGCGAGCGATCGAAAATAGCACTTGTCCAGCATGATCTAAGTCTTCATTCAGCCGCTTCTGCTGTACCAGTGAATTCACCCGTGCCGACAATTCGAGCTGGTCAAACGGCTTCGATAGAAAGTCATCGCCTCCGGCTTCAATCCCTCGCAACCTGGCCCGACGATCATTTAATGCTGTGATAAAAATGACAGGAATGAGGCGGGTATGCTCATCTTGTTTAAGCTGTCGGCATACTTCGTAGCCATCCATTCCCGGCATCATGACGTCCAGCAGAATCAGATCGGGAGGGGTCTGCTCAACTACCTCTAAGGCGGCAGACCCGCTTTCTGCTTCTAAAACGTCGTACCCCTCAATTGATAAGAGCGCTACTGCGGTCATTCGGCTGGAGGGATGATCATCTACAATCAGAACTTTTGGCTTCTCAAGATCAAGATAGTTCACAGAAGGAATCTCGCTTCATTCGCTGCAAAACGCTGCAAAGACAATGGGTGGCATGGATCAAATAGTCCATGATAATCTCGATTTTCCCTCAGGATTCCCTGCTTTGGCAGGATCTATCTCACTCTGCCAAAACTGGGATCATAAGAGGGTGGAATGTTGTGGGCTAAAAAAATGATTGTTGAAAGCAATGGCTGATGGATCGACGGGGCTAATGTTTCGGATTCTCTTAGTCTGTTTAATTCCTAGTGGAAACTGTGCTAGCTGTAGATTAATCTTTGGCAGCAGGGACGACTGATGGAACTTGAAATTGAATCGTTTACCCACGTTGTGTCAGCCGCTTGGCTAGCTGAGCATTTCAATCACCCCCGAGTGGCGATCGCCGATTGTCGGTTTTCGCTGACCGATCCAGACCTAGGGCGGCGGCAGTACCAGCAAGGTCATATTCCAGGTGCTCATTACTTCGACCTCAATCGTGATTTATCTAGTCCTGTAGGGCAACATGGGGGTCGCCATCCCCTCCCCGAACCCAACCAATTGGCTGCAAAATTGGCCGCAGCGGGGATCGTTTCCGAATCTGAACCCGAGCCAACCTGGGTGATTGCCTATGATGATGCTCGCTTTGCCTATGCTGCCAGGTTTTGGTGGCTGTTGCGCCACTTGGGACATGCGCGCGTTGCGGTATTGGATGGAGGGTTTAGCCAATGGCAAGCCGCTCGGTATCCAGTCACAGATGCTCTGCCTGTTAGCCAGTCTGGTCATTTTATTCCCCAGATTCAACGCACAGATGTGTTGGATATTATAGCGGTGCGATCGCGGCAGGGACAGCCTGGGATCGTCTTGGTCGATTCCCGCGAGGGCGATCGCTATCGTGGAGAATGCGAACCGATTGACCCGATCGCCGGACATATTCCGGGCGCAGTCAATTATCCCTGGCAATCTGTGACGAATGCGCCAGGATATATCCGTCCAATTGCAGACCAGCAGCAGCACTGGGCTGAGCTAACATCGGCATCAGAGATCGTGGTTTATTGTGGGTCTGGAGTGACAGCTTGCGTCAATTTACTCTCGTTAGAGTTAGCGGGTCTATCTCAGACGAAGCTTTATGCTGGAAGCTGGAGCGACTGGTGTTCGTATGCGGACTTGGCGACAGAGTAGGGTGCCGTGCCTGAGTGGCAGGGTTAATCTGCTGGCGCTGAGGCTTGAGATTTGTTGGCATCTTGAATAGCGCTGCTCCGCAAATAGACCTATTTACCTCATCGACCCCTGACAAATCTGGCTTTTTCTAAAACGCCTCTGTGAATAATGGCACATAATAAATATGGTTAGCTAATCACCATCAGTATGTGCTGATGGTATAGACCAGTCTGAATCTGTACCAGAATTGAGGTTTTTAAAATTTGAAGTTAGAGTATTCTCTAGATCACGCTCTTTACATAAATAAAATAAAAAATCTAGATCACGCGTCAGAATAGCTTTGTTGGTATTGGCAGAATATTTAAAAATTCGTAAACCAGGCGATCGCAGACATGCCTCCTGTTTATTTTAGAGCGTTAGCTTGATCTGCTTAATCGATCCGCTAGACCAGCCTAAGGCGGTTTGTCTAGGCATATTTTTTAAATCCTGAATATAGAAACGGCTGGGGAGACTTGACTCACTCAGCGTCCTTACTATATTGTCATGTGGCTTTAAAATATGCTTCCGACTTAAATCCACTGGCATCCTACTAAATACTTGGCGGCGGAAGTGTAACTACTATTACAGGCTCCCCAGACAAGGGGCTTAAGCCCCTTGTTCAAATGTAGGCAAACTTCCGTCGTGCAGTACTGGCTATTTCGATCATTAGACAGGATGGATTTGATAGTTAGATAAACGTACTTTCGATGGCGTTTAGTAAAAGCATAAA
>ENA-ORBV01008534-ORBV01008534.1-microbial-mat-metagenome-genome-assembly--contig:-NODE-8534-length-17180-cov-13.622347_pt1 | contig 17180 bp, 15 predicted proteins | sample MGYA00237777_ERZ505514 | MGnify/ENA primary metagenome ERZ505514 (study PRJEB26160, sample SAMN06269048) | microbial mat metagenome | isolation source: Oligotrophic lake microbial mat | place...
TTTTTCAAGCAGAAGACGGCATACGAGATTCGCCTTAGTCTCGTGGGCTCGGAGATGTGTATAAGAGACAGTTTAAGGTCAGCGCGCTCAAAGTGGAACTGGACCCCGAAGCAGAGCGAAGCCCCCCCCAACTGGACGCCGTCGGCATTGCCGACCACAACAAGCCCGTGGTCATCGACGTGCCGCAGGCCAAAAACTACCCGGTTTTTGGCTACGCCGCTGACCTTGGTCCTACCCTGAACAGCCCGTATGCCGAACTGCTTCCGCGCTTTTCCCCCGACGGCCAGACCTTGTACTTTGACCGAAAAGACCATCCGGAAAACTATGGTGGCTTCATCAACGACGACATCTGGCTGAGCACGAGCGACGGTGCCGGCGGCTGGCAACCCGCACAAGTTGCCCCCGCTCCACTCAACAACGCCTACCATAACTATGTTTGTGGTGTGTCTACCGACGGGGTGCTCACGCTCTACGGCCAATACTCATTTGAAGGCATCCCCATGCCGGGGCTCTCGCAGAGCTTTCGCTACCAGAACCAGTGGGCCTTCCCCATGAATTTAAACGTGCGCGAACTGTACAACGCCAGCCCTTACGCCGAGTATTTCATCAGTGATGATCGGCGCACGCTGGTCATGTCCATTGAAGCATTAGACACAGAAGGTGGAAAAGATTTATACATTAGTTTTTCAGAAGATCAGATTAACTGGAGCAAACCGATGAACCTTGGCGGGCGGGTTAACTCCGGGGGAAACGAGATGTCGCCCTGGCTCAGCCCCGATGGCAAAACACTGCTTTTCAGCTCCGATGCGCACAACGGTTACGGCGAGCAGGATGTGCTGGTCAGCTTCCGCGGCGGTACGGCCTGGACCGACTGGAGTGCGCCGCAAAACTTGGGTCCGCGCGTGAATACACCGGCCTGGGAAAGTCATTATGTGCCCGACCCCAAAGGCCATTACGGGTACTTTGCCCGCGCCGCCGACGAATTGGGCAACACCGATCTGTACCGCATTGCGCTGCGCGAAGATCTTAAAGAAGAAGCCCCGGCGGCCGAAGAAACCGTTGCGGCAGACTACCCGTTTGAAGGCCGCTTTTTGCTGTTCGGCTACGTGCTCGACGGCAGCAACGGCCGCTCGCTGAACGCCACCTTGGAATTCCGCGTTGCTACGGACAGCACCCGCCGCGTGTCGCTCGAGTCGCTCAACAGCCAGTACAAATTGCGCATTGACGATGCAGTAGATTACGACGTGGTGGTCCGTTCAGAAGGTTACCCACCCCTTAGAACCCGCCTGCGCATTGATGAGGTGGGAAATACCGGCGTTCGCCGCCGCGACTTCAAGCTCTACCCCGCAGGCTTTGAACCCCCGCAGCGCGGCCCGATGACCCTGGAACCCGGCGAAACGTTTCGCCTGCGGACGCTCCTGTTTCGCGTAAATTCTCCGGTGATCAGCCGTGAATCCTTCCCCGAACTCGCACGCCTGGCCGAGGCATTGCAGGCCAATCCCGGCGTCCGCATCCAGGTAGAAGGCCACACCAACAGCAACTGCGACAAGCGTTTCTGCGACCGATTAAGCGAATCGCGCGCCCGCAGCGTGGCCCAATTTCTGCTCGACAAAGGCATCGCCAAAGACCGGATTGCCTGGGCAGGCTACGGCAAAGACAAGCCCGTTGCCGACAATGATACCGAAGAAGGCCGCCGATTGAACCAAAGAGTGGATATTCGGGTGGAATGAACGGCTGTTTCGTCTGCTTTGTACCCCGCTATCGGCTGGATGTTGGACGTTGGCTTGGGCGCTTCTTTGCCTTGGCCATCCTCTGCGCAGCCGGTGTGCCGAGCAACGCCCAGGCCATCCCTGAAAAGGCCCTTCCCCTGCAAGAAAAGCACATGCCGGACAGCACGGGCAAGACGGGAATTCTGTGGGCGGACAAGGTGCTGGGCTTCTCGACCGAAGGGAGTCCGAAGGTGTTTGCGGCCAAACAGGTGTTGGGCCAACCGAACAAATTGCCTGCAACGGGCATCAGTGCGGTAGCCTGGATGCCCAACATGCGGTCGCGTCTTCCGGAGGAATGGGTTAAGGTCGGTTTTACGAGGCCCTGGCCTGCCAGCCAGGTGCTCGTGGGTGAAAGTGCGCGGCCTGGTGCGGTAGAAAAGATTTACCTGTTTGACCGGGACAACCGGCCCCAGACGGTGTTCGAGCGCGTGGATACCGCAGCGCTGCCGGACAACGCCTGGCGCGAATCGGGTTACCTGCGCGTCCGGTTTCCAATGACTGAATACGATGTAGCGGCCGTGATGGTAGTGCTCAAGGCCACTGATTCCATCGCCATCCATCAACTGGACGCTATCGGTCTGACCCTTGACCAGGAACCCGTCCTACCTGGCATTCGGCAACTGGAGCTGCCGCAGGGCAGCGGGCAAGCGGAAAACCTGGGGCCCATGGTCAATTCCTTTTACGACGAAGTGTTTCCGGTCATCAGCCCGGACGGACAAACGCTCTACTTTGACCGCAAGAACCACCCGGCCAACCTGGGTTCCATCAACCACGATGACATTTGGGTCAGCAGTCTGTCCGTGGTTGAGGACAGCAGCGGGCGCTGGGGCATGGCGCGCAATGCGGGGAAGCCCCTGAACGACGCGCAGCACAATTTCGTCTGTTCCATCAGCCCGGATGGCAACACGCTCCTGCTGGGCAATGCCTACCAGGACAACGGGCAGCTCACCAGCGGCATGTCGTTCAGCTATCGGACGCTGGAGGGCTGGAGCTACCCAGAACCGGTAGAAATATTGGATTACTACAACCGCGACGAATTCGGCGAGTTTCAACTGGCCAGCAATGGAAAAGTTATCCTCATGGCCGTTGAGCGCGACGACAGCGAAGGCAAACGCGACCTTTACGCCACATTCCGGATGTACGACGGGCGCTGGTCGGCACCGCTGCACCTGGGGCAAGACGTGAACTCAGCGGGTCTGGAAATGTCGCCATTTTTGGCGCCGGACATGCGCACGCTCTACTTCAGCAGCAACGGCTTTCCGGGCTACGGTAACAACGACATGTTCATGAGCCGCCGCCTGGACGATAGCTGGACCCGCTGGTCAGCCCCGATGAACCTGGGCCCGATGTTGAATTCGGGCGAAATGGATGCGTACTACACGCTGCCTGCCAGCGGCGACTACGCCTATTTCGCCTCGGGCAACCGCTCCATAGGCCGCACGGATTTGTTCCGCGCCGCCATGCCCGCCGACCTTCAGCCAGAGCCGGTTGTGCTGGTGCGCGGCAGGGTGTTGGATGCCATCAGCGGCGAGCCGCTGGCCGGAGAGATTCGCTACCTGCTCAGCCGTGGCCTGCCCCCCGTGGACTCGCTGGCCGGTCTGGCCCGCTCTGCGCCAGAAGATGGCGCCTACCAGGTGGTGTTGCCCTACGGGGAGCGCTACCGGATGGAGGCCTCGCTGCCCGGCTATTTTGCGCTGCAGGAGAACCTGGACTTGCTCCAGGTGCAGGAGTATGGCGAGCAGACCCGCGACTTGCTTCTCATCCCCCTTAAACGGGGCCAGGTGGTGCCCATGCGCGAGATTTTCTTTGCCGTCAACAGCGATTCCCTGCTGCCAGACAGCCACCCCGAATTGGATCGCGTGCTGGACTTGCTCCAGCGCTACCCCGCCCTTCGCATTGAAATTGGCGGCCATACCAATGACCGCTGCTCGGAGAACTATTGCCGCGAACTCAGCCGCAAACGAGCCCGCAGCGTGGCCCGCTACCTCTACAATAGCGGGTTGGACTCCGAACGCGTGCGCTGGGTGGGTTACGGCAGCGAGCAGCCCGTCGCGGACAATGAAACGGAGGAAGGGCGCAGCCGCAACCAGCGGGTGGAGTTCAAAGTGCTGGAATTTGCGGAGTGAAGCGGGGTTTGAACCCAGCCCCGCAGTGCCATGTCCGGGTTTCGGGTAGGCCTTCCGGGGCGCTTTGGCTATCTTTGGCGCCCTCTTCAACCCCTTTTTCTGCGCTTTTCTGGCCGCAGCCCATGTAAGCTATTTGCCATGACGTTACTTGCCGAACGTATCCGTTCCCTGCCTGAATCCGCCACCATTGCCATGTCAATGCGCACCCGTGAACTCCGCCAGCAGGGCCTCGATATTGTGGACCTTACCCTGGGCGAACCGGACTTCGCTACCCCGGAGCACATTGGCCAGGCAGCCAAGGACGCTATTGACCAGGGCTATACCAAGTACACCCCAGTGCCCGGTTACCTGGACGTACGCCAGGCCATAGCGCGAAAATTTGCCCGCGAGAATGCGCTGAATTTCACCCCCGAGCAAATTGTGGTCAGTACCGGGGCCAAGCAAAGCATAGGAAATGTTGTGTTTTGCCTCTGCAACCCCGGCGATGAAGTGCTGTTGCCCGCCCCCTTTTGGGTGTCGTACACCGCTATGGTCACCTTGGCACAAGGGGTGCCGGTGATCGTGCCCAGCGGCATTGAGCAGGACTTCAAAATCACGCCTGCACAGTTGGAACAGGCCATCACTCCGCGCACGCGGCTGATGATTTTCTCCAGCCCCTGCAACCCTTCCGGCTCGGTCTATACCCGCGACGAGTTGGAGGCTTTAGCGGTGGTGCTGCGCGCGCATCCGCAGGTTTTTGTCATCAGCGACGAAATCTACGAGCACATCAATTTCAGCGGTGGCCACGCCAGCATCGGCACGTTGCCGGGCATGGAAGACCGCGTGGCAACGGTCAACGGAATGTCCAAAGCCTATGCCATGACCGGCTGGCGGTTGGGCTACCTGGGCGCTCCGCTGGACGTGGCCAAGGCCTGCACCAAGTTTCAGGGGCAGTACACGTCAGCCACCTGCTCCATTGCCCAGCGCGCCATCATTGCTGCGCTGGACAGCGATCAGGCAACCACATGGGCCATGCGCGACGCTTTTCTGCGCCGCCGCGACCTGGTAGGCGGTCTGTTGTCCGGAATTGCCGGTTGGAAGACCAATACGCCGATGGGCGCGTTCTACCATTTTCCTGACGTGAGCGCGTGGTTCGGCAAGTGTTTCACGGGTAAGGCTGGTGAACAAACCATCACCGACGCGGACCACCTGGCCCTGATGTTGTTGGAAGAAGCTGGCGTTGGTCTGGTGTCCGGCACCGCTTTTGGTGCGCCAAACTGCCTGCGAATCTCCTACGCAACGTCCGATGACCTCTTGGTGGAAGCGGTGGCGCGGATCCGTCGTTTTGCTGAGCAGTTGAACGGCTGACGCACAGCGAACAGAAGCTTTTCGCCCGATAAAAGACCCGCCAGCAAACTACCCTGCTCTACCCTGCTCTATCTTACACGAGAACGAACGTACCATGCACTCAGACCTTGATTTGCCCAGTTTTTTTGAGCGCATCCAAGGCATGCCAGTGGTGGTGGTGGGCGACACGATGGTGGACGCCTACATTCACGGTGCCGTGGACCGCATCAGTCCGGAGGCTCCGGTGCCGGTGGTGCAAGTGGAGCGCCGAGAGGACCGGCTTGGCGGGGCGGGTAATGTGGCCATGAATCTTCTGGCCATGGGCGCGGAGCCGCGCCTTTGTACGGTTATTGGTCAGGATGCTGCGGGCGAAAGGCTGCTTCGCCTGCTCGAAAGCCAGGGCATGAAAACCGACTGGGTGGTGCGCAGCACGACGCGCCGCACCACCGTTAAAACCCGCATCATTTGCCGCAACCAGCAGATGATTCGCGTGGACGACGAAGAAGTCAGGCCGCTGGACGAAGAAGAAGGGATTCGGCTGCTAGCGTCGGTGCGCAATGCTCTGGGCGACCGCCAGGCGCAGGCCGCCATTTTCCAGGACTACGACAAAGGCGTGCTAACGGCGCAAACGATTCCGTTGTTGGTGCAAGCCTGCAAAAACGCCAGCATCCCGGTTTGTGTTGATCCCAAGCGGGCCAATTTTCACCTCTACCGCGATGTCTCGTTGTTTAAACCCAACCTTCGCGAGGTGGCCGACAGCCTGCCCGATCTGGTCATCAGCGCTGACCCGGCACACTTAGACGCCGCCGCGCACGCCATCCGAGAGCGCCTGGACAACGCCGTAACCATGATAACCCTGGGTGAAAAGGGCATTTTCCTGCAAGTGGGCGGCGAAAGCCGGCTCTACCCTGCTCACAAACGCGACATCGCCGACGTCAGTGGCGCCGGCGACACCGTGATAAGCGTGGCCTGCCTCGGCCTGGCCGCCGGCTTGGACACTGGCGCGTGGGCGCTCTTGGCAAACCTGGCCGGAGGCCAGGTTTGCGAGCAGTTAGGGGTGGTGCCGGTCAACCGGGAAAAACTGCAGGCGGAAGCCAGTCGTCTGTATGCGGCGGGTTGAGGGGGAGACGGTTTGCTGCACCGGGAAACGCGGCGCAGCAAAAGGTGGCCTTCCTTCAGCAGTTGAATAACGTAAAGGCTGCAACTGAAAACCTCGGCCCGCTAATCTGGATGCTCAAGTCAGTTAGGAAGACAACTTGTCACACGCCTCTTTACAGGCTTCAGCTTGCTTGAGGTGAGCCCTTAAGCCTGGGAGACTTTCGGAAGCCCAAGACCTGACCGCCTGATCGTCAGATTCCGCAACTGCCTTTTCATATAAATCAATGGCGTCCTCGTGGTGTTTAACCACCATGCTGCTGTAGGCCTTGGCAAAGTCATTTCCTGTCTTGCTATCCAGATTCTCGTAAGCATCCATGGAATCGTCCGTCGCGGACATTGGAACGGAAATGGCCTTTGATTTCGCCAATGCTCTAACTGCTACGAGTGATTTGGTATGATCTGCTTCCATCATCTTACCCAATTCCTTTACGTGGGCAGAGTTGCCTTTTTGTTGGGCCAGTTTTCCTAGACTGATTTCTTCCATTTGCATTTCAGCAACCTTCATTAAGAACTTTGCATCAAAGTCGTTGTCGACTACTACTGCAATGTCATCCTGTGTAGTTAACCGCTCGACGTTCTGCTGTTCAGCCACATCTTCTGAGTCAGCGGTCTTGGTTTCAGCACAAGAAGTAGCTAAAATTAATATTCCTGCAATACAAAGGGAATGAATCAGGAGTGATTCAACACGAAATAAATTTTTCAAAGTTTAGTTTTATTTGTTCAACATTAAAAAATATGCAAGAGATCTACATAAACTCCCTGTAAACCCCCTGCATACTAACTTATTGGCAGTTACCAGTGAATTTCCTGGCCGCGATTGGCTTTCCAATTGCTTTCCAGGAATTTTGCATCCTCATCATTTCTTGGCGTGACAGAAATGACCACATTGCCTTCCTTAATCCCGGATTCGTACAATTTTGCTCTTGCTTCCGGGATGCCGGAGCCAACCAAGGCACCAATAACTCCTCCGGCGACTCCTCCTGCTCCAGCTCCTGCCAAACCTGCGGCAATTGGGCCAGCAACGAGAATTCCCAGTCCCGGAATGGCAATGCTTGTACCGATTGCAGCGATTACGCCTGCAACTGCGCCGATAGTACCACCGATAGCAGATCCTTTGCCAGCATGCTCTGCTGCTTTGGTCCCAATTTCGGTTTCCTCAGCCCCCTCTTCATTGTATTGGCTTTTCCTGGTTTTGTCAGACATCACTAAATTGATGTCATCCTTGGAATAGCCTCTGTCATGCAAGCTGTTGTAGGCGCTTTCTGTGCTTTCACGGTCGTGAAACATGCCAGTAAGTACCCTTCGTTGTGAGGTTCCATCTAAAGGGGTTTGATTCTCTTTCCTTGAATTTTCCATTTGAAATCTTTTTATGGTTAATTAATCGTATCTCAGCGTAAACAATAAAGCTTCTCAGCACTGGCCTAAAAGAACGTATATGATCACGAAGACAGCTATTGTGCCGAGGCAACCGCCGCCTAACTTTTTTGCGCCGTAACCGGCGATGAGTCCTCTGAAAAGGTTATTCATTAGACACGCATTTTTTTCTTATCTTATCTTTTTTAAATAGATTAGTAAGTTAAAATATTTATTATTTTTAGTTCTTTTCCGCTTCTAATGGTCCATTACCGTCTGTCTTCAGATCGGCTTCCAATCCGTCTTCGTAAACCGACCAGCTCATTGTCCCATTCTGAGGAAGAGTAGCTTTTTCTACCTCTGCTTTGCGTTTAACACTCAATTTCTTGTTTGCTGTTTGAACTGAACTTTCAGTGCGTTTAGTACCAGCGGCCTCTGCTCCTAGTAAGCCATTGGTCTCCAAAACTTTTTCACGGGGATTCTCAATAAATTCCCATTCTTCATCAAGTAGCGGGCTTTTCCCTTTGTTCCAACCGCCCCGGAAATCCTCGCCCCTCGACATATTAAAATACTTATTGCTAAACTTGGGATCACTTTGTAAAATGCCCGGAGGGAAATTTGGTTGAATGCTGTCCAGTGCGGCTTGAAACATTTGAAAGTGTGCCACTTCTCTGGTCATTAAGAATCGCAATGATTCTTTGACAAGAACATCATCCGTAAATTTCATGAGGTTTTCATAGACCATTTTAGCGCTCGTTTCAGCACCGATATTTAACCGAAGGTCTGCTGTTAAGTCACCCATTCCCATTATGTACGTAGCACTCCACGGGTTGCCGACACTGTCCGTAAGTGTAGGCGTTCCGCCGCTCACAATGAAAAAGTGAGGGTTAACCATGGCGTCATGTATATATGTTTCCTTTGAAGCTTTGCCGTCCAGCATCTTAGTCAAGTCTGATTCATCTGCAGCATTCTTCAATTCACTGTTAACACCGGTTAACAACATTTGTATAGTTGCACCAACAATTTCAAGGTGACTAAATTCCTCGGTTGCAATATCCATAAGCATGTCGTACTTGTCAGGGGCGGCTTTTCTACAGCCGAACGCCTGAACAAAGTATTGCATGGCTGCTTTCAACTCACCGTTTGGTCCACCAAACTGTTCCAATAATAATTTGGCGAAACGAACGTCAGGCTTTGAAACCCGAGCGTTAAACTGCAGCTCTTTTACGTGATGGAACATAACTTTTCTTTAGGCTGATTTATTGAACAAAGTTGTCATGTTTTTCATCTTGAACAGTATTGCAATTCGCAGAAAAGTTTACATTTTGCTCACATTGTTAAAACTATAAAAATAAATATAAATTTATAATCTATTAGTATAAAATGAAAGAAAACATGTTCTATTATATAGACCATTTGAACCTACAACAAGCAAGAAGTGCCGGGTACTAACATTTGTGCCCTAAACCGAACAAGGAGGTGAAACTTGTTGGCCTGCTAAAGTCAGCGATCATCCGTCACTACCGGATGGACGAAATCTCGCCTGGCCGAATTTTCGGCGCCAGAATGGTCTTGGAATCGCGGATAGGCTCGCCCCCCCAAGTCAGCATTTCGTGGCCGTTGCCGTTAAGGGTAACCTCTACGTCGTATTCGCCCTGCGGCAGTGCAGGGAGGTAATGCCATTCCCCGTAGATGCGGGCAATCTTTTCGCCATTGAGGTAGAGGTGGGCATGGCCTTCGCCAAAAACCTGCGCCCGTCCGGCGCGGTCGGGAGCCCAGCGAAAGTTCTCCGTTGTAATGTGGAGGTTGTAGCCGCTCATGGGGTCACTAAAGATTTCGAGTGCCACGGTGGGTTGGGGCATATTCTCCGGAATCTCCAGAGGAATGTGCTCGTGGTGGCTGCCGAACATCGTTTTTCCCATACGGTTTTCATACTTGCGAGAAGCCAGCGTGTAGTACGGGTAAAGCAGCAAGGGAAAAAGTACCACCATCGCCACAGAGGCAAAAGCCATTCGGGCAGATAAACTTTTCAGCGTGCGGTTAATGCGGTTGTAAATGACCGAACGCCCTTCGAGCAAAAACACCACCAGGCAACCGTGTAACAAGGTGTGCCCAATGATTTCCACTTTGCCAAAAACCACCGTCGTGGTAACGAAAACGAGGGTTACTATCACAGCCAGCGGGCGCTGCAACATGCAAATGAGCATGAGGTAACCCAGCCCGAATTCCACAAAAGCCGCACTGGTTAAAAACAGCGTACGGTCAATACCCATGGTAAGGTTGCGCTCTTCCATGATCTGGTAAGCCCACTCCGGATAAATAAATTTTTCAAGGGCCACCCAGCAAAGTGAAAATCCGACCGTGAGGTAGAGCAGCATCAGTCCGGATTTCCGCAGCCGAAGGTTTTGAACTTGCGATACAGCCAGGTACCAGCCGACCCCGATGTACAAGGCATAATCAAGCATATGAAAGCCAGAAAAGTTGGCGACCCCCAAAATATAAAGCACTATGGTACCAACGCCGGCAATCGGTGTTGTCTTGGGAAAAATGAGCAAAAACGTGAGCGCAAACTGGTACCAACCGATCCAAATTTGTTTAATGCCCACATTGGGCACCAACATGGAGCCATCCTGCCAGGACAACAGCAAGGTCATGGCCAGGGTAATGCGAAGCACCAGCGTGGCTTTGTCCGCCCGGTCTCCGAGCCAACGGTCTATGCGCTGGTAGCTCGCCAGGATTTGCAGACGACTGTCCAGCCAAACGCCAAAAATGACCATCGCCAGCGTCAGCACGGCGAGTTGGTAAAAAAGCGGGCTGAAAATTTCTGTGGGCGAAACGGGCTTGTCGGCGTAGGAGCCATCCGTGAACCACTTGACGTGGGCCAACAGGTCACTCGGCCAAAACGCAAGGAGCACCAGCAAGATGCCCGGCGAATAGCGAAAAAGACGGCTGAAGACTGGCATTTTGCTGATCGCTGCGCAGGTTTGGGTCATCCTAAAGGTAAGAATAGAGCAGCGAAACCTCTCCTGCGGCTTACCTGCAAAGGAACGAGAAATAGCTTGCCCAGGTTTCGGGCGAAGGGGGATTTTGCCTTGGGCAGCAAGTCCGCCCCGTTCCGGAGCCGGGAAATTGAATGGCCAGACCGGGCTGGAGCAGCAGGCTGGCCCCTGTTTGGGCGTGGCGTCAAGAGCGGGCTGCTGCAAAGCGACGGCTGAACCAGCTTGCTAGGGCAAACCCGCTGACGATGTGCCAAATACCCCACCATCCGGCTACCAGCGCCATTCCCCCAAGACCATCAAAATGGGCAAAGACCAAGACCAGAGCCAATCCTGCGTTTTGGATTCCAGTTTCCAGCGCAATGGCGCGGATATCGGCTGCGGGCAGGCGGAACGCTCGCGCTAGCGCATATCCCCCCAGGTACGCGAGTGCGTTGTGTGCCAAAACAAGCAGAAACAACACCCCGGCCCATCGCCAAAACAACCCGGCATTTGACTGGACGGCAAAAACCAAAAAGGCGAAGAAGATGAGCAAGGAAAGCCTGTTGAAGGGCTGGCGCAGCCGAGCGGTAGCATCGGGAAAACGCCCGGCGGCCAACATGCCCAGCCCCAGTGGCAAAATCAACATGAGAAACAGCGATTCCATCAATTGCCAGGGATTCATCCCAATGCTCTGCAGCAGCGGGCTTGCTCCAGGCAAAAGCCGCTGCCAGAGGGCAAAGTTGGCCGGGGTTAAAAGCATGGCCAGGACACTGCCTGCTGCCGTTAGGCTAACCGAAAGGGCGGTGTTTCCCCGGGCCAACAGTGTCAAAAAATTACTCATGTTTCCGCCCGGGCAGCAGGCTACGAGCAACATGCCCATAGACAGCGATGGTTGGGGCCGCCAGAGCCAGACCAAGGCAACGGTTAAAGCCGGGAGAAGCAGGAATTGAGCGCTGAGGCCGACCAAAGCGGCCTTTGGCTGAGCCCATACCCTGCGGAAATCAGCCGGCGTAAGGTGCAGCGCAACGCCGAACATGACCAGTGCCAGGCTGAGGGTCAGCACCCCGAGACCGTGCTCGCCAAACTGCAGCCTGACTTGGTCCAACGTTTTTTCCATTTGTTTGGTCCAATTGTTTGGCTAGCCCACTTTAAGGGCTGATAGCCAACAAGATGCAAATTTTCAGGCAGGGGGTCCAACTTGACAACTTTAATGCGACCTTTGTCGTAGAATACTTAGGTTCAGGGAGGACAGCTAAGATTCCATACAGGGTGGTATGATTTTTTAAAAAAAATTCATACCTTACTTGAGGATTATCCTTTTATGGTATTTTTTTTGCAAGCATTGACCTCCTACTCATGAACACGCTTTCCATCCACACCAAATCAGGGCCAAATGGCGATTACGCAGTCGTACAGCTAAACAGGCCTCCGGTTAATGCCATCAACACGGAGATGGTGGATGAACTCAAGGATACTATTCGCCTGCTGCAGGAAGACAAATCCATCCGCGGGGTCATCCTAACCGGCAAGGAGCACTTCTTTAGTGCGGGTTTCGACCTCATTGAACTTTACGAATACGACCGCAAGCAAATCCGGGACTTTTGGACGGATTTCTTTGTCCTCATGGTGGAAATGGTGGCGTTCCCCAAGCCAATGGTGGCCGCTATTACTGGCCACTCCCCTGCCGGCGGTTGCGTGCTCGGCTTCTGCGCGGACTACCGCGTCATGGCTCAGGGCGATTACCGCACGGGCATGAACGAAATTTCTGTGGGTATCGTCGTGCCGGATTCACTCTTCAAACTGTATTCCTACTGGATTGGAAACCGACGAGCCTACATGTTTTTAACCGAAGGCCGACTGTTTAGCCCGGAAGAGGCCTTTTTGTTCCAGCTCATCGATGAAATTGCCGAACCGCATGATGTGATGCGGGTGGCGGAAAAAAAGATGAACGCCTATCTGCGCTTTGATGCAGAAGCTTGGCAAAAAAGCAAAATGCACCTGCGCCACGACCTGGTGGCATCGCTCCGGGTCGACTTTGATGTAGCAAACAAGGACACCCTGGAACAGTGGTGGAGCCCAAAAGCCCGGTCCATTCTGGCCAATAAGGTGGCCTACCTCAAAAACCGCAAGCGCAAGGAGCAAAAACCAGCGGCTCAAGGCAATGGGGCCCTTCCCCCGAGCTCAAACGGACACGGTGCCAGGGTTAGAGTAGGCAAAGGCGGCCATCCGGAAGCGTAATCCGACACGCGCCCATCGAGCATTTGTAAAGTAGCGGATCAATTGCGGTTCATTTTCGCATGGCCTCAACGGGGTCCATGCGGGAAGCCATCCAGGCGGGAATGATGCCGAACACAAGCCCAAGGAAGGTAGAAACGATGGTGCCGAACAGGATGTTTCCGGTGCTCAGCACAAATTCGAAATTCATGGTTTTTTCCAGGATGCTGAGTAGTCCCCAGACCATGAGCAGCCCAAGCGCACAGCCGATCAAGCAGAGCAGCACGGCTTCGAGCAAAAACTCGATCAGGATAAAGTGATTCTTGGCACCGAGCGATTTCTTGATGCCAATCATGGGGGTGCGCTCGCGGACGGACACAAACATAATGTTTGCTATGCCAAAACCTCCGACCAGCAGCGCGAATCCTCCGATTATAAAGCCAATTATATTTAATATCCCGAAACTTTGCTTGAGCGCGTTTGTCGCTACCGTGACTTCGTTGATGGAAAAGTCGTCGTTTTCCATTGGTTTTAGCCTTCGCACAGAGCGCAACAGCGGCGTAATTTCTTCAATGACCGTCTTGTTGTCCACTCCTTCTGCTGCCTGAACCAGCAGAAGATTGTCTGCGAAGGGTCCGTCAGTATCCGAGAAACGGCGCAGGTACTCAAAGGGCAGCAGCACCACTTCGTCGTAGCTGAAGTCAACCAGGCTTTCGCCTTCTTTTTCGAGCACACCAATAACGCGGACTTTGTTGCCGAGCACCCAAATTTGCTTGCCCACCGGGCTGGTTTTTCCGGGGAAGAGCTCTTCGGCTACCGTGGCGCCGATGACGACTACGGGCTGGCCTCCTTGCGATTCAGAGCTGGAAAACCAGCGACCCGCGGCAAAAACCAGATTGTAAATGCGGTCAAACTCATTGGTAACCGCGGCTACGTCCACGTTGCGGACGGTGTGCCGCTCGTACTTGATCAGCCTGCTGTTGCGGAAGGTCTCAATAGCTACCGCATCCGCACTTTCGAGGCGCGTGGCCAGAATGCGGTACTCCCGGTAGCTCGGACTGGGGCGTTTGATGTATTCCCACCAGGGATATTCCTCGTTATCGCCGGGGCCCCAGGCCCACTTTTGAACATACAAAACATTGGAGCCCAGGCGGTCCAGACCCGATTCGAGGTTGCGTTTCAGGCTGTCGACAGCAGAAAGTACCGCAATAATGCAAAAGATGCCTATTGTAACACCCAGCAACGACAACATCGAACGAAGGATATTAGACCTAAGTTCTTGAATAACAAGGATAAAACTCTCCTGAAGGACTTTCAACAATACCCCCATGGACGATAGCAGGGCGTTGTGGTGCCCAGCCAAAATTATGTCCAAAGATTCGTTATTTTTGCCGTCCGCTTATGGCACCTTCCAGAATGAAACTCTCGCAGTTCGTCTATGACCTGCCCGAGAAACTAATCGCCCAGTTCCCTGCTGACCGCCGCGACGAGTCCCGCCTGATGGTGGTTCACCGCGATTCCGGCAAAATTGAACACCTGGTGTTCAAGGACATTCTCAACTTTTTTGGGGATGGCGACGTCCTTATCGCCAACAACACCAAGGTGTTCCCGGCCAGATTGTTTGGCCGAAAGGAGAAAACGGGAGCCCGTATTGAGGTTTTCCTGCTCCGCGAGCTCAACTCAGAAATGTACCTCTGGGACGTACTCGTTGACCCGGCGCGCAAAATCCGCGTGGGCAATAAGCTTTACTTTGGCGACAACGACGAGCTGGTGGCCGAAGTGGTAGACAACACCACATCGCGCGGCCGCACCATTCGTTTCCTGCACGATAGCGGCCCGGCCGAATTGCGCGCCATCCTGGAGATGCTGGGCGAAACCCCCCTTCCCAAATACATCAAGCGCCAACCCGCCGATGTGGACAAGCAGCGCTACCAAACGGTTTACGCCCGCGAAGAAGGCGCCGTGGCCGCGCCAACCGCCGGCCTGCATTTCAGCAAGGAATTGCTGACCCGCCTGGAGATTAAAGGCGTGAGCCTGGCAGAGTTAACGCTGCACGTAGGCCTGGGCACCTTCCGCTCCATTGATGTAGAAGATCTGAGCAAGCACAAAATGGATGCGGAGTACTTCCGCATCAATCAGGAAGCCGTTAACAAGGTCAACAAGGCTATTGACGGCAAGCACAACGTATGTGCTATTGGCACTACGTCTATGCGGGCGGTGGAATCGGCTGTGTCCGCTACGGGCAAGCTCAAGACGGAAGAAGGCTGGACGAACCTGTTCATCCACCCGCCTTACAACTTCCATGTTTGCAATTCCATGATTACCAACTTCCACCTGCCAAAGACTAGCCTGCTGATTATGATCTGCGCCTTTGCGGGCTACGATTTGATCATGGAGGCCTACAAACAGGCCATCAAAGAGAAGTACCGGTTCTACAGTTATGGCGACGCCATGTTGCTGATCTGAGGGAGTTCCACAAAAAGCCCGGATAAGTGGAAGGTGGTACGGTCTTATCCAGACCGGCCAAACGTTAGTATTCGTCTTCGTTGAAGAAGAAGTCGTCGTGCGTGGGATAGTCCGGCCAGATATCTTCAATACCTTCGTAAAATTCCCCTTCGTCATCCAATTCCTGCAGGTTCTCGATCACTTCGATCGGAGCACCGGAGCGGATAGAATAATCAATAAGTTCGTCTTTGGTAGAAGGCCATGGCGCGTCTTCCAGAAAAGAGGCAAGTTCAAGAGTCCAGTACATCGTGCGAAGCGTTTATATGCCCGAATTGGGCGCAAAAATACTTGAATATCCAATTACACCAAACGCAACAAGGCCTGAAAAGGTTTCAGCGCAAGAAAAGTGGGCATAGAGGATTGTTTGCCTATTCAACCTCTTGGTTTCCAGGGTATTTCCTGGACCTTAAGATGAGCGGCAACGGCGCGGGCAAGTACAAATAAATAGTCGGAGAGGCGATTCAGGTACGCCGAGACCATGGGATCAACCGGCGAATGACCGCCAAGGTTGACCACAGCGCGTTCTGCGCGTCGGCAGACACAGCGCGCAACATGCACTTGGGCAACAGCAGCATGCCCCCCTGGGAGCACGAAGTTTCGCAGCGGCTCCAGGGTGGTTTCCATGGAATCAATGGCCTTTTCAAGGGCTTCAACGTCGCCTTCCCGAAGATCCGGCAGGGCCATGTGCGCATGATCGGGATCAGCAGCAAGGCTGGCACCAGCGGTAAAGAGTTGCTCCTGCACCTGCAACAGCAAGGCTCCCTGCCCTTCCGGCAGCGGTCCTGAGCCCAACATGCCCAACCAGGAATTGAGCTCGTCAACAGCCCCGTAGGCCTCCACCCGCAGGTGGTTCTTGCGCACCCGGGTGCCCCCGATCAGGGAAGTCTCGCCCAGATCGCCTTTTTTGGTGTAAATCTTCATGAATGGGAATAGGCTTAAGTGCCAGGGGCTGCGCTTACTGATTGAACAGCTTCCGGGCGAAGGGCCGCCGAACGACTAGCCAGTCTTGGTGTGGGATTGGGCTCATCGCGCTCCACCACCCCATCGCGCAGTCGGATAACCCGGCGGGCATGCGCGGCAATGTCCTCCTCGTGCGTGACCACGATGACCGTATTGCCTTCGTTGTAAATGCGCTCAAAGATGTCCATGATTTCGAGCGAAGTTTTGCTATCCAGGTTGCCGGTGGGCTCGTCAGCCAGGATGATGGACGGATTATTAACCAGCGCACGGGCAATGGCCACCCGCTGGCGCTCACCGCCGGACAACTCGTTAGGCTTATGGCGCATCCGCTTGCCCAGGCCAACCGCGGTCAGCATTTGCGCCGCCCGTTCGTTCCGGTCCGCCTTGGACTTGCCTGCGTAAATGAGCGGTAGCGCCACATTCTCCACCCCGGTTAGCCTGGCCAGCAGGTTAAACGTTTGAAACACGAACCCAATTTCCTGGTTGCGAATATCAGCCAGTTCATTTTCGGTCATTGAGCTGACGTCGCGCCCGTTTAGGACGTAGGTTCCGCTCGTCGGCGTGTCCAGGCACCCAAGCAAGTTCATCAGCGTGGATTTGCCCGACCCGGAAGGTCCCATCAATGCCACATATTCGTTCTTTTCAATATCAATAGACACCCCATTGAGCGCATTGATTTTGACGTTGCCGAGGTTGTAACTCTTGACGAGGTCGCGAATAGCTGTCTCTTATACACATCTGACGCTGCCGACGAATAGAGAGGTGTAGATCTCGGTGGTCGCCGTATCATT